>VMHT01062488.1_pt1 | contig 17172 bp, 20 predicted proteins | sample 4693611 | NCBI WGS metagenome assembly VMHT01 (sample SAMN12280063, study PRJNA550983) | marine metagenome | isolation source: seawater sampled from same location over 5 years 0.02-0.2 micron viral filtrate | place: USA: collected off the coast of southern California halfway between the port... ...
CACCAGTTAAACCAGTTAAAAAAGTAAAAAAAATTAAACCAATAAAATATAAAAAGAAGGATATTAAAGATAAAGAATTTAGACAAGAAAGTAATCTTAATCTACTTTCAATTAAAGAAAGAAACTCTTATATTCAATTAAAGATTGATTATGAAAATCATAAATATAATAGAATTCTAAATTTAAAAAATTGTATTCAAGAAGAATTACAAAAAGAAATTTTAAAGAAAAATAAGGATATGGAGGAAGATATTAAAGAATATAAAAATAAAATAAAAATCTATGAATATAAAGGAGATCCACAAGATATTATAGAATATAATAAAATGGCAGATGAAGTAAATCCAGAAGAGTATAATATTAAAATGGTGAATAGGTGTAAGGAATATATGGAAAGTCGAAATTATCCTAAATACAATCAATATAAATTGTTATTAAAACAATTACAAGATAAAATATCACAACCATTAACAAAAAGAGAAATTCAATTAATGGAAAACAAAATTAAACCCATAATAATAAGAAACTATAATAAAAATTACCCTATAATAAGACCAAGTAAAGAACTTAAAGAACTTAGTAAAAAAATATATGATTTATCTAAAAATTATGAAGAATATTATTATGAATAAATAATATTGACGAATATTATTTAATTAAATTAACTTAAACTAAATAATTGTTCTATTAGGATATCTTATAATACGATAATATTCATTTATAAAATTATTTATTTCATTAATCCTTTTATATTTTATGGTATAATGGTAATGGTATATTACATTATTATTAATATTCTCTATTATATTATTATATAAACTGCAATATGAATAAATTATTTCTATAATATTATTATGTAATTTCATTTTCTTTATTTATATTAATAGTATCATTTATTATTTTAATAACTAAATTTTTATCAAGTGGCCTTAAATTAGTGCAATTAAATAATAAAATATCAGTAATAAGAAAAATATTACATGTCTGATGTATTATTATACTAATTGTATATCCAAGATTGTTAAAATCAACTTTATTATTTGTATATTCACTGGTAAAATATAATTCATTATTATAAGTATTTTTATAATATAAAGTAATACCATCTACATTTATTTCATCTAATTGCTTTAATCGTAAATATTGTTTCTCAGTAAGGATCATTTTTTAATATTATATAATAATATAAAATATAATTTAAAAGTATAATAAAATATATATTAATATAATATAATATTGAAAATGAATAATTCTACAAAGAAAAAAGGTAGAGGTAGGCCCCGTTTAAGTGCTACAATGACACCAGATGAAATTATAGTACATAAAAAAAATTTGAATAAGAAAAAATCAAAAAAATATTATGAAAACAATAAAGTCAAAGTCAAAGCAACTCAGAAAAAATATTATGAAAACAATAATATCAAATTAAATAATCTAAAAAATTATTACAAAAAACAAAATAAATTAGAATTATTTTATGAAAGACACGGGCATAGATTAAATAATTAAATCCAATAATTAAATAATAATGATATAATAATATTAATTTTTTTTTGTTTTATTATTATGTAATATGAAAACTTATTTAAATATAATTTTATAATTATTATAATATATAAAAAATAATAAATTTACAAAATGAATAATTATAATTATAATTATCCTGGGTTTGATTGGAAAGTAAAAGAAAATAAAAAGTTAATAGATTTTGTTAGTAGTAAATATAAATTGAAAAAATTTAGTAATAATGTTATTAATATTATTTTAGATTATAAAAAACAATTAGATTCTAATATTTTTATTGTTGATTTATTAGATTATATTTTTAATTATTATTTTTTTATTAATAAAAAAGATTTTTTAATAATATACAAGAATTTTGTTGGAGATTATAATAAATGTTATAATAATATTGATTTACATCATAAATTGGATAAAATTTATATACGTGAATTAAGTATTAATTATTACTATGATATATATTTAAAAGAACAAATTAAATATTATAAAACTTTAACATTTAATCAATTAAATGCAGAAATATCTAATACAATAAAACTAAAAAATAAAAAAGAATTAATAAATTATATAATTTCTTCTAAATATTCTTACTGTCATTTAATTATTGTTAAATCTAATTTTAATGATAATGAAGGCATTTTTTAATTCATTAATTTATTAATTTTTTTTGTTTTATTATTATGTAATATGAAAACTTATTTAAATATTATTTTATAATTATTATAATATATAAAAAAAAAAATAAATTTACAAAATGAAATTAATTGGTAATGATATGAATTTTGAAGAATTAGTAATGGATATGACAGACCCAATATATACAAAGCCAATGGGTAGAAGTTTAGAAGCAAATATATTTTATAATTTTTTAAATGATTTTAAAGTAGATAAAGAAATGAATAATGAATTTAAATATAATATAATTACAAGAAGTCCAAATGGTATTTATAATGTTCCAGAAGATAAATTTAATGAGTTTTGCGAATTATTAAATGTTTGTTCTGAACAAGTTATTGTTGGAGAAACACAAAATATATCTGGTTTAAAATTTGATTTTGATGTTAAATTAAAAGAATCTTATGATAAACCAAAAGGATATATGCCTATTATAAATCGTATATACAGTATTATTTTAAATCATACAAATTATTCATCTATTACAAATGATGATTTATATATGTTATTTCAAAAAAAACCAAAACCCATTTATAATGACAATGGTTATTTTAAAGATGGATTTCATCTTATATTTCCAAGTCTTAAATTATCTAAAAATCATAAAAGATGTTTAGTTGATTTTATAAATAATGATCCAGAGTATAATTTCATTATTAGTAAATTTTATGGAGATAATTTGTGTTGCAAAACCAATGATGTTCTTGATAAAATGGTTTGTTCTAATCCTATTATGTTTCCTGGGTGTAAAAGCAAACCAGAAAATAAAGCATATAAAATATGTTGTGTTTATAAATATATAAATGGCGTAAATGATATTAAATGGATTAATAATATAAAAATATTTAAAAATATTATAAAAGAATTTTCTTTAAATTTTAATGGTGATAAAATAAATAAAGAACTTGTATTTTCCGTTAATACTAATATTGTTGATTTGTATTCACCTAAAAATATAAATAATTACATTAATTTAAATAAATTTGAAACCAATGATGATAAAATAAAAGAAATTAAGGAATTATTAATGTTATTAGATTATTCAAGATATAATTATGAAGATTGGAACTCTATTTTAATTAGTATTATTAATCATACTAATGGTGATGAAAATGCTTATTCAGTATTTGATAATTGGTGTAAGGATGGTAAAAATTATGATAATTGTCAAAATAGGTGTATGTGGGATGATTATGTGAAAAAATTAAATAATGGAATAAAATATAATTATAGCATCGGCACTATTAAATATTTTGCTAAAATAGATAGTCCAGATAAATATGAATTACTTAAAATTAAAAATAAAGTAGATTATAATAAATTATATAATGAAGAAAATTATTATTGGCAAGATTTTTTAAATGATATGAATAAAACATTTGATAATTTAGATTTATTAATAGCTGAATTTAAAAAGAATATAAAAAAGGTGTTGATATTGGTCCATAGTCAAAATGATGCTCTATTTAGAAAAATAAATCCTAATTGTCTTTTAAATTATGAAAAGAAACAATTAAAAGCCACATTTAAATACTATGAAGAAATAAAAATAAAAAATAAAAAATCTAATAAAGATGTCATTAAAAATAAGTTAAAAAAAATTAAAATTAAAACAATATTAGAAGATTTAGGAGGTTATAACTATATTCCTAATTATGATGAATTAGATTTTAAACCATTTACACATTTTTATCCTATCAGTAAAGACTATTCAAAAAGAAATTTTAATAGTTGGTCTGGATTTCAGTCTAAATTATTAAATAAAGAAGATATAGATATAAGCAAAATTGACATGATACTAAATCATATAAAAGATGTATGGGCAAATGGTAATGATATTTATTATGATTATATTTTAGCTTGGTTTAAAAATATTTTCACTCAGCCACAATTAAAAAGTAAAGTTGCAATAGTATTACGAAGTAGTGAAAAACAAGTTGGAAAGGGTATTATAATAAATGATTTCCTTATTCCTTATGTATTTGGCAATAAAATGAGTATGAGTATTGCCGGGCTCAACCCAATTGTTTCTAGATTTAATTCTATAATGATGAATAAATTATTTATTAATGCTGATGAATTATCTACATTATCTGGTAATTATCATACTACATTTGATACTTTGTTAAAACGAATTACAGATCCAACTATTAATATAGAAATTAAAGGTGGTAAATCATTCATTTATCCAGATTATAGCAATTATATTATGTGTACCAATAATAATTTTACTCTTAAAATTAATGAAGGTGATAGTAGATATTTTTTAACAGAATGTTCTGCTAAATATAAAGGTGATTATAATTATTTTGAAGCATTAGTTAATTCATTTAATCAAGAAACTGCAAATCATTTTTATTCTTATATTTGTTATTATAATACTAACATTAATGATATTAGAAATATACCTATGACACAATTAAAATATTCATTAATGAAACAATCATTTCAAAATCCAATCCATTACTTAATATCTATCAGAAATATTGAATATGAAGAACCAAATATTAAAGCATCATTATTTTATAGAAAATATAAGGATTGGTGTAATACTTGTAATGAAAAACCATTATCCAATACTAAATTCGGTAGGTGTATTGCCTCTTATATTAATAAATTTAAATCTGGTCATATGTTTTATGAACTTGATAGTATTAATTTGCCTTTTATTATTGAAGAATTTGAAATACAAGAAACTCAAATATAAATATATCATAAATAAACCCTCCAAAATTTACTTTTGATATATACAAGTTCTAACTTAATACAATCATATATATTAATCTAATTTTTTTTTGTTAAAATTTTGTTGGAGGGTTTTGGAAGGTTAGTAATACTAACCCTCCAAAATTTACTTTTGATATATTGCCCCTTTATCCTATTTCCCTTATTTTATTATTATTGTTATTTATTGTTATTTTATATTTGGATAGTTTGGATAGTTAAAGTATATATTAAAAATATAAAATATATTTATTTATTAAATTATATAAATAAATAAATTTTAAGGGTATCAACCCTCCAAGAATTATTAAATTATTTTTTTCTACTTATTTTTTTCTACTCTTAATTATTTAGACTAACAAAAAACAATAACAAACATTTGGATAGTTTATATATAAAATTATAAAAAAAAATTTTTATAAAATAATATCAAATTAATATATTTAAATCGGCGATTATCAACCCCATAGAAAATTAAGACTATAATAACCTGAACTATATTTTTTTGGATTAGTTCCATGTCTCTTTCTATAATTAGATCTTCTTTTCTTATCAAGATGGTCATATTTAGAATATAAACCTAAGCCAGTAGTATCTTTATATTGCGGATAAGGAACTCCTGAGGGTTTAATTGCCCCAAATGAAACTCTATTAATTCTTTTTGTCTTAGTGTTAAACAAGACTGCATTATATTTTTTATTAGGATTATGTGATTTCTCAAATCTAATTAGTTTCTTCATTATTATATTAATAAGATAGACAATTATTTATAATTTAAACTATTAATAATTATACTTTATAATATTACATATTAATTACAAAAAAAATAATAATGAATTTAAATATGAATCTACAAGATTTAGATTTAGGAATATTTTATAATCAACAAGGAATATTAACAGATTTAAGTGTTCTTATATGGGATAAAACTATAACAGATAAAAATAGAAAATTATATAACTCATTTATCATTAAATATTATCATAAATGTTTTACGGATTATTTATGTGTTTATGATTTAGGAAATCAATACAGAGATGAATTATTACATAAAATTATCTTTTTTGGAGCATTAGAAAAATTATGTAATGAAAAAAAACAAAAGATATTTAAACAATTACAAAAAGAAGCTGTTAAAAAAGGCGAATTATTAACTAAATATATAATTGATAATTATTTTCAAGATAATAATGATGAATTTAAGCAATTAATAAGCAATTTAATCAATTCTGGGCTTCCCATTTTCTATTTAAATATAATGCTGACTAATTAACATTAGATTCTTATAATATTGATTTATATTTTTTTTGTTAGATAAAATTTATTAAACATTACGACGACGAAACTGTAGCTTTACATTGAATGTACTAAACGGCCTTAATGTTATTCTTTCTAATTCTAATTCACCAGTAGAATGATTTAATACTTCAACTTGTGCTTCTACCGTAATCGTTATTATTTGAGCTCCCTGCATATTCAATAATCTACTATAATGAGGTTCTAATACTAAATCATCTCTACCATATAAATTTATTGAATAATCATCATCTATTACTTTGTTATTTCCAGCTGTAGAACTAAATGTAATACTTGGGCTATAATCAATTGAAGTTATTTCTCTGGTCTTACTTCTGTTAGAATATTCACTAACTAATGGTAAATCTCTTGATACTAAAATTACTCTCTTTATTCTATCTATCCTATCTAAGCAACTACTCGCACCTAATATTGATGTTACATTATTAGCAGAAGTTAAAGTTTGATTTGGAAAATCAAATATTTTCTGTAAGATTTCATCTAAAACAATATTAAAATTATTAAAATGAGAATATTTTAATTCTAATCTTCCGGAAGTCTTTAAAAATACTTGAATTTTATTAGAATTAGAATCGGCCATATTATTAAGTGCTTGTAAAAAATCGTGTAAATTAAATATATTTTCTAAACTATTTACTGTTATTGCACCGGTTGCTTTATTCACAAAATTCACTGCTGATGGTATATCATTAATAAATTTTATACCTTGTAATGGGATAGTAGCTCTCTCAACTGAAAGAACCCAATTTTTACTATTTTTTATTAAAGCTTGATTGTAATTCTGAGTTTGTTCGCAGAAGTCATTAACATCGCCACTACCAGTTTTACTTAGATTTAAATAAAATGTTGAACTATTAGGTTTGTTTAAATCAAAGGTCATATTATGTTTTTTATATTATATTATATAAATTATATAAATTATTTAATTTAATTTATTCATTTGTAATTGTTTTAAACTATAAATAATAACATTATAACAAATAGAATATTAATAGAACATTAATAGAATAATGATAGGTTATATTTATAAAATAGAATTAGAAGGAAAATTATTATATATTGGAAAAACCACTCAGAAGTTAAGTAAAAGAAAAGGAGCACATAAAAGTATTTGTTTTTCTAAAAATAAAACTAATTATAATAGATTATTCTATAAAACTTTAAGAGAAGAATATAATATTACTGGAAAAAATTTTAGTCAATTAATTAATTTAGAATGTATTGAAGAAGTTATATATGAAGGTAAATTTCAATTACAATTAAGGGAACGAAATTATATAGTTAAATTAAAACCCAGTTGTAATAAAAATGTTCCTTATTCATTTAATTGCGATGGTTTAACTAAAAAAGAAATATTTAAACTTAGATATATTAATAATAAAGAAAAATTATCTAATAAACAAAAAATTTATAGAGAAAAAAATAAAGATAAAATATCTAAAAGAAAGAAAATTTATAGAGAAAAAAATAAAGAACTAATATCTAAAATTAATAAAGTTTATAGAAATAAGAATAAAGAAAAAATATCTAAAAATAATAAAATTAAAAATATATGTTCTTGTGGTTGTATTATGAATAAAAATTCAACACAAAAACATAAACGAACTAAAAAACATATTAACTTATTAAATAAAAGATTAGGTGCTAAGTATTTGCTTCATAAAGAATTATTAAATATTTAATTTATTTATTCTTCAACTATTTCATCTTTTTTTTTGTCTTTTGGTTTTAAAGCATCATCTATTGTATGCTGAACCTTGCTTGCTTGATTAACGATTTTATTATTCACTAATTGCTGTGCTTTTCGAACAAATGGGGATAATTGTGGAATTTCTGGCGATACTAATGAAGTAAATTCGTCTACACCTTTAATAATAGGCGATACTTTATTTAAAAACATATTTGTCTTTTTCTGTATTTTATCTATCTTTGGAAGTTGTCTAACTTTATTCGATACGAATTTTGAGGCAGTTTTAATGTTATTTTTAATCGATTTAAATAAACCTCCACCTTTTGGATTAGATTGTAATTCAGTATGTAAACCACTTATTAAATGGTTCATATCGCGAGCATTATTAGCGATATCTTTATGAGGTCCATATAAATCATTTTTTTTTTCTAATTCTCCTATATATTGGGGATGATGTGCTGATTTCTTTCCTATTCTTTGATTTGATATTTCTTTAAATAAACTAAAACTTCTACTATCCATTAATTCAAGTAAATCTAATAATAGCATTGGATCACTTTCAATAAATCTCATAACTTTATCTATATTATTATCATATGAATCAACACTGCCCGCACTAATACTTCCTCCCGAGGATATACTCCCCGCAGATTTAACTGCTCCACCAGATTTAACTGCTCCCGCTGATTTAGTAGTTCCTCCACTTTTTGTGCCTCCTCGTGTTGTCTTAACTCCTAATAATGATTTATATTTAGGCATTTTATTTATATATATTATAGAATAAATAAAAATAATTAATTAAAAATAATTATAAGTAATATTTTATTCATTTTAATTTAATTGTTGAGAAAATATATAATATAATATATACAAAAAATTAATATAAATGTCACTTAGTTTTTCTCGGGGTCGAATATTCTTATATTTAGTTGATAAAGATGATAAAATAAAAGCAAAAATTTATTATAATGAAAATGAAACTAAAAATAAAACTGATATAGAAGTAGATGATTATTTATCTGTATTAAATAAATATGATTTTCAAAAAATTAAAAGAATTAATAGGTTATCTGATTATGATATATCACAAATAAAAAAACATTTAAAAAAAAAAAGTAAAGAAAAAATTAATAATGGAGTATATTTAAATGTTTATGATAAATTAGTAGATATAGTTAATGATAGAATTAGTAGATGCTTAGTATTTGATGATAAAGAATATAAAGATTTAGAATTAGTTCCAAGTATTAAAAAATATAGTGTAATAAGCATTATTGGCCCATCTGGCAGTGGCAAATCTACAAGTGCTGCAAAAATAATTAATACAAATAAAACAAAAGAACAAAAAGTTTATTTATTATCAAGACAATTACACGGCAATATTGACCCTGCTTTTTCTAAATTTGAAGATGACATAATAGAAATAGATACACAAGATATAGAAAATTATCCATCTGTTGAAGATTTGGGAGATAATAATGGGAATTGGTTATTGATTGACGATTTGGAAGGCTTAAATAAAGATGTAAGAGATTATATATATGATTATATAAATTCAATAGTAACAACTGGTAGAAAATTAAATGTTAAAATAATATTTTCAGCACATATTGTTAGTGGTGCTGTTTTTAGAACAATTATGAATGAAACAAGATATCTGTATATGTATCCAAATGCTAATAGTCATCGGGTTAAAACAGATTTAAGATTAAAATATGGATATAGTACAGCAGAAAGAAATGTAATGTTAGATAATGTAAAATTGGATAAATCAAGATTTTTGTGTATCCATCTCAGCAATCCTAATTGTTATTTTACAAAAAAAAGGGTATGTTTAGAATAGATAAATTACAAAAAAAAAAATAATTATTGATTCAATTATTTATAATTTTTTTTATCTTATATTATTTATTGTAATAAGGGTTTATATGAACTACTAACTCCCATAGGCCTCATAGGTTTTTGACTATCCATACCTTTTATCACGAAACTATCATATTGTTGTTTAGAACTGTTCTGGTCTCTTATTTGAACTCCATCCTGAGTAACCATTAATGAAGTATGAGTATATATTAATGCAATATTCAAATTGTATTTAGGAGCAGTTAAAGCGGCACCATCAGAAGTAGTATTATAACTATAATGACCTAGATTAGCAGTTAATCTAATACTACAATTATCTAATACCCCTGCGGGTGAATCACCTGCTATATCAGAAGTCTTTATTAATACAAAATTGCGAAATTTCTTAAATGTTTCTTGATCGTAAGCAAAATCTTTACAAACATTCTGCATAGTGTAAAATTTAAGAGCATCAGCACTCATACTACTGGTGAGGACACCTTGTTTATTGTTAATTTGGAGGTCGAGAGATTTTATTTCTACATTGGCAGCTTTTAAGTAACCAGGCCTACTATCATTTGAACCAGCTACTATGTGAAAATTATTTACATTTCCTCTTCCATTATTTAATATATCTTCATTAACAGATACTAAAAGATATTCTGGTTTAGTTCCAACTCTAATTAAATCACTAATTACAGATTTATTTAAAGTCCTTTCAACCCCAGCAGTTAACGAACCAGTTAAACCAGCATCTTTTACATAAGTATCAATCCTATAATTAGGCAAATTATAAAATTGTTTAAGTGGTGAAGGTGATTGATACCATCTCATATGAAGTTGCCAATTTTTAGTTGAATCAACTTCAACTGTTAATTTACTATTAGTATAATCAATCGTATTAGTAAAATCAGGATTAGCAGTATTATTATTACTTGCCTGCAATCTATTTTGTCTATCAAGAAAAAACTGTTCTAAAATACAACCAGTAGGACCTTGTTTTAATTGTAAATTGATTGAACTATTTTTAACAAATGGCAAAGCATTAGACATGTTTCTATACCACATATTTCGGCGAGAACCTTTAAATGGTGCTAATCTTAAAGGGAATGTTAAAGAAAATTTAACTACACCATTACTCAAATCACCACTTACAAGTTTTTCTTTAAAAAAGAATATTTTAGAAGACCTTTCATCATCGTATGAGTTATTATCTACTACAACAACTCCTGTATCATCACCATAATTAGCTGCGGTTGAACCAGATAAAAGTTCTTTCAAATCTGCTCCTGTGACTGTAGCTCCATCTCCCGCAACACCAGGAACGGCTTTTCTTATAAGTTGGCCTCTTACTGGTTCAAGGGTGTAACCAATATCCTCTAACCCCGATAGATTCCCATATGAACCCCCAACACCTCCATATTTTCTTTGATAATTATTACCATCTAATATAGCCATCATTTCTTTGCAATTAATATAAGGTCTTTCTGTTATTGCAGTTCCATTATAATTAAATGTAGAATTTAAAATTAATTCATCTAAAAAATTATTTCTAAAAGCAACTCTATCCCTTGGATTATTAATATCAGCTATATTTGCTACAGTAGTTTCAGCAGCGGTTACTGTTTTTTTTAATGTAAAATGAGCCGTAACATATACATCAGCACATAACAGACTATTATCACCCTTAGCATCTAAATCAAAGGTTATATTTTGAGTTGAGGCACTTCGGGCATCAACGGTTTCATATAATACATCTCTTGAAGATATTTCTATATTATTAACATATTGATTGACATCTAAATATGGATTTTTAAATAACTTAGTCATTTTTTTTATATATTATATAATATAAAGAAAATAAAAAAATAAATAAATATTTAAATATATATATATATAATAAAAAATAAATATGGCAGAATTAGGATTCTATGATGAAGATGAAATATTAGAACCGATTGTTACATTTAGTTTTGATAATCCCCCTACACCAATAGTAACGGATGAAAAAGTAGAATTACAACCAGAATTTATTGATGAACCAAAACAATTTATTTACATTGAAGATGAAACTCCATTTATTTATATAGGAGAAGAAACTTTATTAGATGATCTTATAGATGATAATATGAAAAATATAGAAGACAATATAAAACAAATAAAATCAGCAAGAGAAGATTTTATGGAACAAGACTTCGCTTTTTATGAAAAAAAAATCATAACGGAAAATAAAAATAGAATGAAGAAAGAAAAAGAAATTAGACAAAAAGAAGAAGAACTAATTAGAAAAGAATTAGAAGCAGAAGAAGAGAGAATTAAAAAATCTAATGAAGATCCATATCATTTTATAGAAGAAACCATAAAAAATTTAGACAATGAATTAAAAACAGTAAAAAATAAAGATAAATTAAAATATTTAACAGATTATTATTATAGATTAAATCCAGACGATACTGGACTTACAGATAAATTCCATAAACAATTAGATGAAAAATTAGCAGAATATATGATTGCTAATAATATATTAGATAAAAAATTAATAGAAGAAGAAATTAAATTTAGTCGAGAACCTTCTAATATATTTACAATAGTAAGAGATGCTATTGATGATCCTTCACTTATACAGAACAAAAAGGATTTTAATAAATTAGTAAATACATTAAAATTGGTAGAAAAAAATATAGGTGATGTATCTTTCACAAAATTTATAGATAATTTATTTCAAAAGAAAAAGAATAATGAATTGAATGCAGAAGAAAAATTAATTTTAAATAATGTTAAAAGAGATGGTTTAACTAATTTTATTAATAAAAGATTAAATGTATTAGAAGAATTGTTTCCAGAATACACATATCCAAGAGTTGAAGACCGTGCTAAAAAAAATATTATTTCAGATACTATAAAATCATTAAGAGAATTAAAACAAAAAACGGGAAAACAATTTAATATTTTATTACAAGGTGAAAAGGTTAAGAAAGCAGATAAGATAGACCAAGAACAAAAAATAAATTCTATAAAAGAAATAAATAAGAAAGTTAAAATTCATAAAACAAGACCAATATTTATTTTTGGAAATAAAAAAGATATATCTACTCATTTTAATATAGGTAATAGCATTCAAGTATGTAGATTTATTAATAATGCAATAGAATTTCATATAATAACTAAAACATTAAGAGAAAGTGATTTAAATGTATTATCATATTTATTAAGTAAAGGTAAAGGTGTATTATATTCAAAAAATAAAAAGAAATTAGGAAATTTAACTGATGATGATTCAATTCAGAAGTTAATAAAAAGAAATATAGATTTTGAAAAAGATATTAATATATTTTTAGCAATACCAGAAAAAGTGGGTGGTGGAATCGGGCCAATTCATAATAATCACGGTTTAATAGATTTATTAAGAAACAAATTAAGAAAATTTTAATTATTATTATATAATATGAATTTAAAAAAAATAATTGCAAATATTGAAGATACTCCATTAACAACCAATGATTTATTAAAAATTAATTATAAAGTTAAAGTAAATACAATATATTATTCTGATATTTATAAATATAAAAGTATTGATAATTTATTTCAAAAAAATGAAGCAATAATAATTCTTATTGATAGAAAAGATAATTCAATAGGTCATTTTGTATGTTTATTAAAAAAAAATAATACTATAGAATTTTTTGATCCATATGGAAAATCATTAGAAGAAATAATTTATATCATGAATATAAATGATAATTCTTTATTAAAATTATTATTCAAAAGTGATTATGAAATTATATATAATAAATATAAATATGAAAGTACAGCACCTAAAATAGAAAGTTGCGGTATTCAATGTGCCAGTAGAATATTTCATTTTAATTTAAGTAATAAAGAATATTATGAATTTCTAAAATATAAGAATCTAAAACCAGATGAGATTGTAGCATTATTATTTTATGTTAGTTTGAATTAAAATAAAAATTATATATCATATAATATAATAAATAATGACTAAAAATTATTTTGTAAATTCTAATAATATAATAGAAGAAAAAAACACTCCTATATATATTACAAATACACCAGACGATGATGTTATTATACAAAATTCTATTACTGGATTTAATGAAGAAAGTGATGGATTTAAAGTAGGTTTAGATGGGAATTCTAATGGTATAATAAGTCATAGAGAAAATAAAGATATAATATTATCTACTAATAATACAGAAAAATTAAGATTAAGTTCATCATTAGTAAAAACAAATGGACCTCATCAAGTAGATGGAAATTTAGAAGTAAATGGAAATTTAAAACTTCACTCAGATATTAACATGGAAAATTCAGCAGACTTTAAAGTAAAAACAAATAATTTAGAAAGATTAACAATAGCAAATAGTGGATTAGTAAAAACAAATGGACCTCATCAAGTAGATGGTAATTTAGAAGTAAATGGTAATTTAAAACTTCACTCAGATATTAATATGGAAAATTCTGCTGATTTTAAAATTAAAACTAATAATACTGAAAGATTAGTAATAAAAAATGATGGAAAAGTTGGTATAGGAACTGCTACTCCTACTGAATTATTAGATGTTGATGGAAATATTAAAAGTAATGAATTAAATGTAAATAATTCTATAATAAAATTAAATAATAATTTAGGTTCAGCGGGTCAAGTTATGAAAGTAAATAATGGTGCAAATGCTTTGGAATGGGGTTCTGCTGGTAGTTCTGTATTTACAACTTCTGGAAATGATATATATTATAATTCTGGTAATGTAGGTATAGGAACTACCGCACCAAAATCCGCTCTTCAAATTACAGGAGATAGGACTAATTCTGGTTCAGATTTAACAACTGGATTACATTTTGGAGGTAATGGAAGTTCAGGGAATAGAGATTTTGCTATTGAATTAGTATCTGATACTGGTAATGCTTGTTATTTAGACTTTGGCGAACCTACAATAGACCAGAGGAGTAGGATAATTAATTTTAATAGTACAGACCATTTTAGTATTAATTCTTCTTATAAAATGACTATAAACCCAGGAGGCAATGGTTTAGGAATAGCAACTGATAATCCTAGTCAAAAATTACATGTTATAGGAAATATATTAGCAAGTGGTTCTATAACTGCAAATAGTGATATGAGAATTAAAAAAAATATAATAGATGAAGATCTAAATTCTATTTATGAAAATTTTAAATTATTAAAATTAAAAAATTATTCTTATGACGAAGATTATTGTAAAGCAACTGATAAAGATGAAGATGAATATGTTACAGGACTGTTGGCCCAAGAAGTTGCTGAGATATACCCTGATGTGGTGGAGAAATCCCCTCAAACCTTTAATCATACAAAAATAGAACAAGACGAGGACACTGTAAAAGATAATATTTATGAATATAATAAAACTTATGAAGATTTTCATATAATTAAAAATAATAAATTAATGATGAAAATGATAGGAGTTTTAAGTGTAGCACAAAATAAAATAGATGAATTAGAAGAAGAAAATATTTCATTAGAGGGAGAAATTGAGGATATGATTGATAAAAATAATATGATACAAAGAGTATTAGACAATCTAATAAATAAATTAGAAGAGCAAAATATTATCTAATAATAAATATAATGGATAAATATAAAAGTAAAATAGATAATAATAAAAATTTATCAGAAGTCATTTTAAGTCTTCAAGAGTTTTTAGAATTAACCAAGATTCCAAAAGAAAAGTTTCAAAATATAAATAATAATGATAAATATAATGAATTAATGAAAGAAATAGATAATAAAAATTCTATAATAAATAAGCTCAAAATAAAAATAAATATTTTAACTCAAAATATTGAATTACTCAATTCTTCTATCAACAACATATTAATTGAATAGTGATTAAATAATATTCTATAATAATTTATACAATATAATATAATAATGTCTGATAATACTTTATTGATTGAGATAATAAGTGGTCTTCTCGCTAGTATATTACTTACTACTTTTTATAAATTATATAGATATTTTAAAAAGAATAGTTTATGCTTTATAAATTATGATAAAGAAAGTCAAGAATATATTATTACAAATGATAAACAAGAACAAATTTTAAGTATCAATATTGATAAATTAAATAAACAGAATAAACTTCTACAACAACAAATAGAGATCCTTCAAAAATCTAAATCAATTTATGAAAGAAATAAATTAGATAAATTAATTAAATATAATGAACCAAATAATGATAATTTAATAGATATAGAATTGAATGAAATAAAAGAATAATTATTCATTTAATTATTTAGTTAATTATTTATTTATTTTTTTATTTATTTTTTTTGTTATATATTATATAGAAAAAATAGTCAAATGGTTAATTATAATAAAATGAATAAATTTCAATTAAAGCAGTTAATACGAGAATATAAGATAGATTTACAGTCCAAATTAAATGAAGTCAAATCATTTAAATTAAGTAAATTAAAAAAAGCAGAATTAGTTGCAATAGTAGAAGGTTTATTTAATCCAACTGAATCAATTGTAAAACTTGAAAATGAATTTGTAGATGAATTTGACGAACCAGAACCAACTTCTGTTTAAATTTATTTTATTTTATATAATATAGATATAAAAATGATATTTGATATTGAATTGGTTTTATATAGAAGATTATATTATCATATTCAAGTTATTACAAAAAATGTTTCAGAAGTCCAAGATATAAAAAAACATTATATATCAATACATGTAATATTAAAATTACTAGAATTAATCAATTCTTCTAATACAGAACAGATTAGTAATATTATTAAGTTTAATAATAAATATAAATCACAGTTTAATTTATAATTAATAATATAATATGAATCCAATAATTATAAAAATAAAAGAATATATTAAAGATCATAAAATAAATAATATAATAAGTATAAAAAAAATGATGAAAGAATTAAATATTAATAATGATAATATTATAAAAATAATGTATTTCATTGAACTTGAAAAATTTAGAAATAGTTTTAAATAATTTATTTTTTTATACTTGGATAAAATTTTAAACTCTTAAAATATATTCTACCATTCATATCTCTATTTTTTTTTCTTGCTAATTTAATTAAATCTTCTTTTGAATGTAATTTTAATAATTCGGGAAGAGTAATAGGAGTAGAGGAATTAACCCTTTTTAGTGGGCGACAAACTTTATTTTGTTTATTAGAAGAACCACAAGGTATTATTTCACCTTTTATTAAATAAGGTAAAACTTGAATCCATTTTTCTTTATTCCATCTTGATACACCACCAGAAGGTTTATTATTTTTATATTTACCTCCCATTTCTTTATAAACTTTTTGAATATACATTGATTTATAAGCAGAATGCCTTTTATAAGTTACATCTGCTATTTTTTTTGTCC
>VMHT01076496.1_pt1 | contig 17172 bp, 30 predicted proteins | sample 4693611 | NCBI WGS metagenome assembly VMHT01 (sample SAMN12280063, study PRJNA550983) | marine metagenome | isolation source: seawater sampled from same location over 5 years 0.02-0.2 micron viral filtrate | place: USA: collected off the coast of southern California halfway between the port... ...
GAGTATCGCAACGAGTACACTTACGAGGTGTACACTTACTTCGGTCGCGTCGTCGACCGCATCCACGAGGGTGACTATCCATTGGCCCTGAACGCTCATGGCGCCGCCCAACGAGCGTGCGCCAAATATATCCGTGAAACCGGCAACGACGCATGGGTGCGTCTTGTCTAAACTCAAACTCATGTCAACACTCATGAAACAACCCGTCGGGCGTTCCGTCCTTGTCCTTAATGACTTGGCAAGCGGACGACTGCACGACCTCAACCGCGCGGCACGCATCGCGCCCGAACTTGTCAAACACATCGCATCGGTGTGCGAGTGGTTCAAACCCTCGCCTCAAATGCACGGCATCATCGACGCCCTCGTCGAGCAGTGCGACAAGATTGAAAATATGAAAATGGTAGAATACAAACAACCCACAGTCCTATGAAAAACTGTCGAACAATCGTGGTGACATTCATGAACGCCACCAACCACAAAGGACCGCGTATCAAGCTGTCCGACCCCGCCTCAACCGCCTTTGGCAAACGTGGCTTTGAACTATATGGCGGCGACAAGCCCAAGCCTGAATCCAAGGCGTTTCCCTATGACTACGCCATCGGCAACGTCCTCGACCAAGCCGTGCGGATTCTCAACCGCAATGGATGGAACATCGTGGCGACGTCCGACGTTGCCGACCACTACGCAATTCTATGTGACAACTGGGGCGAAGAGTTCCACTCAATCCGCGACGCAAAATGAATCAAGACCTAGTACAAGAGGGCGTTTGCCCCAACTGCAAGAGTGAGTACATCGACTACGACTCGTGTGAGTTCGAGCCTGCCGCTGTCTGCTACCCCGCAACCTGCAATGATTGTGGGTGTAGATGGGATGAGTGGTACGAACTAAAATTTAGTGGACAAACAAACATCATAATTAACAAACAAGATGAAAGAACTACCTTGTGACTATGCCGCAAACTTCATCCGCTCAATGCGACGTTGGTTGGACCAGCGTCCTGAATGCCTGAATGACGGCAAGACTATCGAGCAACTCATCCGCGAATACAAAAGAGAACGAAATGACACGACACGAATTTGAACAGCTCATTGAAATCTGTGAACATCAAAAGCTAATTGTTCCAGAAAAGCAACTGCGGTACGCGCTCGCCCTGTGGTCGTATGGACGCGACGACGAGGCACGCAACCAACTGAACGAGGCACGACAAGAAATCAGAAAACACCTCAACCTATGACGCGCTACGAAGAAATGTACTTGGAGTACACGAACGACTTTCTCACGCTCGAACGATTTGCCGAGCACCACAACATTACAAAAGCTGAAGCCACGCAAATACTTATCCGTGGACGACGCGAACACAAAAACAGGACACATGATTGACATCCAAATCCACCCCTCACAAGTCAGTGAGGCAAAGAAAGCCATCTACCGAATGGTTCAAGACTACAACAGGTACAACCGATTCGACACGATTGAGTTTCGATGTCCCTACGACGGCAAATTCATGTCGTTCTACGACCACTTGTGGGTCATTGACAACACCGACCGAACCGATGGCGAGTATTTCATCCGCGTCGAGTTTGACGACGACTACAAAATCCAACAAGATGTCGTCGACTACTTCGGCGAGTTCAATGTCGGTTACTGCTAATTCTCAAACACAAACTATCTAAAATTTATTTACCATGTCTTACACAAAGGAACAGTTAGTCGAGCAACTGCAAGCAACTCTCGACATTCTCAACACACCAACCACAACCCCGACCACCGATGCCGAGGCAATGCGCAAAGTGTTCTTGCTCGGTATGCAGCACGGCGTAGCAAAAGCCTACGACAAACTCCATGAGGATATGCCAAGCTACACAAGCATCTACCTTGATTTGTACGAAGGCAACTTAAACATTAGCGGTGACGTGGAGGTGGACAGCGACAAAATCATGGACAAGGTGGTGGACAACTACCCATCGTGGGACGACCTCGAATCCATGCAGACTCTCAGCGGCTTTGACAATGGCGACGAAATGGACAAGCACATCGACTCACTCATGAACACAAAAGACAATGACGAAGAATAAGCAGAAGCGATAACGATTAACCCAACAACCATGCTACAAGACATGAACAAACGGCAACTTGCCAAAGCAATTCAGGAGGACCCGAGCAAGGAGTGTGATGAGTGATGTATTTTGTCAATTATAAACCTGACAACATCTTGAGAATGTCAGGCTATTGCCTTAGCGGATATGTTGACGACGCAGTGGCTTCGCACTACGAGGAGTGCTCCAAGTTAGACCCCCAAACCCAAAACAATGAGCTATAACTTCAATGACACACACTCTTTTATTATTGAAGAGACGCACGACAAGCACAAGGTACGCTGTTACTTCAAGGCTTGGGGTGGCACTAAGTCCAACGACTACGACGTTCCTGACGACCCTGTTGAGGTCGAGGTCTGGGGCATCACGGTTGAGAATCCCGCAGGCGATGAGGTTCGTATCGACACCTTCGAGTTCGTCGAGATGTGGGACATGGACTGGCTGGAGCAATACATTTACGACAACCTAAGCGAGCTAACATGTTGAGCCAAGAACAAAAGAGGGCTTACTTCAAGAAGCTTCAAAGAGACCCGACGTCTATGTGGTATCACCCCGATGCCGACCTGCTCGACGAAGGGCAGTTCATTCGGAATCTACACCGGTATCACCCACGAATCTACACGCTTCTTATCGAAGCTCTCAACAGAACAGAGTACAACCTTTACAAATCACGAACAGATGAACAGAATACCTCACGCGCTACTTCATTGGAGCCATGACGAACACATGGACAGGCACAACGTCCTGGAGGTTTTTGAGGACGAGCAGTCCGCACGCGCCAAGACCAAAGATGTTCTCCAAGGCCTCGAAAAGAAGGGCTGTTTTCACTATCGACAATACAAGAACGACGGTGCCAACAGGCGTATGGATATGTACGAACGGAGCCGCTGGAGCTTGAAGCGAACGTGGCCGAGCATCGTCACAGACCAGAAAAAAGTACAGCGTACCGAGGTGTCGCTGTTCCCTATCGAAGAGGTCTTCAATGACCGCACTCATAAGTGGACTCACCCGCGATGGATTGCGTACAACCACCACGAGGACGACGCAAGGTCACTGCTCGACGACATCGACGCCAAGCTGCTTATTGGTAGCGCGGCTCTCAAACGTTGTGAGTTTGACCAACTTACGTCCGAGTTCTCGGATGCAGTACGACAATCTTTCCATGAAATCGACGAGTATCGAAAGACAGTTTTTGCCGTTGGAGATATTTGTCTATCTTTGTATCCCGCCATGCACACTTCTATTGAATGGACATAATATGATTACCTCTATGCTAAATCCCGAACACATGTACGTGTTCTTCTATGAGCAGGTCCACAAAACCACTGGTGAGCACAGGCACATCAACTTGGGCAAGACGCTTTGCCGAAAACCCAAGAACACAGCTAAGTGGCAGACCATGAAGCTGTTACAAGAGCGATGCCTGTCTCAAACCCCGTGGCTTGTTCGTCAAATAGGTGCAATGCCTATCGACATGTACGAGCGTCACAAGTTCGCAAACTACGATGGTCCTGTAATCTTAGAAAACTATGTTCACCCTACTTAACATATTGATATGCTGTTATTTCTTCTATCACATTTGCTTGGAGCTTATCAAAATCTTCGACGCAGGCGGCTTCCCTCCCGCTCTCGTAGACATCAAGCGCAAGTTCTTGCTGGGCAAACCGCCGCGCAAGTATGCACGCACCCTTCGAGCCTTCGAGCCACGGGCAACAAGCCACTACTGCAAGGTTCCCGGTCGCTTAACCTGTGCTATACGTCCCTTCAACGTCAATGGAGAGAAGATATGGCAGCTTATCGTCGGCTTTAAGGAAACCGCAGAATCTAAACCCTCACACTTTTGTAAAATTGCTGTCTATGCAGACGGCCAAATCTATGACTCATGACCAAAAAACATTACGGTCGTTGGACTTCTGATGACCACAAGTTCATCCTCAAGAACTACAAATCCATGTCTAACCAGCAAATGGCTGCGCACCTCGGTCGCACCGCTGCTTCTGTTTCTAATCAACGCCAGAAGCTGGGTCTCAACAACTGGGATTACGGCACACGACCCGAAGGTCGCAACGACGGTGTGCGCCACCCTGTGTTCAACCTCGCTAAATACTTCGACAAGTGAAGGATACGCAGGTCGTTCGCAACTGGCTGCATAGCTGGTCGTTCAACATGCTCAGTGTCGAGCATGAAAATGGCCTGCGTGTCGCCGACCTTACGCGGCAGTGCTTCCACTTCCTTGGTCGTATCGACAAGGATGGGGGCGCTCACGATATGTACGACTTCTGGTGGCTGTGCGTCAGCCGCACCATCTTGAAGCTCCTGCATGCTTGTCAAAGCGTAGACATTGATTGTAACTACCGTCAAGGCATCAGCATTATGCACGCCATCCACGGTGAAGAAGAATTTGCATGACAATACCTCAGTTCATCTGGCTCGCGTCCATCGTGATGTTCTTTGTCTGGCTTGCCCTGTGGGTTATCCGCAGCGAGCGTGACGAGCGCATGTACGACGGCGTGCCGAAGGCCATCACCAGCCGCGTCACCGAAATCAATTCGGGTCTTATCCCGTCTGATATGGAGGCCGCGCTGTTCAAGTGGCTGGAGGACAAGGGTGAGGATTACACCCTACGAGCTGAAGCATTACCTATCTTTCACGATGACGGATACGCTCCTGAATGGAACGTAAAAGTCACCGTACAGGGCGACGGAATTGACTCCGGGTTCGACGCCTTGTTTAATCGTCGCGGAGAAATACTAACCTCATGACAGAATCATTCATCCTCGAACACTGGGCTGAGCTTCTCTTGGCTTTGCTTGCGTTCTCTAAGGTGGTGGTGAACTTGACGCCTACCGAGAAAGACAATCAGGTCTTCGGGTACATCGACTTGCTCATTACTGCCATCACAGGTGACAGACGTAAGAAGAAGAAGACGTATTGAGCACCGCTAGAATGATAGAGCTTGGGTTCAGGATGCACTGCACTTCGCTCAACATCAGGCAGGCTTTGGAAGACCACGAGTTTACTCCCGAACGTCGTGACAACCTTCAAGAGATTGCTGAAATGTTGGACGAGGCAGACAAGCTGCTTAGCTGGTCGGCTGAAAAGTGCGACATCCTGTCCCATCTCGCTCTAACTTACAAGCGCGAAGGCGACGTCTCTCGCCGACACATTGAAAACCTTATCACATGAAAGAGTCACAGAAAGAACGGTTCCGAGCACTAGCGAAGGAGCATGGTCTGGTACAAGACGACTTCTGGAAAGCATCACAGGGCTTCGTTATCATCACACGCACTGGCATCGAGAAAGTTCAGCGCTCGCTGGGTATCGAGGTCAGGTACGAGGTGGTGCCTGAGTTCAGCGACGTCAGCTCTGGGCTGTATGTCGTAAAGGCTATTGGCTGCAACAAAGACAAGCAAGTCGAGTCTTTTGGCGAGGCCAGCCCCAAGAACTGTCGTAATTCCTATCCTGTGGCGATGGCTGAGAAGCGTGCGCTCTCTCGTGTCGTGCTAAAGATGGCCGACATGTACGAGCTTGGTGTGTATGGCGAAGACGAAGGAGACTTCAAGCGCAATGACTGATTGGATTGACGATATGTTTGACAAGAGTCCCGGTAAGGTGGACCTTGACTTGCAGCATGCACGCAGCTATGCCGCTCGTCTGGTGCGCAACTCCGTGGACACTTACGATAACAAAGAGCGCCTAATTGGGTGGCTCGAAGACTACAGCATTGACATCACGCGCGATGAGATTCAAGACTTCATCGTCGCTATCCGTGTCAATCAAATGAACCCGCGTGAGAACGCGAACATGAGTAAAACCGACATCAACGAGTGGGTCAAGACCGCAATGGCTCTGGACGAGCTCAAGAAAAACCAACCACATGAGTAATATCCCAAAAGCGCTGACTCTCAGCATCAATGTAACTAAGATTGACAAAGCCCTGCTTATCCCTGGGCAGAACGGTGCTCAGTACCTGAATATCCGCTTGCAGAACACACCTGAATCCAACTACGGTGACGATTACCTCGTCGCGCAGCAGGGCCCGAAGGGTGACGACGGCAAGAAGATTGACGGACCTATCCTGGGCAACGGTAGAGCGTGGCAAATCACAGAGGGTCGCTCGGCCCGTGACCACGACACACCACCACCTGCACCGCAATCAGTGGGGCCAGCGTCAACAGAAGACCTGCCTTTCTAACATGGACAACGCAAACCTCAAGGAGTTCCGCAAACGAATGCGCTCAGCATTGGGCGGATACTTCAACGCCGACGGCGACCCGCAAGGACGCAGCGATATGGAAGCTGTGCTCGACATCATCAACTCTTACGTCGGTATCCTTACCGGCACAAATCCACAGCAACGAGGAGAGGACAGTGATGTCGAAGCCAACATCGGTATCGTAGACGCAGAGGGTGGGCTTAACGTAGCCTACGACTTCTCGTCGCACTTCGATTCCGGGATGCTGGACGCGATGGACCCACTCGTTCGCATCGAACTTCTTGAGGCTTGCATCTATGCACTGAACACACGTATCAACGAACTCGAAACAGAGTTCAAGAAACGCATCAATGAGCGCAGGAAAGGCGAATGAAACAGTTAAGAAGCTTTGCACCCTGCTCGAAGAATTGCTCAACCCAGAGTTTGTTGAGCAAGTAACACAGATTCCTTACAGCCCCGACAAGACGCCTGCCAAGAGCAGTGCGGCTATCATCGGCAATGTGATTCCTACTGCTAGTAGGTCAATGGGATACCCTGTCATCGAGCTTGGAGGGATGCCAAGTATCTGGGTGGGTACACACTATGAGCCAATCTCGGAGCATCATCGCTTCGAGCTGGTCAAGACAGTCGCAAAGAAAGCTTTGCTGCTGAAGCCTAACATCTTGACATCTGAATTTACCAAGGAGTTTGCCAAGGCATTTCAGGGAGCAGGTCAACCCGACGCTGTGTTTGGCTATGGTCACGAGCCAGTGCGAGGCATCAACTTCGAGGACGGGCTTGTTATGTTCTCAACGGATGGGCACAGGTTCCGCTCTGGTCACGAGCCAGAAGACCTGACCACCTATTGCATCCCTGGCAGGTGGAACGGGCGCAAGGACTCGTCCATCTGGCTTAAGTTTATGGAGGAGGCTATTCCTGACGAGGACATCCGGCGCTATGTGCTGGCCTCGTTCGGTAACGCTATCGCATCCGACCCTCTCAAGGCGCAGAAGATTCTGTTGCTCATTGGGGCCGCTGGTGCTGGCAAGTCAACGATGATTGAGGCTATTGCAGGCTGCATTGGCAATCACAATGTCATGCGTAGCGACAACCTTAGTCAGATTACCCGTGACGACAGCCGCCACCGTATGAAGCTGGCCCATGCCACCCTGTGCGTCAGTGCTGATGCAAGCGCCAACCTAGGCGACAAGGACAGCCTGAAGATGATAGTATCAAAGGAGCGTATCATTGCACGCAAGCTCTACAGCGAGCCCATTGAGGTGCTGCCTCGTGCGTCCCTGATTGTAGCCTCGAACGAGATGTCTCTGTCCCATGCGCTCAGCGACCCCGGTGTAGCTCGACGCTTTGACATCATCACGTTCAAGAGCGCCAAGGAGTACGGCAAGAGAGACCCAAGCCTGCCTGCTAAGCTCTCAACCCAAGAGAGCAGGGCTGGTATCGGCAAGAGTCTGGCTGAAGCTCTCATTAGCATCATGGAACACAGCGGGAACAAGCTCAAGCGGCCCAATAGCCTACAGAATGAGCTCGATGCGTTGCGTCGTGAAGGCGACCCACTGGAGTCGTATCTGGACCACCTGGGCATTGCCGTTGAGATTGATGAGCTATGCAACAAGGTCGACATCCACCAAGACAAGCTCTACTACGAGTTCAAGGTCTTCTGTGTGGAGAATGGATACAAGGAGTGGAGTATTCGGAAGTTTAAGAGTAGGCTCCGTGGCTTAGGCGTATGTGAGAGAGACGCTGGGGCGCGTAAGCATAAGTACACGCTAAGGTGTAATGACATCCTGCGTTTGAAGAAGGCACGGTTGATAGTTTAAGTGAGGCGTGAGGAGCACTCGGCACACAATGTTTATATTGGCGCCGATGAGCATGGTGAATGTCAAGGTTCACGTCGAACCAGACCACATTGGTTTATCTCTTATTGAGGTAAGGCATCTGGCTGTCACCATTGCAGAATCATACCCGAACCCTGGGCGCTACGTGTCCACGTTCGGGTTCCTCGTCTATACTGTCATTAGAACAAAGGAGAGCTGCACCGTGGAGGTGACGCAAGGCGGGGGTTTTCACAACCTATTTCCAGAACCCTTTGTCAACCAGTGCTGATGCGTAAAAGAATCTCGCAGTGCAGGTTCTTTGATACGGAGACCGCACGACACTTCTTCGACTTCGTTTGCCACCAGAAAGGAGGCTACGACAGCATGTCTCGCAAGGACAGGGCTGCCCTTCAATACTTTATGAGGGAGTACATGTACCTACCCAACACCCTTATCGCAAGGATAGTGGGGCGCAAGCCATGGCACGTCAACCAAACCATTGAGCGCATGAAGATTGCGGCCAATGAGACGCGCCTGCCTGTGACCATGAACCTCGGCTACCGCGACTTTCTGGAGTACCTGGATGACGTTATGCGCGATTATTACGACTGCCGCAACGTCGAGCTGAGCTCATGCACAGACGAAACGGAGCGTGCGTTCCTGATATGGGAGGGACAGAAAGCGTCTGAAGTGTTTGAAGAGGCCACCGTTGACCTGACGCAGCTAGGACTGGCAAATGAGATGCTATCTATGCTTGGGCTACCGAGAGAGGGCTGGATGGCAGACGTAATCGTAAAGAACTTCCGAATCGAGCCCAATGACGCATTCAATCCCTAAGAGCTACTACAAGTCCAACAAGCGGGACATCACGCTCTCACGCGGCAAGACCATCGCCGTGTTCTCCGACATCCACGCCCCATATCACGACATTACAGCGGTTAAAGAGGCCGTTTACAACGCTCAGAAGAGCAATCCTGACGTGGTAATCCTTATGGGCGACATCATGGACTTCCATCGCATCAGTCGGTACCCGAACGACGAGGGCACGCTGAGCTTTGCTGAAGAGATTAGAGTCGGCATCGAGCTACTGCACTACTTCCGTCAGAGCTTCCCAGATGCTGAGTTTTACTACATCGAAGGCAACCATGAGGTGCGTTTGTCGCACTACATCCAGCGAAATGCAGCCGAATTGCACGGACTGGAGAGCCTAGACCTGTCCTTCCTACTGCACTTGCACACGCTGGAGATAACGTACCTGCAAATGGGATTCATCCACTGTGGTGACATGACCTTCCTCCACGGGCATGAGATTCCAGGTATTGGAGGCGTGAACCCGTCACGTAAGCTCTTTGCCAAGATGAAAAAGAGCGCTATCTGCGGTCACTTGCACCGTCCAGAGAGCTTTTTTACCCGTGATGGGGCTGGAAAGCTACTGCAATGCCATATCGTAGGCCATCTGGGTGAGCCAAACCCTCGCTACTGGATGCGTAATGACTGGCAGCACGGCCACGCCATCGTTAGCGTGTCAAAGGGTGGTGTTGTTCGCGTCGACAACATTATCTTGTAGTATGAGCAATGAGCTGGAAGAAAACATCGTCTTTGCGGACGGATTTGATGACGCGCTGGTGGGTGTACTCAACATCGAGGGTGCGCCAAGGGCTGTTTATGACAAATGGTCTATGGTCAACGTCATCAGAGCAGCAGATGAAGAAATGACTTTCGAGGATGCGGTAGATTTCCTTGAACATAATGTGTGGTGTGCCTATGTCGGGCCAAGTACACCGATTTACATGTATTGCGTGCATGGAAGCGGTGAGGAGCGCAAAGAAGAGCTCCTAGACTACGTTTATGATACCTTGTGGTAACAAAAGGGAGGGCCGAAACCCTCCCTCAACCGCCCGAAAGCGGCTTCACCAACCACGATGAAGGTCAAAGGACTGAATCGGGCTCACCGAAATACTCGTCAATGGCTTCGAGGCATTGCTCCAAGCCCTTACGAATCTCAGCCTTCCATCCTCTATCCTGAAGCTCTTTCTGCCACTTAAGTTGGTGTTCGCTGGCTCGCCCGGTCTTGGTCTTCACCTCCAAGGCTAACCCAACGTATCCATTCCTGGGCTCAAAGATGAGCAGGTCAGGGATTCCTTTCTTGTATCCAGCTCTTTTCATACGCAGAGCTGTGTGCATCGCTACACGGACGCCTCCTACCGTCGCAGAATATAGAGCAGTAGGGACTTTATCTTCGAGATAATCCACGAGCTGGACTTGGATGTCGTGCTCTGGGCTTCCGTTTTTTCGCTTGCCTTTTGGCTTTCCTTTTGGTCTATACATGCTTGTGTGTACCATGCCCTTACGTCGAACGACGGGCACGCTTTTTGGACTCCTTTGATGTCTCTGTGTCCCATGACCGCAGCTCCCTCATACCTTTCTTGAATGTTCTGTAAGAGCGAAAAAAGCGACGCGCTCTGTTCAGCCGTTCGATTGTCTTCCGCAGTCTTCGTATCCTGCGAAACGCCACCAACCCAGCAGACACCAATCGAATTATGGTTGAAACCTTTAGCATGGGCACCCGGCCTCCTTTCGGGCCTTCCTTTTTCAATGGTTCCATCTCTTCGGATTACATAATGATAGCCGATGTCCGACCATCCCCGTTCGTTGACGTGCCAATCCCTGATTAGCGTCACCCCCACATCCATTGAAGGTGGTGTGGCCGAGCAGTGAACCACGATGGCGTCGATTTTTCTCATGTGCGTTCATTTTACATGCCCTTTTTAGCGAGCAAAATCTTGAGTTCGTTGATGCCTTCGACGCACTCCTTCAACATGACCTTGAGCTCACTCTGGTCATTTTCAAGGCGATATACGCGCCCTTTGAGCTTGGCCACCTCGCTATTGAGCGATACCCACACCCCCACGAGGGCCACAAGAGGCCCAATCAACGCTATGATTGCTTCTGTTTCCATGATTTTAACTTCCTTGTAGTGTCCAAGTTGTGTAGTAGTTTGCAGCGCTCACATTGACCCCATCTCTGTACCAGAAGAGGAAAATCAAGTCTCCTTTCTTTACACTGAGGCCCGTGACGTCAATGTCCATCTTGTAGAATCGGTAAAGCTGACTCACAGTGATTGTATCCGACCCCAATTCCGTCAGTGTGATGTTAGTCGTAGCCCCATTTGGCCTACCTCCCTTAGCTACCTTAACGGTGAGGTTGTCTGTTCTGTTCACAGACCTTATGTTCGCCATGAAGGACAGCGATGTTAGCGGCTTGGGGCACACGATACCGCAGTTGGCGAAAGCGTAAGAGATGGACGTTATTGTCGTTTGATTCCTGACGTAACTGCCCTCCCAACCGGTAAGCGTGTCGCCAAAGTAGTAGCTTCTTCCAGTAGTTAAGTTTAGCCGCGGTGAGCGAGAGGCTATCTGGACCGTATCTGAAGCAGAAACTGTGTCAAACGTGAAGCTTCCAGACCCATTCGTCTTTAGGAACTGGCCGCTAGTGCCGTCTGCCAATACCGACAAATTACCATCTGTACGAAGTTGCAGAAGCACATTGGTGGACGAAGTGTCTGGAAGCAGGTCCAGTTTACTTGTCAAACCAGCGATGTCATCGAGGTCTACGTCTCCAGTCACGGTGATGTGGTCTGTGACATCCTTGATTCCATCTATGTCGGCAGTCAAATCTCCAATATCACCGATAACTCCACTACCTAATCCTATTCCAAAATCAAATCCTACTGGGATGTCCGGATTGTGACCTGGCTTCGGGCCTACAGGGTCTGTTTCATCAAGATGAACGATGGGAACTCTGTCTGTGTCAATAGATATGCCCTCGTAATTGAAGCCGTCACTCATGTTCCAGCTACATCTCGTGAACATGATTTTATGAATCAAGTTCCTTTCGTAGTCTTGTGTCTCAAAGATTTGATATGGCCGGTAAAAAGCATTTCCAGCCTCTGTTGAGATAATCCTACCTGTGTAAGAGTTTTTCTGATTGCCATAGATGCTCAGATACTCATGGCAAATGAGCTGATGAAGCGAGGTAAATGGGTCGAGGTCAGCGCCCTGCACTACACCTGCCACCTCTAGCTTATTCCCCCAAGGCTCCCACTGCAAACTGACATCCCCATATCCGATTAGGGCAGGCGTTTCGCCGTTAGTGTCAAAGTTTGTTGGGCTAGTGTAAACACCAGATACGATATGTCCGCTGACCTGAGCATTAGTGTTGGAGGCACGCGACCCTAGTCGAGAAGAACCGATATTGAGAACCTCATTTCCAGTTCCGCCAGAAGAATCAGTGACAAGCGGTCCCTTTTCTCCGTTGTTGAGCCTAAATACAGCCCTGTCAAGAACCACCTTCTTAGGATAGTAGTAGTGAGGCCACTGCGTATTAGTTGTGTCCGGCCATACTGGGTCGTTGTCAGAGCCTGTCTGACCATCAGTTCCGGAAAGCCACAAGCGAAGACCGGAATGGTCCTTAAGCTCTAGTCTCCAGCTCATCTTCACCAAATCGAAAGTGGTATCAGACGCTTCTGGCAACTGGAACTGAACGTCCTCATTGAAAAAGTAGTTCAGGTACGTCCCTCCCTCAATCTCATCTTTGGTAGTAACAAGCTCGTTATTCTCCTCATCCCACTTCTGATGCCACCCTCCATACAGGGGTTGTTCAGGACCGCCTGTTGGGTCATAAGTAGATGGGATGCGAGCCAGCTCTGATTGCAAATCGCCCTCAGTGTTCATGTTGTCCTCATGAGGCAGGATGATGTCATAGTACGCATCATCGTAAGAGACATGAGTATCTGGAACCCAATTCAAATTACCATACAGAATTGGGATATAATCACCACTGACATCAGGGTCCACGTTGTTTGCTAGGTTTGTACTTTGAGGCACCTGAGTAAATCTCGTAGCGGTCCTTCTTAGCCTGTACCGCGTACCGTCGGTGTCCCTTACCTCAATGCAGCACTTAAGAATGAGTCTGCCTCCGGGCCAAAATGCGCTGTGCGTGGTGATTAAGTTCTGGCTGTGATAACGAAATTCAGTGCGTCCAGAAACCTTGAACTGACAGTCGGTGCCGCCAGCAATAGACAGTTGAGCATTTGTTCTTTTTGGGAATCCAAAACGAAACTCAGAATCGTAAAACTTAATTCTGTTTCTTAGGTGGTGGTCAAAAGAAGTGTCTTCCTCATTAAAGATGTCGAAGTCAAAGATGTAAGGCATCCTTGACTGACGGTTAAATGAGTATTGGTCATTATTGTTAAGAGGTCTATTAGGGGTTATGTTGATGTAATCGACCAAAGTGTTGGATGTGCCACCTCCAATAGCGATGATGCCTGTTCGTGCATTGCCCTCAGCAATAAGGACGTCGGCCTCAACGTCTTCGTGAGTCATAACGCATCCATAGAGAGGCAGTGTACGCCCCTCGGTGGCCCCCATGACTGTATTGTTGTTCCTTTCTCCTGGGAATGCGTCACTAGTGACCTGTCCTCTGATGAAGGCTATCTCATAATCGCCATAAGCATTAGCCGTCGTCTCCAAGTCAAACTGACCAGTCTCTACTGGGTCATAAGTGATGAAGTGAACATTTGTGGCAAGCTCTCTATTACTGTCCGCGAAGTGATAGAACGAAGTTCGGTTGAACATAACCCACCCTTGACCAGACCACATAATCGTGCACCCCAATGCCTTGCAGATGTCTTCTACTACATCGTATGTGTTTACGAAATCTGGCTCTTGAAACAGGTTTCGGTGCCTTTCAGTGTTGTTCTTGGGGATGGCAAATGTGTCGCCATGAACATACATTTTGCTTATGAGGTCGACGTCATAGTCCCATGGTGTAGGTGTAGTGTCAGCACCCTCCAACGGACACGGTACTCCAATGTCTCTGAGCCAGCACCAGTCGCCAGTAGCACCGCCTTCACCCGCCTTGTCTATTTCATACTCCTTAATCAGAGTATATGCAGGAAGCTTCTGAAAGGCCCTAAAGAGGATGCGCTCAATCGTGGCTCTGTCCTCGATAAATCGGGTGCCAGAATCGTTGGTGAACTCAAAATACTTAAGAGAAGCAAGGCCGCATGTAAACGTGAGACTGACGATATGCTGTTCGTCTTTAAGCTCAATCTGTGCTTCCTCAACGAGCAAGTGTCCGGCCCACTCAAGGGTCGGACTGTTTCCCTTCGTCGTTCTAAAATCACCCTTCCAAACCAAGATGCCTACCCTACCCTCTGACTTACTCAGGAGGGTGGTAATCGCAGCTCTCTGGCTGAGATTGCAAACAAGGCTCATCTGCAAAGATGAACCCACTACAGCCCGCGTGTAGTTAAGGTTGTCTCCGTCCCAGTTAATGTTGATTCCGGGCTCAATGAGATGAGCTGTCTTTTCGACTGGAGGCGTAATCGTATCGAGACTTACAATCTCGTATTGCCACCGTTGACCGCTTCTGTCTTCGTGGTCTCCCTCAAGAACGCTTGTAAATGCCATTATCCAAATGTACGGTCGAAGGCGTGAGTGCCTCGCTTGTTCATAATCACCAAGTTACTTCCAGAGACGGCTCCCTGCACCCTAATCCCATCTCGGTCGCCTGACCCGCCTGTAATAGTAGCGCTCCTGCTGCTTGGAGTGCTCACGCCAAATCCAGACGAAAGAAAGCTTCCCAGCTTGTTGGCCTCTGTAAATGTCTTGAATCCACCACTAAAAGAACCGCCAGCAGCCACGCTTGTTCCTCCTGAAACAATGGCGAGAATGGTGTAAAGAGCGATGAGTGTGATGAGCTTAGCTACGATAGCTTTGAACGCTGACAAGAATGAGTCTTTGAATGCTTGCCAGAAGGTCTGAGTTGAGCTTGTGGCTTGAAGGAAGGCTTCACCAAGGGAGTTTGCAAAACTGTAAGCAACCACGGCAGCCCCCTCCATGCCGTTGATGATTTTATCGAACGCCTCTGTCAGTTTGCCCAAATCCTTCTCAAGCTCTGAGTCAAAGAACTCCTCTTCAGGCATTTCGATGTTCTGGAGAGAATTGGCAAACTCATCTGCGGTCTTTACCCCCTTGCCGCTCATAAGGGCAATCATCTGGTCCGTGGCGCTTAGCTCATCGAACATAAAGCTCTGCCCAAACACCGTCGGTGACACCGAGTCTTGCACCTGCCTGAGAGAAGCTGCCTGAATCTGACGGGTGACTTCTAGGAGTCGCTCGGATTCCTTGACTTCTTCTGCAATGCGCTTGGCATTGTCGTAGTTCAGTCTCTCCTCCTCCTTGTCGGCAATCTTTTGGAGAATCTGCGCCAGTCTTCCATTAAGCGTAATAGAAAACTCAAGGTCTTCGATGTAGGGACCGAGTTGGTCAAAGAACTCGCCAGACTCGATGCCCGCATCCTTTAGTCTTTCTAAGTCCTGACGGGCCTCAATAAGCTTGTCTCCAAAGAAAACAAGGTCTGCGTTTACTTCGTTTAGAGTGGTGTTGCCAGTGGCTTCCTGTAGGTCTTCCAGACCAAACGGGTCGGACTCCTTTAGTGCTGCTACCGCTTCTTGGTTGGCCCTAATTTCGTCAGCACGTTCCTGAGCCCTCTTAGCTGCCTTATCAGCAGCAGACTCATAAGCTTTGCCGAAGCGGATGCCCAACACCTCCCCTCCGAGAGTTAGCTTAATCAAAGCCCCCATGACAGTAGTCAATCCCACAACGGCGCCTGCGGCACCTGTGAGACCTCTAGCAAGGCCAGCGGATGCGACTCCACTCTTAACCAAGTTTATTTCTAAGAGCCCCGCAAGCTTGGATACCCGGCCCAGTGTAATACCAAAGAAGCCCAGAGCCTGAGACGCTGCACCTACAGTTAAGAGAGCGGTGAAGCCTGACATTATTTCAGAAAGGCGCTTTTCATCTACCTGCTCAAGTGATGAAGCCAGTCCTTCAAAGGCATCTGCAAGAGTAACGACGACGGGAGTGAGTGCGTCACCTAACTCAATACCTACTGCTCTAAAGGCGTTGCTTAGTCGCTCAACCTGGAAGAACAGATTGCCCTCGATGCCCTCGGTCATCTCATCGAGGGTGCCGCTGGCATTTCTCAGGATTCGCTCAAAGTCACGAATCTCTCTGCCGCTATTCTGGAAGATGGCACCCACAAGGGCGGCCCTCTTATTCAAAAGCTCTACAAGCTCGGAGTAAGTCAGGGTACCGTTCTCAAGGTCTTTAAGAGCGTCCTTTACATCTGGGAACTGCTTTGCAAGGTCGGAGAGGGTAGAGCGAAGCTTCGTTCCACCAAGGGAGCCGTCGACAGCGTTGTTAGCGAGGACTGCGAGGAGAGCCGTTGTCTCAACAAGGTCGAGTCCCGTAGCCCTAGCCGTAGGACCGACGTTCTTCATGGACTCCCGGAACTTGGTCAAGTCCAGGGCGGAGTTCTTAAACGCCGCAGCCATGACGTCCGTGACCTGCGTTACATTCTCAAGACCCTCATCACCTCTAAGGGTGAGTCCGAACTGACGGAGGGTAGATGCAACGGTACGCCCAGTAGCGTCAAGGTCGGAGCCGAATACGGTGGCAAGCTTGACACTTCGGTCAAGAACCTTGTTTACCTCCCCCGCCTGGAATCCGAGCTTAGCAAGCTCAAGCTGTGCAGCCGAAGCTTCTGTTGCCAAGAAGATACTGGAACGACCCAGTTCCTTGGCTTGCTTGGTTAGAGGGTCTAGCGATGTCCTTCCAACAATCTGACCGAGGATGGTGTCTGCGCGGTTGAAGTCCGCAGCCGCCTTAACGGAGGCAGCCCCAACAAAGGCGAAGGCTAGACCTACACCCCTGTTGAGACTTTGACCAAATCGGTTCGCTTTGCTTGAAAAGGCGAGCAGCCTACTTTCTGCTCTTTCAAGTCCAGTTGTGAAACCTCGAATGTCTGCGGTGAGCAGCAGGGACATTCGATACAGATTGTTAAGACCTCCAAGCATTTAGAACTTTTTTAGACTATCGAGTAACGCCTTCATATCCTCTTTGTTGGATGCGCTTGCGCCTTTCGTACTTATACTGGAGTAAGGATTAAAGTCGTCAGGACTAAATCGCTTACCCTTCCC
>VMHT01198835.1_pt1 | contig 17170 bp, 38 predicted proteins | sample 4693611 | NCBI WGS metagenome assembly VMHT01 (sample SAMN12280063, study PRJNA550983) | marine metagenome | isolation source: seawater sampled from same location over 5 years 0.02-0.2 micron viral filtrate | place: USA: collected off the coast of southern California halfway between the port... ...
ACAGATGATGGTGACGCTTGGTGCTGAACTCATAGAGGTCGATGCCGGTGATTTTGATGGTGCAATTGCACTTAGGGATCGCCTAGCAGAAGAGAACGGATGGTACAACACTAATCAGTTCAATAACCCGCTGAACATTGAATGCCACTACCACACTACCGGCGAGGAGATTGTCCAAGCTTGCAGGTCAATGAACACAAAGCCTGCCGCATTCGTATCTGGAACCGGTACGGGTGGGACAATCATGGGAGTTGCTGCAAAGCTGCGCGAGAGCTATCCGGATGTAAAGATCATTGCCGTCGAGCCAGCAGAGTCTCCGGTCATGAGCGGCGGAGAACCAGGGCTACACGGGATTCAAGGTATCGGTGATGGGAGCAAGTTTCTTGTTGATCTCGAAGAGGTCGATGAGATAATTGTGGTACCGACAGAGTCGGCGAAACAGAGAGCCAGAGAACTTATCAAGCAAAAGGGCATGCTGGTCGGCATTAGCTCTGGTGCAAACGTGTTAGCTTGCGAAAAGTGGGCAAGCGAGAACGAGTTTGACGGAGTTATTTTCACCATGCTCTGTGATCGTGGTGAGCGTTATCTTAGTTGCATTTGAGGGTTTAAGTGAGCGATCCAGACGCATACAGGACGAAAAGGGAGTGGGTTGTGGACCCAAACATTAGGGCAACGGTACCCAAAGCAGAACGCTTTTTAGACGATTCTAAGAGGAGCATTGAGATCTATGGAGACGGAATTGGCAGAGTTGATCTGGTGGAGTGGATGGGCAGCGATCTTACTATCGTCAACAGTGCTCGTGTCAGTTTTGGGAAGCATAAGGAGGCACTAGATGAAAAAGATGAAAGACTGGTTAACTACTTGGTTAAACACAGACACACCAGCACGTTTGAACACAACGTTGCTACTTTCCGTTTTGTGGTTCCATGTTTTGTTAGGTCTCAGCATCACCGTCATCGTACTTGGAGCTACAATGAAATATCTCGTCGATACACTGATGTGAACATCCAGTTCTACGAGCCAGAGGCTTTCAGAACCCAGCACAAGTCAAACCGACAGGCATCAAATGCCGAAGAATTGATTGATCCGCAAATTACAAGAATCTTTGAACCCCTACCTGCTTCAAAAATAGTAAAAGATCACCATCAAGCAAGCTTTGCTCTGTATGAAATGCTGATCGAAGCAGGCGTTTGCCGGGAACAAGCAAGAGGCGTCCTACCCCAAAACATGTACACCGAGTATTATGGCACAGTCAACCTGAACAATCTTCTAAAGTTCATTGACCTTCGCACACACGAAGGGGCACAATGGGAGATACAAAAGGTCGCCGAGGCTTGCTTGGAGATCGCAGAAGGACTATGGCCTGTTGCGGTTGGTGCGTATCGGAAAGCCAAAAATGAAAAAGACTCTGTTTCTTAAAACGGAGTCAGGTACAGTGGTGGTTCCCAGACTGGAAGATTCCTCTTGGTTAGGACGCTGGGCACATGATAGGTGGTTAAAGGCGCACTTTAAAACAACGGTTCAGAAAGCAGCGCCAAGACCATGGAGAGTATTGAGCGAGATGTTTGAGGTTAAGGTGCTAATAGAGAAAGATGGTGTATTTCAAGTGGAGAGTGAAGAATGACATACAGACCACTTCCACGATTTGTCTATATCGGTGAATCTGATGTAGACGGTCTCGGACTTTTTGCTAAAGAACATCTAGATTCCGAAACCATTCTAGGAATCACTCACGTTCAGGATGAACGATTTGAAAACGGATATATCAGAACTCCGTTAGGTGGATTTTTCAACCATTCAAAAAACCCAAACTGTGAAGCATACAAAGAAGGTGATTTGATCATGCTCAAAACGATCAGGACAGTTGAGACTGATGAAGAACTAACGGCCTTTTACTGGCTGTATTCGATGGAGAGTGAACAATGACTGCTGCCGCATTTTTCAACCTTGGACTATTCGTTGGTTGGCTAATATTCCAAGATGCAAACTGTTGCTTGAATAAGGGGAGTGAATAATGCCTAAGGATAGAAATAAAATTTTGGCACTTGCTGTTGCTCGAGTTGTAAGAGACATCAGCATTGTTTCAGGCATGGTTGTCTTAGCAGCCGGATTTTTACTAGTCAAGGTGATTTCATCAGGATAAAGGAGGTAAGCATGACTATTGAAGGAATGATACTCGCAGCAGCGCTGTGTTTCATTAGCTTTCACGTCGGCCACGTTTACGGCACATTTAAAAGTAGTTAGCTAAAACTGAGTGCAGATTCCTTCTAACTGTGGTACTATATCATTGTAAGGAGGTGCTGAGTGAAAAACAACAACGCTAACAACGTCGTCTACAGCGGCCGCACGAACGACATCGGCGACGAGCTCTGCTTGGTCGAAGCCTTCTCCGACTCCGGAGAAAAGGGCTGGATGGTCTGCGCAGAGGTTCGATGCCCCGGCCGGCCGGTCTTCCGGACTCCAAAGGTCTGGTTTGCCGACCGAGCCGATGCTGACAGCTGCATGCGCAACGATGAGTTCTGGGGGTTTGGCCAATGAAAGAAGTTTACGAAACAATGGTCAGCACGATGTCAGACGATGACATCATGACCCTGTGGCATGCGGTTGCTGGAGAGCATAAGCGCCGTAAGAATGCCAAGATCGCCGAGAACAAGAAGCTGTTGCGTAAGGGTGACCGCGTGGCGTTCTCAACTAGAAGCGGACAGGTCACTGGGACCATCACCAGGGTGAAGCAGGTCAACGCCTTGGTCAAGGCAGACGATCACCAGCCGTGGGATGTTCGACTAAGTTTACTAACAAAGATTGCGTGAGGAAACCATGGTTACGATAGACTTGGAAAAGCTAACTAAGGCTGATGAGCTTAGGAAGAAGACAGATGACATTCGCACGGTGCTCGCAGATCGCCTGCTTTTGAAAGTGATTGACATTTGTTCGATCGCGGCGTCGCGGGGTGAGTACCAGATTGAATTTCATTCTGAGATGTCGACGTTCCAGCCATGCGACGCAAGGATGGAGCGAAAGGTTATTAAAGCCCTCAAGAAGCTAGGGTATAAGAGGAAGGACGGCATTTACATTACTTGGAGGGACTGATATGAACTTTACTAAGCTAACTGACAATGCACTTAAGCTCCTTGATCGCTACGTGTATGAACCGATTGGCAACAGTCTAGACCGGATTGGATATGTGCTCCTGTCTGACAAGTTTGTAAAGCTGGTGGCTGCGCCTTCGATCGTTGCCATGTTTGCGCTGGTGTTCTACTCTTTGTTCGCCATGGCAAAGTACGAGCACGATAATCCATGTCTTGAGTGGGTCGAGACAGGGGAGCAGGTGTGCTCGACGCACTGCGTGAATACAGGCCAGCATTCCCCGCCTATTTGCAACACCAGTTGCAGTCCAGAGAAGGAATGCACGGTTCGCCAGATGGCCGACGGCACTGTTCGAACTCGCTAGAAAAATGTGAACATTCGGTTGTCACGTGGTAGAGTTTACTAGGAGGCATCTCGTAGAGCCTAAGTGAGACATACTCCGGTCACTGTCTCTGGCGCTTGGAAAAATAACCCCCTTGCAACTTATGCGGGCGTAGCTCAGGGGTTAGAGCGCTGTTCTTATAAAGCAGATGTCGGGGGTTCAAATCCCCTCGCCCGTACCACTTCTTAAAATGGCAAAGTCAATGTTGGGGGATGTGGTCGATAACTCTTTTAGTTGGGAGCACTACGCTCGTCTTCTTAGAGCAGCTTGGCTAAATCCCAACAACTTAGCATTTCAGGATGCTATCAAAGAGTATGAACGAGAACACGAAGTATTTTTGCATCTGTTGATTTACCGGTGGGACATCCTTCAGAATAAATCGAAATAGATTACGGGACGCTAGCTCAGTTGGTAGAGCACCGGCCTTTTAAGCCGAGGGTCCAGGGTTCGAGCCCCTGGCGTCCCACTCTTTCCGCTCGCATACCGGATAAAGTATGCATCACAACACAACACACAGGAAGGATGATATGAATCCATTTGAATTGAGATACTCGCTTTTGAGCGATGCACGCAACACCTTGTTTGAACAATGGCACGCAGCCATGAATCTAGAGGAGAGTCGTGCAAATGCAGAAAATCGTGCTCCGAATGCTATTCCGGCGCCAACCGCTGCTGAGATCAAGGCTTATGCTACAGACCTCTACGAGTTTGTCTCAAAGCGAGACTAACTTGTAAAACCGCTGGCATACCGGTTAAAGTATGCTCTACCACAGGAGGAAAAGCTATGAAAAGACGTGGAAGTCAGGCAGTAGAGTTTGCGCTCATCTTGCCAGTGTTTGTTTTTTTGGTCTTTGGTGGCATTGAACTTCTTTGGTACGCGGTTGATGTTGGCCGTGTTCAGTCCGCGTTAGTTGCTGGATGCAAGGGCGGTGCCCAAACGGGTGTCAACATCTTTACTGACCCTTTCGAGAGAGCTGGCGAGTTCATCACCGAAACAGTTAGCAGGGCTAGTAGGTTCAACTGTGCTGCAGGTGATTGCGAGATCATCATCACCGGGTCAACGCTCACGTCTCCCGAAGTTTTGTGGATTGATTGTAGTGTTCGAGTCGATTACCCAACTCTAACGGGGCTCATTCCTGGAATGCCTTCTGCTATCATCGCCAAGTCTTCTCAACCAGTTGCGCAGCCCATCGAGGAAGAAGACGGGTAGGCCGGCACATTATTGAGGTGTAGCCAAGTTGGTAAGGCGCTGGTTTTTGGGTCCAGATACCGTAGGTTCGAGTCCTACCACCTCAGTCTTTTATTTTGATTTGCAAGTTTGTTGAAAACACGAGGAAACTCGAGTACAATCCATTGATCAAAGCAGAGAGGTACAGCAATGTTCAAGAATAGCACGCGCGTTGTGGTCGACAGCGGTCAGCAAGAGAAGTTTGATGCCGAGATTCTAAAGAAGATGCGCTGGACGTTAAACGAAGACGTGTACCTGGTTCGGATTACTCAAGGTAGCAACTTCGGCTGCATCACTCACGCAAGGGAAAGCTGGCTAACCCCCAAAGATGAGGAGTGAAAGTAGGAGACCTCGTTAGGGTTGTCAGCAGAAAGTTCCTTGACTGCGGTGAAGTGGTCAAGGACATTGACGTTGGCATATTCATGGGCGAGCGCGAGGAGTCGGGATCGACGCGGGTTCGGGTCGCTTACATCCTCGGAAGAAAAGAAACTGTAGTCTGCTACCAGATAGGGTTTATCAACGAAAAGACCAAGTGGGAGTTGCACAGTGTCTGATACGGTTAAGAAGGTCATTGCTTGGCGACTAATCAGCTTTGCTGTTGCGATGATCTACAACCTGATTTTTCTCGGAGGGTGGCAGAAGTCTTTTCTGCTTACGGTAGCTCTCATGACCGTTCTTACCGTCATCCATTATGCTTTCGAGAAGTGGTGGGACAGAGCCCTGATGGTGGAATAGGTAGACACAGGGGACTTAAAATCCCCTTCCCGTAGGGAGTGAGGGTTCGATCCCCTCTCGGGGCACCACAACTTTTGTTCATTTGAGTGCAGATTCTTCGGTGATGTGGTATTATGTCATTGTAAGGGGGTTCTGTATGCCACGCATGAATGACACGCGACGCGGTGAGCTTCTCCGCGCTCGCCTCGAGGAATACGATAACGCTGGCCTTGCTGAGCATCGGAGTGCTAAGTTTGGCAAAGACATGCTTGCTCGCCTTGCCAGGGGCAAAGGGTTCACAACCTCTCAGCGAAAGTGGGTTACAAGCATCATTGAGTCCGGACTTCCGGAACCGAAGGACCCTGCTCTCGTCGAACGCATCGATGAAGGTCTTGCTGTTGATGGAATATCTGTCCGAACTCAGGCAGTCCTCAATGACTTTCGGATTAAGGCATTCAACGGATGGTACCTTAGCGAGCGACAGCAGGCTTTTCTCGAGAATCTTCTTTCAGAGGCCAGCGAGATTGCCGAAAACGGACCATGGTGTCCGAGTGATTCTGAGATTGAGAAGATTCGTTTGTGCGTTCAGCTATCGAATCGCTACGACTCAAACTACCTCTACTCGCATGGCGGCTTGAGCAAAGCCATCGCAAAGGCAACACACTTCCTGGATAACGGCGCCTCTGCGGAAGCTGCTGTGAAGTTCGGTTTTGACGAATGGTGTATGGAACGGTTGTTCAAGCAGTTCAAGACTCGTTTGTTTGAAGTTGAAAACCCCAAGCATGTTGCCGGCGAGATGCGATGGGCACCGGCTCGAACGGAACGTCAAGCTAACAGTTGGCAACGAAGGTACGTAACTGACTGGCATTACTCAATGGTTGTTGATTCTCCAGTCATCGATGAAAAGGGGCGTGTTGCTTACCCAATGATTGTTGGCGGCGAGCTCAAGAATGTTCCTTCCGAGGACATTAAGAAGCGCCGACCGAAGAGTTAACGTTGTAAACCAGAGTGTTTCGCTCTATAATGAGTCCCAACAACGAGAGGAGTTTCTCATGGGCTATCCGCAGATTATCCTACTTGCTTTCTACGCCGTTCAGGTCATTTACGCCATGTTTAACGATGGGAAGAAGTACACTATCGACCCGATGTGGTTTACTGCTTCTTCCCTGTTTACGCTATCACTGCTTATTCTCGGTGGTTTCTTCGACGTCTGGGGTGTTGCACAACTCGTGTATGTGCCACTAGCAACGATCACTTGGGGCACTGGGTTTGTTAAAAGCGGCCAGAAGGTGTACTTCAACTTTTACGGAACCGTGATTACTGGAGCTTCCCTTCTTCTGCTCTACTTGGCTGGGGGATTCTTCTCCTAAAGTTGACTGGTTGCTTCATTCATTTGAGTGCAGATTTCTCGTAGACGTGGTATTATGTGATTGTAAGGAGGTAACAACATGAATGAAGCAACCAAGTCGATGCTCGAGCTAATGGTGAGCGTGATGCCCAAGTCAGAGCTCGAGGAGTTCCTTGACATCGGCCGCGCGGCCATTCGAAAAATTAACCACAGGGAGAACGAAGTCAGAGCACAGAAGCGCCGGCATGCTGCCCGGCAGCGCAAGCTCGAGCTTGATGCTCGCGAAGCCGAAATGCGCCAGACGCTACGTCCTGGGGACGTTGTGAGGCTCGAATACGATCAGGAGCGTGATAAGCATGCAAGGACGATGCACGCCGTCGTCGTCAAGGTCAACCGTGTCAACGTCAAGTTGTACCCGTGTCATCAAGTCATCAGAGCCGGCAAGCGGTTGCAAGACACATACAAGATCTGGAGCCGTCACTCGTCCGAGGTCGTCTATCACAGGCCTCGGTACGTGACCAAAGTTGAGAACGCAACTGTCATCGGCTGATCATCTACTAAACAATTCAATTCGATAGGAGTTAGCATGTCTGCAGAGCGTGAGTGGTACGGAAACCTGGCGCGCGATCTTGTCACCCGTAGAGAGTGGAAGGCTTTCTGTAAGGAGACCGGTCGCAAGGACGAGAGTCTTCGCCAGGAAGACCCGGACGATGCGCCAGTGGTTGGCATTACCTGGTTCGAAGCAAAGGAGTTTGCTGAGCATCACGACTGTCGGCTTCCCACTGAGCAGGAGCTCAAGGATGCCGAGGGCATGATGAAGGGCTGGATTGACGCTGAGACCGACTGGTCACAGTGGCCTCTCGAGCGCCCCGAGTCTGGCAAGGTTGGAGCAACTGCTCCCATCCGCGATCTCTGGGGTGTCGTCTATCAGTGGTGTGCTGACGAGGCATAGTGTTAACGGTGCTCCCCTTCGGGGGAGCACCACGGTGTGAAGGGGGAATAGTGGCTAGAAGAATCTGCATGGGTCTCGATCATCGAAATAAACTCAAGAGTCTCATGGGGGATTCTGAAAAGATCAAGGCTATCAAGTATGCTCGCGAGCACGGCAAAGCTATCCCAGCAGATCCTGGTTCACAGGATCCTCATCGCCCAACCCTTGGCGAAGCAAAAGATGCAGTCGAAATGCTTGCAGGCACCTACTCCGCCCACAACCACGACCGTCCTCACCGAGCTGTTATCGGCTCCGGATTCAAGGTCAAGAAGTTGGTCGTCGATGTTGCCGGCGAAGGTGACGTCGAGCTTGACCTCGATGGCCTTCAAATGAGGTTTCTTCAGGACCTCGAGTCTGTTGGTCTCGCAGAGGTCCAACATCTTCTCAAGCTTACGGAATACATCAGAGAGTGGCAAGTTTAATGGTGCACAATCCTGGCGACTTGCTTTGGCTGAACAGGCATCCCGGCGGCTGGTGCTTGTTCTTGGAGTCCGAAGACCACGTTGTGGAAGACCTTGCGGAAGTGGCTTACGAACGGTACACTGTGGTTCACCCAACCGATGGTGTTATTACAGATGCCGATTGGTACTTCACGCCTCACTGGGAGAACGAAGGATGAAAAAAGTATCTCTAACCATCACCATTGATGTTGACGCATGGGTAAAGGATGACCATGATATTGATGAGCTCATCCGGTATCTCAAGTGCTACTATGGTGGCGCTGTGCCAGATGGCTGGCTCCATGAGATTGAAGAGTTGGAAGGCTGGGGGCATGTGTCTAATGTTGTGGTGGAGAACGAAGAATGAGTGCATTGACTGTTGCCAGCATTGTAACAATTATGCTAAAGTCTGGTCTTATTGGTTTTGGGCTGGGATGCTATTTCGCATCTCGTGTTTAGGGGCGAAGAATGAGCAATTTTATGGTCAATCCAAAAGTGTGGACAACAGAATATATTAAAAGGGCAGACTACAGGACGACTGATCGAACTGACACACGTCTTGGTTGCCCAACAGCTTTTAGGCTGGAAGGCGACTTCATCGAAGCGTTCTTCAAGAGGTATGGTTGGATTAGGTTCACCAACGTAGAAGAAGGTTAGGAGGACAGAGAATGAACGTGGGTGACTTGGTTAAACCGCTAGCGGAGTTTCCCGGCGATGACTACTACGGTCTTGTAGTCCAGAAAGTTGACCGACCTGGAAGTTCGGTTCGCAAACCTCGGGATGTGGTGGTGATGTGGGAAGACGGAAACGTTTTTGACTATGATAGCACAGACCTGAAGGTGATCAATGAAAGCCGGTGATCTAGTTGCATACAGCGCGTACCGGAAGCGCTGGATCGAGGGAAGGTGTCGGGGTCGTCAAACTTATGACCCGCTTCCAGATGATCCAAATGTTACCGGCGTCGTGATAGAAGTTAGTGAGGAAAAGACTTGCAGCTTCATGGATGGCAACCTACCACCTCTGCCTTACAAAGGTTACCCCAGGACAGTTACAGTCATGTGGTCTGATGGCGTTGTTCGAACGTTGATAAGGCCTTGCCACAAGTGGATAAAGAAGTCTAAGACCGACGTGATCAATGAAAGTCGGTGACCTTGTTCGTTTTCAAACTTACGGCCATGATCGTATCGGGATTGTCATTGATGATAATGAAAGAAACCATGCTGATGTTAGGTTCTTTGTGGCATTCTCACCTGGGTGGCACCCTCACCCGGATATGAACCCAAGCCCATATTATCACGGATACTACCCGTCACCCGAATACGATATAAAAGCGGAGGTAATAAATGAAAGTCGGTGACCTGGTAAAGCTAAGGCCCGGAACAGCCGAGGGAGATGAGGAAAGTTTGGGTGTCGGCCTGATTATCGAAGAAGGCAAGGACAACTGGAACAATGAGTTTGTCTACATCCAGTTCCGTTCAAGCAGCAAACCATGGTTTCGATACAAGGAAGATGTTGAGGTGGTAAATGAAAGTCGGTGATTTGGTAATCCGGAAGACTCCACCAGCATCAAAGCCATGGTTGCTTGAGATCGCAGAGCGCCAGCGTGAAGAGCTGGGCACCGGCATTATTCTTTCGAAGCACATGGCAGGAAGTCCACCTCATCCGTGCATCGATGTTTTCTACGGCAAGGCAGGCAAGTCATGGGAGATCGCTGAAAGTTTGATGGAGGTTGTTCAGAAACAATAGAAAAATGAGTGCAGATGTCTCCAGGTTGTTGTACTATGACTATGTAAGGAGGTTCTGCATGGATTACGACGCCACTATCCCTGGCATGACAACTGCGCTCGGCGCAGCCTTGGTACTCAAGCTCAATGAGTGTGGGTTCAGCAAGATTGAGTCTCGCGGCGAGGATATCTACGCGCGCGAGGTTACTCCTGGCATCGAGGTTCGAGTCTTCACCTCTGTGGTCAACGGCTCAGCGCGAGGCTGCGGCAAGGACTCGATTCGAGTTGCTGCGATCTACAAGACATCGGCCGGCCAGACTCGCGGGCTCGTCAAGAACCGACGGGTTCATCGGACCGGAAACATCGACGACATTGTGGAACGAACGGTCTCTCGCATGCGAGATGTCTGGCGCAAGGCTGCTCGTCCAGAGCGTTGCCACTGTGGCGCACCGAAGTTCGTGACGAAGAAGGGTAACCTCTGCTGCGCAGAAATCTGCTGGCTTCCGGTGGTGAAGTGATGAAAGTCGGTGACCTTGTCAGGGTGAACCCTGCGTATTACCGCGGAGATGAAGACCAGCGTGCTGAAACCCTCAGGCTTCTCAAGAACGGTCTCATCGTTGAAGCCCTAACCGACGGGTGCATTGAGATTCTCTGGCCGAACGGGCGCTTTTCCTTTCTCTATCCAGAATTCCTGCTTCCGATGCAATCTTCTGGATAAAGTGAGTGCAGATATCTGCCACATGTGGTATTATCTAAATGTAAGGAGGTTCTGCATGGCTAACAACGACATCAACACCGGAATCAAAGACGCCATCGTCCCCGAGGCCACGCCCGAGGAGATTGCTGCGTTCGACATTCAAGACCACCTCATCCGCTTCCTGCTGGATGAACCATTCTACGGTCGCATCACTCGCTGCCTCGACAAGGAGGCAACCACGAGCATTGCAACTGCCGGAGTCACGGTCGTCGACGGCAACCTCAAGCTCTTCTACAACCCTGCCTTTTGCGCTGGCCTTCTCAAGGAAGGTGCCAACAAGGTCAAGGGTCTCCTTAAGCACGAAGCGCTTCACCTCGTCTTCGAGCACTGCACAACTCGTCGGTTGTCTCCGCACTCGGTGGCAAACCTTGCTGCTGACTGTGCAATCAACTCGCTCATCCCTGAGAACGAGCTGCCTAACTGCGGCATCTGGCCTGGCAAGGCTGAGCTTCTCAGCCACGCAGACCCCATCATGCGTCTCATCGGCGGGTTCCCTAAGGGTGAGAGTCAAGAGTGGTACTTCACCAAGCTCATGGAAGACCCCAACGTTCAGGAAGCTCTGGAGAATGCATCCGGTCAGCCTGGCGATGGTGACGGCGATGGCGAAGGACCAAGCATGCCCGGTTCGCTGGACGACCACGACGGCTGGGATGAGATGTCTGAGGAAGAGCGCGAGGTTGCAAAGGGCAAGGTCAAGGCTGCTCTCTCCAAGGCTGTCGACGAGTGTGACAAGACCGGTCAGTGGGGTTCGGTAAGCTCCGAGCTTCGCAAGGACATCCGCGCGCTTGTCTCCAAGCAGATTGACTGGCGCAAGGTGCTTCGCAACTGGGTCGGAATGACTCGCCGTGCAAACCGGTCAACGTCTTGGCAGCGTCTCAACAAGCGTATGCCCGGAGTAGTCAAGGGTCCACGTCGTGGCTACACCTGCTCGATCGCAACGTACATCGACCAGTCAGGTTCCGTCGGAAACAAAGAGCTTGCGCTTCTCTTCGGTGAGCTCAACAACCTTGCCAGTCGGCGTCAGATCGACCTCTTCAACTTTGACACTGAGGTTGATGAGAAGTCCAAGATCACTCTCAAGCGTGGTCGGACAGCTCCTCCGCTGCGTACTCGTTGCGGCGGAACTGACTTCTCCGCTCCGATGAAGCACATCGATAACAACAAGTCTAGCTACGACGGGATGATCATCCTCACGGACGGTGAGGCTGGTGACCCTGGTCCTCCTCTGCGTGGCGTTCGTCGGTGCTGGGTCATCACTCCTGGCTGCGAGCTGCTCTTCACTCCTCACTCAACCGACACGGTCATCAAGCTCGAGTGGCCGAAGGGGGAAGCGTGATAAAGCCATCTCGTGAAACTTTCCCATGGGATTCTCCATTCGCGTTCATTCCCAGCCGACCACTTGAGTGGAACACCACACGGACGATCCCCCTTGATCCCTTTGGCCGCAGCACTGTTCAGGGGGTCAGGGTCGCGCGCGAGAAAACAGGGAGACAGGTTGAACAAACAGTCGAGTAGATATTATGATATTCAGAAGCCATGCAATCCTTACTCCTTCTGGAGATGCTGGGTTGCGCCACACGCCCATCAGCAACACTGCTTCAGCTACGCAGAGCAAAACAAGGAGATCGTGGATAACACGATATCAGGTGACGCTCGTCACAAGTTCGGGGGGCTGAGAATCGCTCGAGACTAAATGAATGAAGCTACCAAAAGATTTCTTTAAAGTCGACCCCGTAGGTTACCCCGTTACTTCTTGGGGGAGTCACTGGAACTGGTCAAAGTCAGCAGCTTCCAGGCCAGGCTTTGACGATGCTCTCAAGGAAACAGGCAACGAGTTTACCGGGTTCCGCCTCGCGAGGAAAGAAGATGGGAGAAACAAAAAGAGTTAAGTACTACGGGTTGAGGATTTGGTCACGCAAGTTCTACATGTGGACCGAAGCGGACAAATTACTTAACAAGCGACCGGTTATCTCATTCTCCGGAGCACTAGCTCGCCATGGTTCAATCGGCTTCAGGATTGCAAGATGATAGTCAAGCTACTCGGACCCGCACACGATGAAGAAGGTGCCGTCCTAACTAACATGAGCAGCATCATCCCTTGGATATGGGGAGCTCGCGCCGATGCTAGCCCGACCACAGGCATTAGGTTAGCTCGAACGCAACAAACAACAGAAAACACTGAGGGAAACGATGGACGATAACGACGGCAGCTGGAAGGGGTTCAACGCCACAGAGATGGACATCATGGTGGGATGCCTCGACCTTGCAAGGAACAGCTGGAACTCGTGGATCGATAACGACAACCTTCCGCCAAACTGGGAACCACACCATGCACACACCATGCTCGAGTACATCGAGGGAATCATGCAGAAGTTCAGGGACATCGGCGTGATGGTTCCCGGAGATGAGCCTCAACCCCAGGAGGAAGAGCAGCACCTGCCCGACAACGTCTACCAGTTCCCCAACACCGGCTCGAACTCGGAGGAGGAATGACCAACCGCAACCTCTACCTCATACTAGCGATAGGGTCGAGCTGGCAAAACACCTCGGACAGCGCCATGCCAGGTCGGTTCTGCTATCAAACGCCCCAACATCCCATGCGCCGATACCGTCAAACAGGAATAAGGCTGGCGAGATGAAACGCTGGGGAAGAGGTGATTGGTGTACTGCCCGATATCGTTGGTGGCACGTAAGCACAACCCAGGTAAAGGGAACCGGCAAGAACAGTCAAGGACAACCGTACGCCAAACTAAGCCATCAACCGTTCATTGGCTTGCGAATCGCAAGGGGAGAACTTGGGTAAAGAATACAGGGGGTTTGTAGAATGGTTCGAGACGGTCTCGATCTCTCGAAACCCTTACACCAACACCACCGAAACATCATCTCTTCGCCAAGAGCGTCGGGGCTTACGCACACCCAATGGCTTCAGGATTGCAAGATGACAAAGGCAACCAGGGGAGACATAGCATGGTGGTTCGACGCCACCTTGGTCGAAGACCAGTGCACCAACGTCACATCCCGCGGTGCAGACTCCGAGCTCGGTCCTGCAACGGGCTTCCGACTAGCCCAAACGCAACAAGTATTAGAAAACACTGAGGGAACAGAGTGTGAGAGATGAAGCACAATAGCAGGGTATCATCATGGCAGAAGGATACAACATCTCCATCCTTACCTAGGCGGAGCAACTTGTCACCGATGAGAAGTCAGAACCACGGCTTCAGGATTGCAAGATGAACTATAGTCACAATTATAGGGGAGGTTGGTGGAATGAAGTTCCACTTGGAGCGAAGACGTATCCTAAGACATATTCATTGCGTCTCAACCACCGCCCATCATACCGCCGCACGCTCTTTGGTATCAGGCTGGCAAGATGAAGCACAAGTACAGGGGAACCTCATGGCAGAGAGAGTCAGCACTTCCACTCCCCTTCTCCGGATTGGTAATGCCTGTTACCATGACAGACCAGTACGTTGCAACTTCCCAGGACAGAACGGTGCACCATGGCTTCAGGATTGCACAGAGTAACCTCTCATGCCACGCTCTCTCTTCAATGGCCGCACAGCCATCTCTTAATGACCGTGACCCCACAAGCGACTGAGGGACTTCTGGGAATATGTTTTCCCCACCGTCACTGGGGATGATTCCGGAATTGCTCGGTTCCTCCTGTGCTAGGCGCGCCCGCGCGCCGATGTACACAACTAAACGAAATCTTTACAAACTCGAGATGTCAACCGGCCGGCCGGCGCATTAGGTTGATCATCTGCCGGCCGGACACCGCCGCGCACCCGAGGAGCCCGCATGACCGACCGACCCCTGCTGCCCGCCGACCGAGCCGTCCTCTCCCTCACCCGGAAGCTCACCGCCGTCACCGTCAACGGCCGGACCCGGTTCCTGTGGCTCACGCCCGGCGAGGACGGCAAGGTCCGCTGCGACGTCGAGTCCGCCTTCGGCCTGCGCCGAGGTGACGCCCGGGTTATTGTCCGCTGCTGAGTGCAGATTTCGGCCGGCTGTAGTACAATCATGATGTAAGGAGGTTGCATGTCATTCAACAAGGGAACACTCGCCACCATCGTTCACGGCCAAACGCACGAGGTCAACGACTCGTGGGCGCTCGAGCGTCACACACGCGCCATCACGGTCTGGCGCCGGTCAACGGCAGAGGACACGGCTGCATGGCGCGCTCGTCAGCGTGAGGCTGCTCGCTTGGCTGAAGCTCGAGGCGAGGACACCTTCTCAATCTACCGGGATGACGCCGGCGAATCACGTCTCTCCCCTCAGGATGTCTACCTCGACTTCGCACTCGGCGACATTGTTCAGATTGTCCGCGGTCGCTGCTCGGCACGGCTCGGGTACCACGACGTTCGCAACTGCGCTGAGGTTCTGCTTCCCTCAGGTGAGATCGCCTTCATCGAGAAGAAGTACCTCTCTCCGATCGCTGCATAATTCAAAAACACCTCGCCGCGGAGTCACCCATGACCAAGAACGCCAGCTGGCCTCAGCTTCTCATTGCGCTCGCCTTCGTCTACGTCTTCGGCCTGACGGTCTGGACCCTGATCGCTCGAGTGATGTGGGGTCTCCTCTCCTGGGGTGGGGTCGCCACTGTCGATCCGACCTGGACCGGGTCCTTTGCTCTCGGTGCCGTGGTCTTCTTCCTCAGGATTGCCTTCACCTCCGCAACAAAAGAGAAGTGAAACCGAGTGCAGATATCCGGCCGATGTGGTAGTATCTTGTTGTAAGGAGAAAACAACATGACCGTCTTCACCGCAGTCAAGCCTTTTCCATTCACCAAGGCTGAAGTCAATTGGGTTCAGGACTGGACAGGCGGAACCGGACAGTGGATTGTCACGGTGACGTCCGCTAGCGGAAAAACAGAGACGACTGCAAAGTCCAAGACGGACGCAATCAAGATTGCAAATAAAGCAACAAAGTGAGTGCAGATAATCCCTAACTGTGGTATTATCTAAATGTAAGGAGGAAACACTATGGATATGGCAACGTTCACCCACATCGCCCCGCTTCTCCCCGCCGACCAGGCCGTGCTCATGCGCGGTCCGACCGGTATCGGCAAGAGTGCCATGGCTAAGGCCATTGCCGAGAAGCTGGATATTCCAATGATTGACGTCCGGACTGCGGTCATGGACGAAGGCACGATGGGGGGTATTCCCAACCTCGAGGCCATCAAGGAGACCGGCGTTGCGCACAACGCAATGTACGGCTGGTTCGTCCGCGGCTGCAAAGAGCCGGTTCTAATCTTCCTCGACGAGATCAACCGCGCGATGCTGCCTGTTCTTCAGGGTGCATTCCAGCTGGTGCTCGACCGCGAGATGGGCAACGGCCCCGACGGCATGCCCTACAAGCTCCACCCCGAGACTCGCATCCTCGCTGCCGGTAACTTCGGCGCTGAGTACGAGAGCGAGGACCTTGACCCTGCCATGCAGCGTCGGTTCATGGTCGTTGACCTCAAGCCTTCCACTGAGGACTGGCTCGAGTGGTCCAAGGGCAAGATTGACGACGTCATCCGTGAGTTCATCCGGAACCACCCTGTCCACCTTCGTGTCGACCCGTCGACCGTCGAGCCCGGCACCATCTGCCCGAACCCCGCTGTCTGGGACCGGGTGAGCAAGTGTCTCACCCACGCTGGCATGGCTCCGAGCGTCTGGGCCGGCGGTGATGCTCCGCGCGGTGCGTACTCCATTGCCATGGGTCTCGTCGGCGCTGAGGCTTCGATCGCGCTGGTAGACTTCGCTAAGAACTTCGAGACCAACATCTCGGTGACGGACATCCTCGATCACTGGGAAGACGTTTCTGAAAAGGTCGGCGCCATGGCAACCGACCGACGGTTCGCACTGGCTGATAGCATGAAGGAGTGGGTCACCGAGAACACGCTCACCCTCGGACAGGCTACCAACCTCGGAGCATGGGCTGAGACCCTCGGCGGTGAGGAGCTCGTCAACCTCTGGACGAAGATCTCCCAGTGTGGCAACCTCGACAACATCAAGGCGATCCACGGCCACATCGGCAAGGCTGTGGTTGCTAGCGTCCAGAAGGCTCGCGCCGCAGGCAAGTGATTAACCAGTCCCCCTCCGATGCCCGGTGAACACGGGCTTCCTCCTCCTTCGCCTCTCATCGGTGTCGGGGGCGGGACTCTATTCCTGGAATGAACATGAAGCCGATGAACGTCGACGACTGGGTCACTCCTTCCGCTCAGGGGAAGGGCTGCTGCTGGCACACCGAGCAGTGGCCTGGTCGTGGCTCATGGCGCAGGTGGGGGTTCTACGATGACATGATCGGCGTCATCATCGAGCGTGAGTGGTGCACACACAGTTCGGTGTGGGAGTACACGGTCATGTGGACCAACGCTGACGTCACGAAGCACCGGGCAAGGGGGCAGCTCAAGTACGCGCGCAACAAGAAACAGAAAACACTCGAGTAGTGAGTGCAGAGGAGAGGGAACCCGTAGTACTATAAGGATGTAAGGAGGTGCTGATGAGTGGCAACA
>VMHT01215296.1_pt1 | contig 17170 bp, 15 predicted proteins | sample 4693611 | NCBI WGS metagenome assembly VMHT01 (sample SAMN12280063, study PRJNA550983) | marine metagenome | isolation source: seawater sampled from same location over 5 years 0.02-0.2 micron viral filtrate | place: USA: collected off the coast of southern California halfway between the port... ...
GTATACCGCTACGCTACGCCAGCGTTTTGAGCAGCAACAACAACAGCAATACAGAGATTTTTTTGCTCAGGCTGAAGCGCATCCGCTGACCAGTGAACAACAACAGGCGGTGATTCGCTGTAACGATCGCAACCTGGTCCTGGCCGCCGCGGGCACGGGTAAAACTTCGGTCATGGTGGCCAGGGCGCTGTATCTGATGCACAGCAGGCAGGCCCAGGCCCACGAAATTCTGATCCTGGCGTATAATAGTGCTGCTGCCACTGAACTACGCGAGCGACTGGCTGAGCGCGCGGCCGGCCTTGCTGCAAACAATGCTGCGGCAAACGCCCCTTCGGCAAACGCTCCTTCGGCAAAGGATCAAGGCACTGCAACAACTGCTGGCGGCGTTTCGCCCTTGCCCACGGTGCTGACTTTCCACGCGTTGGGCCGTCAGATATTAAAGCATCGCGGGCATAGCCTGCAGCTATCGGCATTAAGCCAGGACCACGAGGCGCTGCAACGCTGGGTCACAGACTGGCTCAGACAACAGTTTGAACAGAGTGGGTGTGTTACCAGTGAGATGCTGCCGCTGGTGTGCCCATCAGAGACTGAGAGTCAGCCTACGGATTATCTCACCCTTAATAGCGAAAAGGCCTGTAACTATCCGCACTGGCTCATTGCTAACTGGCTATGTATGCAGGGTATCGAGTATCAATACCGGCCTGACTATCCCCACTATTCCAATTATCCCGGAGCGCCGCCAGCCGACGAGCCCCAGGACCGTTATCGGCCGACATTTTTTCTGGTCCGGGAAAATGTCTATCTGCTGTATGTTGACCCTGAAGCATCTGAGCCGGCCATCGACTGGCAGCGTGATGTGCATCAGCAGCACCAGACCAGGGCACTGGAAATCAGTCACCAACAGTGGCCTGAAGACCGGCTGGCCCGGGCTCTTGTCCATCAGATAGGGGCGGTAAGGTCATTAGAGCAAGGGCTATCAGCTGCCGATATTGTCACCCGGCTTACCGAGCAGGGATTGATTACCAGTGCGGTGCGTCGGCTAACCCGGGCCTTAACGGTCGTCCGGGCGCAGAATCTTGATAAGCAGGCGCTTGAAGCGCGCCTACAGAAATACTCTTCCAATAGTGCAGCGGTATGGGCCGACGCCTTACGGCGATTGCACGAGACTTATCAGCAGCAGCTGGACGCCACCGACAGCATCGATTTTGATGCGATGATTGTGCAGGCCGGGGAGCTGATTTCAAAACAACACTGGCAACCCGGATACCGCCATATTCTGGTGGATGAATTTCAGGATATCTCGGCACCGCGGTTACAGCTTTTGCAACAATTGCTGGAAGGTGGCCCTGCCCCCACGCTGACCGCGGTAGGGGATGACTGGCAGTCGATCTATCGTTTTTCCGGCAGTCAGCTGACTTTGACTACGCGCTTTGAAGAGTACTTTGGTCATCACAGTCTCACCCTGTTGCAGCATACGTTTCGTTATAACAGCAGCATTGCTCATACCGCCGGGCTGTTTGTGATGCAAAATCCAGAGCAATATCAGAAGCAGGTGGTCAGTGCCCACCAAAGCGATACCCCGCAGGTCTTTTTGCTTGATGATCAGATTTATTCTCAACAGGACCCGGCCCAGCGGGCCAAACAGGTGGTAATAGCACTGCGTAAACAGCACCCGGAGGCGAAAATTGCCATTATGGCGCGTTATCAGTTCTGGCTGACACAAGCCAAAGAAGCGTTGCGGCCCTTATCGCAGGAGCATCTTTGTTACTGGACCTTTCACGGGGCCAAAGGGCTGGAAGCCGACTATTGTATTTTACTGGGGTTTAACCAGGGCAAACTGGGTTTTCCGGGAGCAAGCCAGGATGACGCACTGGTGGAGGCGCTGCTGCCTTCCGCTGATGCCTACCCCTACGGCGAGGAGCGCCGGCTGTGTTATGTGGCAGTGACCCGGGCTCGCCAGAGCTGCTATATCATCGCCGATCCTCACGCGCCCTCGCCCTTTGTAGAGGAATTACGCCAGCCCCGCTATCAGATTAAAACGCTCAGTGAACGGTTTAGCCAGGGTTCCCGGCAGCTGCCTTCCGACCTTTATCCCTGTCCGGCGTGTGAACAGGGATCTTTAGCTCCGGCAAAGGGGCGTTACGGGCCCTATTACCGGTGTACTACCGGCCCGGCCTGTACGGTAAAAACCCGGGTGTGCCCGGAGTGTCAGTCGCCGGCTGTTACTCAGCAAAGCCGCTCGGTATGCCTGAGCTCCGATTGTCAGTTTACACAACCACTGTGTCCACAGTGTGGGCGGCCCCTGGCCCTGCGTTCAGGCCCAAATGGCCAGTTTTATGGCTGTACAGGTTATGGAGCAAAGACTGATCCGTGTCGTTTTACAGCGGCCGTAGGCTGACCGGACACCGACTGTTTTTTACCTGGCCCCTGTTATTCCCCGCCGTAGTGCCTATAATGCGCACAATTTTTTGCAGATAGGGTGACAGGGCCATATGAGACTGACAGTGATAGGGGTATGTTTAGGGTATTGGGTGAGTGCCGGGGCTGTGGCGGCAAACTGGAGTGAAACTGAGTTACACCTGCAACAGGGACAGCTGAATCAGCCATTTGCATCACAACCGGGCACCGATATCGATACCACTGTGGTGACGTTTCAGCATGCCAGTGGCTGGGACTATGGCAGTAACTTTTTCTTCTTCGATTACGCGCGCACCGACAACGGCGATACACTGTACGGCGAATGGTACCCGGTTTTTAGTAGTAAGCAGCTGCTGGATGTGTCTTACTCTGGTGTCATCAACGATATTGGCCTGGTAACAGGCATTAACGCCGGCCCTGATGCTGAAGTACTGAAATACCTGCCCGGCATCCAGATTAACTGGAACATTCCGGGGTTCAGCTATTTTAACACCCTCATCACCGCCTATATTGACGACAGCAACGGCATCGACGCGGGCGGCGCACCTAAAGAAGACGACAGCATGATGGTGGATATCGCCTGGCGTTACCCTTTAACACTCGGCAGTCAGCATTTTTCAGTAGAAGGCCATGCCGAGTATATCGACTCGCGCGGCACGGAATTGCCCGCCGTGCAGGTGAAAGACTGGTTGCTGACGCAGATTCAGTTGCGCTGGGATGCTGGTCAGGCACTTACTGGCGCCAAAGATAAACTGTTTGTAGGCATTGAGTATCAGTACTGGAATAACAAACTTGGCACCAATGAGGATGAAAGCGCAGTGCAGCTATTGGGGGTCTGGCGCTTTTAGCTATTGGGGGTCTGACGCTGGACACAAAAAGGCTTCGTGAGGCCTTTTTATGTCAGCTGGTGGCACCGTGTCCGCTAAAGATTAAAAGGTCAGAACCACCTTGCCCAGATGTTTGCCGGCGGCCATATAATCAAACGCCTGTTGATATTGTTGCCAGTGAAATTCACAGTCAATGATCGGCGTTAGCTGGTTGGCATCAATGGCATGACACAAAGCCTGCAAAGAGCTAACCGGACCTACAGCAATGCCACGTAAGGTCGCATGGGCCTGTAAAATCTGTAACGGATTGACGCTGCCGTCTTTACCGCCCAGATAACCGACGATATTAATTTGGCCGCCCGGGGCGATACAGGCCAGTGACTGGCTCAGGGTGTTGGGACCGCCGACCTCTACAATATGGTCGACTTTACGGCCACCGGTCAGCTCCACTACCTGCTCGGCCCACTGCGGATGAGTCTGGTAGTTAATAGTATGCCGGGCGCCCTGCTCTTTAGCGACCTTTAATTTGGCGTCGCTGGAGGATAAGGTAATGACCTGTGCACCATGCATCAGTGCCAACTGCTGGGCAAACATGGAAACGCCGCCGGTCCCCTGCACTAACACCCAGTCACCACTTTGTATATTGCCTTTAGCAACCAGCCCCTGCCATGCCGTGACCCCGGCACAGGGTAACGTCGCCGCCTGTGCAAATGATAAACTTTTCGGTAGGCTGACCACGCCGCTGGCCTGCATGACCTGATATTCGCTTAAACACCCCGGCAACGGCCCGCCCAGAGATTTCGCACCGGGTGAGTCAGCCAGCTCGCCACTTTGCCAGCCTTGCCAGAAGCTGCTGACTACCTTGTCGCCGCACCCAACATGGGTGACCCCGGGGCCCACCTCAACCACTTCTCCGGCGCCGTCAGACAGGGGCACCAGGCCGGTAGGAAAGTTTTCATGGTATTGTCCATTCACAACTTCCCAGTCTCGATAATTGAGTGCCGCGGCTTTCATTTTGACCAGCACCTGACCGGGCCCGGGGGTGGGAATATCCACTTCCTGGGTTACCAGATTCTGAGTCCCGTAGGCAGTACCAATAGCGACCTGTTGCATGTTCACTCCGCAAATAAAAACTGAGCTATTAAAACGCAACAAGTGGTCATGGGGATCGAAGCCCCGCCGGTTAAGTGGATTTCTTCGGGCGCGCGTCAGGCCTGTGCTCAATCACCATGCCCTGTAAAAAATTGCGCAATAGCTGATCTTTACAGACACGGTAGCTACGATGATCAGGCTTACGAAACAACGCGGTCAGCTCACTTTTACCCACCGGAAAGTCTGCGGTTCGCAATATCCGTATCATGTCATCCTGCTGATAATTCATCGCAATTTTTATTTTGCGTAAAATATCATTATTAGATAGCCGCTGATTGGCAGCCAGTACCGGGGGCGCAGCGCCCTCTTTGCGGCCGCGCTGCTTGATGATCAGACCGTCTAAAAACAGCCCGAGAGTTTTGTCCCGACAGGGTAAAAACCCCGGTTCATCTTCACGCAGCATCATCGCGGTCAGGTACTCTTCTTCCAATGTGTAATCCATAAGTTTAAACACACTGAGGGTGGCGCGGTTGTCCAGGCTTAACGCAAAACGTAAGCGACGTAACACATCATTTAAAAGCATAAAGTACCAAATGGCAGACAAAGAAGCTCAGTATACCTGCTTGCCCCCCTTACCGATATGCCGGGAGCGGTTACTATCGGCATAAACCACGTCCCAGCCAGAGTTAAAAAATTGAGCAAATTATGCATAAAAGGAGGCCTGGGGCCTTGCGATTTGCAAGTAGCTGTATATACTCATAAATAACTGTATGTAAAACCAGGCTGTTTATGCGTCCACTAACTCCCCGACAAACCGAAGTACTCGAACTTATTAAAGCCAATATGCGAGAGACAGGCATGCCCCCTACCCGGGCTGAAATCGCTCAACGGCTGGGCTTTAAGTCGGCGAATGCGGCCGAGGAACATCTTAAAGCTTTGGCGCGCAAGGGTGTTATCCAGATTCTACCGGGCACTTCCCGGGGGATTCGTCTGACCGCGCCGCTGGAAGATGACGCCGCTAACGAAGACAACGGTTTACCGTTAATCGGCCGGGTGGCAGCCGGCGAGCCTATTCTTGCGCAAGAGCATATTGAAAGCCATTATCAGGTGGACCCTGCCCTGTTCCGGCCTCACGCCGATTTTTTACTGCGTGTAGATGGTATGAGTATGAAAGATATTGGTATTTTGGATGGCGACCTGCTTGCCGTGCATCGTACCACCGATGTGCATAACGGCCAGGTTGTGGTCGCCAGAGTGGAAGACGATGTCACCGTTAAACGTTTTGAGAAACGCGGTCACGAAGTCTTACTGCATGCAGAAAATGATGAGTTTTCCCCTATTAAGGTCGACTTGTCGGCGCAGCCTTTCACGATAGAAGGGCTGGCCGTAGGGGTTATTCGCAACGCTGACTGGATGTAAGTAACACTGACGGCGACCTTCGGTCGCCGTTTTTTCCCCTATCTGTATCCCCTCTTCTTGCTGAACGGCTACCCCTTAATTGCGGGCTGCTTCCCCTTGTTTCTGTGGTTCTGCGCGTCCCAAAGTTGGTTGGCGTTGCTGCCAAACTGGCCACCCTATCTGTATCCCCTTTTCTTGCTGAACGGCTACCCCTTAGTTGCGGGGTGCTTTTCCGTGTTTCTGTGGTACTGCGTGTCCCAAAATTGGTTGGCGTTGGTGTGAACCTGACCACCATTGCCTGAATGGCCCTAAAGCCTGCTGAGAATCAGTAGCTTGAGGTTTTTTTGTATAAAATTTTACCAAAACACTAGACTCTGCGTGAAATTTGTTTAATTCTTATACCGTTATTAACATAAGAATAACAAGTAGATAAAACACCGATAACGAAATTGGTCGTAACAACACGAGTCCACAGCCACACAGATGCGCCTGGGATTCGTCCATCAGGGAGGTGCTGAGTGATCAGGCTCACGAATATCGTATTGATGGCTTTGGGAACGCTAGCGACAACCACTGCATTTACCGGTGCATTCGCCGCCGATGGCGCTACAGGGGAAGCTACCACACTCAATTTGCGCAAAGGCGTAACTGACATCAGCGGGCAGGTTTATGACTTGCACATGCTGATGTTTACCATTTGTGTCGTCATCGCCGTCGTGGTGTTTGGCGCAATGTTTATCTCTATCTATCTGCATCGCCGCTCCCGGGGCGCGCAGCCTGCCAAATTTCATGAAAACGTGAAAGTAGAAATCGCCTGGACGGTGGTGCCCTTTCTTATTCTGGTATTTATGGCATTTCCCGCCGCCAGAACGCTGATAGCGATGGAAGACACTAGTGAACCGGATATGACGGTGCTGGTCACCGGCTCCCAGTGGAAATGGCACTATAAATATATGGATGAGGACATTGGCTTTTATTCGCTGATGGCCACCCAGCGTGAACAAATCGACAACCGCTATGAAAAAGGCCAAAACTATTTATTAGAAGTTGACCGGCCCCTGGTCATTCCCACCGGCCAGAAAGTACGTTTTCTGATTACCTCTGACGATGTCATTCACTCCTGGTGGGTGCCGGACTTTGCCGTTAAAAAAGATGCCAACCCTGGCTTTATTAATGAAGCCTGGACCAAAGTGAATGAGCCCGGGTTATATCGGGGTCAGTGTGCAGAACTGTGTGGCAAAGATCATGGCTTTATGCCCATTGTCGTCATTGCCAAAGAGCCCGCCGAATTTGATGCATGGATGAGCGATCAGCAGCAGAAAAAACAGGAAGCCGAAGCTGAAGAGCAACGTTTACTGGCCATGAGCATGAGTATGGAAGAGCTGATGAGCGAAGGTAAAAAGGTTTATAACGCCGCCTGCGCTGCCTGCCATATGCCTAATGGTGAGGGCCTCAAAGGAGCTTTCCCGGCGCTCAAAGGCAGTCAGATCGCCACTGAAGATATGCCGGCGCATCTTGATATTGTGGTAAACGGTAAAGCCGGTACCGCAATGCAGGCTTTCGGCAAAATGCTGAGCCTTAAAGAACTGGCGGCAGTCATCACCTACGAGCGAAACGCCTGGGGCAACAATACCGAAGAACTGGTTCAGCCCAAAGATGTTAACGAATTCATCAATGGCCAATAGGAGGGCATCATGACGAAACCAACCAACATGACATCGCATGAGGCCACGATCGATAGCGATCATCCGTCCCCGGCAGATGCGCACGATCATCACGATCACCATGATCATCATATTCCTAAAGGTTTGATGAGATGGGTACTTACCACCAACCATAAAGATATTGGTACGTTGTATTTATGGTTCGCTTTCATCATGTTTTTGGTGGGCGGTGCTATGGCGATGGTAATCCGTGCTGAATTGTTTCAGCCAGGGTTACAGATTGTGCAGCCTAATTTTTTCAATCAGATGACCACAGTACACGGCCTTATCATGGTGTTTGGCGCGGTGATGCCAGCCTTTACAGGGTTGGCTAACTGGTTGATTCCCATGATGATTGGGGCACCGGATATGGCCTTGCCCCGAATGAATAACTGGAGCTTCTGGATATTACCTTTTGCCTTTGCCATTTTACTGGGGTCGCTGTTTATGGAAGGCGGAGGCCCGGCTTTCGGCTGGACTTTCTATGCTCCCCTGTCCACCACTTACAGCAATGACAGTACCGGCTTATTTGTATTTTCAGTTCACATAATAGGGATCTCTTCCATTATGGGTGCCATTAACGTGATCGTAACGATATTTAACATGCGTGCGCCTGGCATGACCTGGATGAAAATGCCGTTGTTTGTATGGACGTGGCTGATCACGGCTTTTCTGCTGATCGCGGTAATGCCGGTACTGGCAGGGGCGGTGACTATGGTCCTCACGGACAAGTTCTTCGGCACTAGCTTTTTTGATGCGGCCGGGGGCGGTGATCCGGTGATGTTTCAGCATATCTTCTGGTTTTTCGGGCACCCGGAGGTCTACATTATGATCTTACCGGCGTTTGGCATTATCTCGCAGATTGTACCGACCTTTGCCAGAAAACCCCTGTTTGGCTATGCCTCCATGGTGTATGCCACCGCCTCAATTGCGCTGCTCTCATTTGTGGTGTGGGCGCACCATATGTTTACCACGGGTATGCCGGTTTATATGGAAATGTTTTTCATGTTTGCCACTATGCTCATTTCGGTGCCCACCGGCGTTAAGGTGTTCAACTGGGTAGCGACCATGTGGCGCGGCTCTATGACCTTTGAAGTACCCATGATGTTCGCGCTGGCTTTCATTGTTTTATTCACCATTGGTGGACTGTCAGGCTTGATGCTGGCGATTACACCGGTGGATTTTCAATACCATGACACCTACTTTGTGGTGGCTCACTTCCACTATGTGTTGGTGACCGGGGCTATCTTTTCCATCATGGCGGCAGTGTATTACTGGCTGCCTAAATGGACCGGTCGGATGTTTAATATCGCGCTGGCGAAATGGCATTTTTGGTGCTCACTGATTTCAGTCAATGTGCTGTTTTTCCCCATGCACTTTGTCGGTCTGGCGGGTATGCCACGGCGGATCCCAGACTACTCGCTGCAGTTTGCTGACTTTAATCAGTGGATCAGTATCGGCGGCTTTGCCTTCGGGTTATCACAGCTGATCTTTTTAGCACTGGTGATCCAAGCGTGTCGCAAGCAGGGCGATCCAGTCTCAGATCAGGTTTGGGATGGGGCGCATGGGCTGGAATGGGAGATCCCATCGCCTGCACCTTACCATACGTTCGAAACGCCACCGGTGGTGAAATAATATGTCCGGCGGAACCAGCAACAACAGCATGGTGATCAGACTGGTGATCATCGTGGTGGGCATGTTTGGTTTCGGTTTTGCGCTGGTGCCGCTGTACGACGTATTTTGTGATGTGGCCGGTATCAACGGCAAAACTTCAACGACGGCGGCGGTATATCAACCGGCACAAATCGATAAGTCACGGCTGGTCACGGTGGAATTTGTGACCCGCACCAACACGGGCATGCCCTGGGAATTTCAGGCAAGAACCAAACGAATGAAAGTTCACCCGGGCGAGCTGGCCACGGTGGAGTTCTATGTTCGCAACCCGATGCGTAGCGATTATATCGCCCAGGCCATTCCTTCGGTATCCCCTGGTCAGGCCGCTATTTTTCTGAATAAAACCGAGTGTTTTTGTTTCAACCAGCAACCGCTGGCGGCAGGAGAAGAAGCCCTGATGCCGATGTCGTTTTATGTGGACCCGCAAATTCCTACCGACATTACCTATTTTACCGTGCAGTACACATTATATGACGTCACAGCCCGGGCCGACACTCTGGGTACTAGTGATAACCCATATCTGAAACGTACCGATGGCGCTCCATAGTGCAACGCGCCCCAAGGCTACAGGAGAAAGTCATGCAACAGCCTTATGAAAAATATTATGTTCCGGCACAAAGCCCCTGGCCCATCGTGGGGGCTGTAGCATTATTTCTGATCGCGGTGGGGGCAGGCAATGTGGTTATTGAGACCAGTAAGGGCACCGATGGCTATGGCAGCTTACTATTGGGCAGCGGTCTTGTTGCATTGTTAGTGATGCTGGTGGGTTGGTTTAAAAACCAAATCGACGAGTCGATGTCCGGTCTCTATAGCGCTCAGCTAGGCCGCTCATACCGACAGGGCATGAGCTGGTTTATTTTCTCCGAAGTCATGTTTTTTGCCGCTTTTTTTGGTGCGTTGTTTTATGCCCGCATGATTTCTATTCCCTGGTTAGGCGGCGCCTCTAACAATGAAATGACCAACACAGTGCTCTGGCCGCAATTTGAAGCTATGTGGCCGCTGTTGACCACCCCCAATGGCACCACCACCCAGCAGATGGAAGCCACCGGCTTGCCTGCCATCAATACCCTGATTTTGCTGGTGTCTTCGGTGACGCTACATTTTGCTCATACCGGGCTTGAACAGAACAAGCGCAAACAACTGACCTGGATGCTGGGTCTGACCATTTTACTGGGATGTATTTTTTTAACCCTGCAGGTAGAAGAATACATTCATGCTTATCAGGAACTTGGCCTGACCCTGCAATCCGGTATTTATGGCAATACCTTCTTCTTACTCACCGGCTTTCATGGCATGCACGTAACCCTGGGAACCATCATTTTAATGGTGCTGTTTGGGCGGGTGGTGAAAGGCCATTTTAGTCCGGATAGTCACTTTGCGTTTCAGGCGGGCAGCTGGTACTGGCATTTTGTTGATGTGGTGTGGGTCATGCTGTTTGTTTTTGTATATATCCTTTAACGCCTTATGGCGTTAATAGGGACGGGGGTTGGGATGAATCAGACCGGTAGCTATCGCCAGCAGGATAAGCAACACAATACAGACAGAGGTGAGTACCCGGCGGCCGATATACTTGCTCATGGGTTTGCCCGCCGTATCGTTTTTCATCATCACCCGCATTGCCAGAAACAGGTTCACAATCATATAAATCAACAGCACGACGACAATAACTTTAATCAGCATAGGGGCTCCCGAAAGGTGTCTGGTTTTTCTTCGCGTTGGCGGCAGCCGCGGTTCGTCGTAGGGCTATGCCTGACCCTGTTAGCCATTGCTATTATGGCGCGGCTGGGGATATGGCAGCTTGAGCGTATGGAAGAAAAGTCTTTGCGTTTGGCTAGCATAGCGCAAAAAAAAGACAATGGCCCTCTTTCTTTAGCGGCTCTGAATACGCTGGATCAGGATATCCAGGATTACCCGGTTGGGGTCAATGGCCGGGTGTCGGCCGATTTTCTTATTTACCTGGACAATCAGATTGAAAATGGTCGGGTAGGGTATCAGGTGCTGGCGCCGGTTATCACCGACGCCGGGCAGGTTCTGGTTAACTTTGGCTGGGTGGCTGCCACTACATCACGTCAGGAACTGCCGGCCGTCACCTTGCCCGACCAGCTGAGTAACGCCGAAGGCGTGATCAGAATCCCCACCGATAACCCGGTCATTCGCGAAACCGCTACCCGGTTGGACGAGGGCCAGCTGCTGCTACAGCAAATTGATATGGCCCATGTAGAGCAGGTGACCAGACAAACATTCTTACCTTTTGTGGTGCAGCTTTCCACCCCGGAAGATCCCCGGTTTGTGCGTAACTGGCAGCCGGTGGTGATGGCTCCAGAGAAACATCTTGGTTATGCAATTCAGTGGTTTGGTCTGGCAATAGCCGCTGCTGTTATTGCCTGTGTAGTATTTTTTTCGCGAGGTAACGCCCATGTTCAAACAAAACAAAAATAAACACCTGACCATGCTGGCCGTGTTGGCGGTTTTTGGCCTGCCGGTACTGCTGGCCAAACTGGCATTGGATAATCAGTGGTTCAATCAGGGGGCGACTAACAAAGGACAGCTGATCCAGCCGGTGGTGGACTATTCATCGTATCTGCAGAATCAGCCAAGCAAATGGCGGCTGGTTTATCATCTGCCGGCTAATTGTGACACCACCTGCGAAAACGCTATCTACAGTATCCAACAGGTATGGCTGGCTTTGGGCCGTGAAACTGACCGGGCCCAGCCCACAATTTTGTATTCCACCGCCAGTGACGCCGACAAAATTAAACAATTGCAGCAACAAGCAAACCTGGAAGTGGTGGCTTTACCGAACCTTCCAGACGCCAAAAGCAATACTGTGCTGGTGGTGGATACCATGAATAACGCGATGCTGCGTTACGCGATTCCAGCCAGCCGGGAGCAGGCCATTATGGGCAGTCGTGACATTCTGGCTGATGTTCGTAAATTACTCAAACTATCGCGTATTGGCTAATCCGGAAAAGGAGTCCTGGGATGAGAAAACTTGTATTGTGCAGTTTATTGCTGGCTGTGGTAGTGATTGTTCTGGGTGCCTACACCCGTTTAACCGATGCCGGCCTTGGTTGTCCTGACTGGCCGGGTTGTTACGGGGAGTTATTTGTACCGGCTTCCAGCGATAAAGTCGCCGCAGCCAATCAGGCCTTTCCCGAACGTCCCCTGGAGGCAAGTAAAGCCTGGAGCGAAATGATTCATCGTTATTTTGCCGGCACCCTGGGTTTGCTTATTTTTGCCATTGCGGTTTGGGCCGCGGTCCGGCAAGACCCGCGAATGCCAATGGGCTTACCTCTGTTTTTGTGTGCCCTGGTGGTCTTTCAGGCAGCATTAGGGATGTGGACCGTCACCCTTAATCTGCTCCCTGTGGTAGTGATGGGGCATTTATTAGGAGGCTTTGGCGTCCTGTGCTGTCTATTTTTAATGTACCTGCGGCTACAGCCGGTGTTGTGTCGCGACCGGTTAAAATCAGCGCGGCGGATGCTGGGCTTTGCGTTTTTCGGGATACTGATCCTGGGCTGCCAGATTGCCTTAGGTGGCTGGACTTCGGCTAACTATGCCGCGCTGGCCTGTACCAACTTTCCAGTGTGTGAAGGCCAGTGGTGGACACAGATTGACATGCCAGGGGCGTACAGCGTACCGGTGGCTGATAACTACGAATTTGGGGTTCATGGTTACTCTGAACGCATGACCATGCATATTGTACATCGGGCCGGGGCGCTTATTACCTTTGTGTATTTACTGGCATTGGGAATTGGGCTGCTGCGGTTACAATCAAAGATTATGAACAGTGCCGGGGCGGCCCTGATTCTGGTTCTGATTGCGCAGGTTATGCTGGGTATCAGTAATGTTGTCATGAGCCTGCCATTAACGATTGCCGTTGCGCACAACTTTGTCGCAGCATGTTTGTTGCTGATTATGGTGTGGATAACCTATCAGCTGTCGCACCTGAAGGAAAAAGCGCATGGCTAAATCTGCAGAGTTGAGTGAACACGAACAGGGAGTTTCTCACAGCCCTTTAAACTGGCGTTATTTTTATGAGATGACCAAGCCCAAGGTGGTGATGTTATTGTTGCTCACCGCCTTAGTCGGGATGTGTCTGGCCACGCCGGGCCTGGTACCGGCGGGGATTCTTGTGGCCGGTTTGATGGGTATTGGTTTGCTGGCCAGCAGTGCTGCCGTGATTAACCATGTGGTTGATCATAAAATTGATAGCATGATGGCCCGAACCTATAACCGGCCGGTGGCCAAAGGTAAAGTCGGGGTGGGGCAGGCCCTGTGGTTTGCCCTGGCGCTGGGGGCAACCGGCTTTGGCTGTCTGATGATTTGGGTCAATGAATTAACCGCCTGGGTTACTTTGGCTTCGCTGGTGGGCTATGCCGGCGTGTACACCATGTTTTTAAAACGGGCTACGCCCCAAAATATTGTGATTGGCGGACTTGCCGGGGCAGCGCCGCCGCTATTGGGCTGGACTGCCGTAACCGGCGAGATTCATCCTCATGCGTTATTGCTGGTATTGATTGTCTTTACCTGGACCCCCCCGCATTTCTGGGCCCTGGCGATTCATCGTAAAAAAGAATATGCCAGAGCCGACATTCCTATGTTGCCGGTAACACACGGTGAAGCGTTTACTAAAACCTGGGTGCTTGGCTATACGGCATTGCTGATGCTGGTGGGCTTTTTACCGTATCTGACCGGTATGTCGTACCTGATATATCTGGTGGGCAGTACCTTGCTCAATGCTGGTTTTGTATGGTACGCCTGGCAATTGAAGTTTTCTGACGCGCCGGGCTGGGCCATGAAAACATTCCGGTTTTCTATAGTGCATCTCATGGTATTGTTTGTGGTTCTGTTGATTGATCATTACATACCCATAACTCTATGAAGCAAAACACAATAATTGGCCTGGTTCTGGTAGTCGCGTTTGTTGGCGGAATCTGGGCTGCGATCACCATTGCGCCGCCGGACACGGCTATTTCTGCCTCTGAACCAGAGCACTTTCAGGCTTATCCGGCAGCCCGTACTTTGCCAGAATTTAGTCTGACCCGTGCTAATGGCGAAAACCTCGATGCCCAAAGTCTGCAAAACCAGTGGACCCTGGTGTTTTTAGGCTATACCTATTGTCCGGATATTTGCCCGGCCACGATGGCCGGTTTCAATCGTATCTATTCCCAGCTACAGGCTATTGAAAGCGAGCATCCCATCAGGGTTTTATTTTTATCAGTGGATCCGGGACGGGATACGCCGGAGCGTCTGGCCAGCTACAAAAGCTATTTTAACGAAAACTTTATTGCTGCTACCGGTGATCATGGACAGATATTTCCATTAGTACGCAGCTTCGGTTTGGTGTACGCACTCAGTGAAAGCACCGAAAAAAGCGATTACCTGGTGGATCATAGTGCTTCGGTGGTGCTGGTCTCTCCCAAGGTACAGGTGGTGGGGCGATTTAAACCTGATGTCACGGTAGGGCAGCTATCGGTGGTAAAGCCTGAACATATCGTGACGGATATGCCCGTAATTATTGCAAACTACCCATGAGTACTTAGTTACATATCCCCCCTGCTAAGGGCGGATAACGCCGCTATCCCAGGGCCGCGGCTATCAAGTGCCTGGGGAGGCCGCGGCCCCAGTGTTATCGGCTACCTTGCATTTTGCCTGACACCCGACGGCGGGCCTGAACGGTTATCCGCAGCGTGGGGTGGCGGTATTTAATCAAACCGTTGTAGGTCTGATAGCCTGCTGGCACCACCATCCAGGCGAATAATTTCTCCGTAAGACCCTGGGTTCCATTTCCGGTTTTTATGTGGTGGAAGAAGCATTCGCTGGGGTCCTGCGTAGTCAGCAACTGACCGGTGAGCGGGATAGTCCCGGCCCGAAGGAACGGAGCAGCGGGCACCTGGGCGTACTTCCACAGTGGCCGCGACAGCAAATTGGGGGAAAATTACTGGCGTTTATGCATCATCAGGCACGGCAACTGCCCCAACAAACAATGCCGCCAAAGGATCATGAACAACACCCATCACATCGGTTATTTTATCAGGCTTAGGGATTTTCTGAGCACCAGACCTACGAGGGCTTTCTGCTGTAAACCAGCCAGGTGGTAATACAGGCCCAACAGAGGGAATGGCAGGAACCAACATTAAAAAGTGAAACACACCAGCGGCACCAACGCAGATCTTAATCTATCAGTTTTCAATTTATGCGCCCTCAATCCATGAGTCCTTAACTCATGACTCCATGCCGCCTCCACCAACCAGTTCTCAACCCATCAGCCTTTCGAACGTGTTAGAAAGTGTTAAACCTGGAGGGGGCATTGCCGGCGGGTAGAAAATAGCAATCTCATGGCTATTCTGGGTCTAAAATAAGACCGCAGATAAAGCTCCGGCAAACCGGCAATACCACTGCTTCCATGGGCCTGCCCCGGTCCATCTTCAAAGAGTCAGATATGTCCTAATCAGGATATTGTCCGGCTTCGTTAGCCACAAAAAAGGGCTGCGAATACCAATAGTAGCGACCGGTAAACTGCTTTGAAGGCGCCGTGCAATTGACCCGGGAACGACCGGTGGGCAACTTTTTATCCAGGGTAAAGGAGAGCTGCTTGGCGTCGGTGCGGGTTTTTATTTGATTGCCATTGAAGTAACAGGCGGCCTGACTTAAGCGCACATCGTCACTGTCGATGGTCAAAGTAATGGTGCCCGGTGCTGTGGCGCTTCGCTGTGGTTCCGGGTGGCTGGTCTGGGTGACGGGAAGTGCCAGGCTTGCCATTTTTGTTTTCAGACTACTCAGATTGGCATAAGGGCCTGCTGCCGGAAAGCGAGGTAAGGCGGTCAGTGGTGAAGCGTGACCGGCGGCCCCGGAATGCTGACCAAAACCAACATAACCTTTTTGGTCTAAGCGTTGGGCCAGCGCCTGATTGTATTCGCCAAAAGGATAGGCCAGATAGGCTTCCGACGTCCCCAGTTTTTCTTCAAGCATGGCCTGGGCGTCGGTCACATTATTCCAGACCCGCTCTAACCAGGCCGCCTCAGACTCGCCGCTGTTCTTGTTAAGCATGTGCAAATGATCCAGGGTATGGTTGGCAAACAACACCCCTTCATTCTGCATCTGTTTCACTTCTTTCCAGCTAAGCTGATCGGCGCGCTGACCAATTTCAGCCGGATTTATAAAAATGGTATAGGGAAAATCATAACGGCGCAGGATCGGATGGCCGTTGGTAAGAATGTTCTTATAGCCATCATCAAAAGTAATGGCCAGAGCATTAGCGGGCAGAGGCTCACCGTCTTTGATGGCCGCCACAATCTCAGTAAGGGGCAGGACCGTATGATGCTCGTTAATATAAGCCATATGCTGTTCAAATTGTGCCGGCGAAATACTGGTACTGGCCGGAGTATCGTTGGCCACATGATGATACAGCAGGATCGGCGCACCCGAGCTGGTGGGTGGGGGCGTTTCGCCTACCGCCGTCAGACTGGTCAGCAATACCCAGGAAGAAACCAGAATTCTCATGATAGACTGCACCGCAACACCTCTTAATTTTGTAATGTAAATTTGTGACTCAATCAGCACCGCTGACCGGGCTAAAGGCTCATCAGCATCTACTGGCACTGGCCTTGCCCATGATTCTGGCCAATATTACCACACCCTTATTAGGACTGGTTGATACGGCGGTTATGGGCCATATGGATTCGCCTGCTATGCTGGCAGGCGCTTCTATTGGTACGCTGATTCTGACCCAGATTTATTGGGTCTGCGGTTTTCTGCGTATGTCCACCACCGGTCTTAGTGCCCAAACGCGTGGCGCCAGCCCTACCTCTGCCGAGCCTGCCAGAGTGTTGTATCAAGCCTGTAGTATGGCTTTACTGTTAGGTCTGGGGTTGTGGTTAGCCCAGATATGGGTATTACAGGCAGGCCTGATGCTGGCGGATCCATCAGCCTCCGTCAGTCAGTTTGTTAGTGCTTACTTTAATGTCAGGGTTTGGGGCGCGCCTTCCGCTATGCTGAACCTGGTGCTGGTCGGCTGGCTGGTAGGCCAACAACGTACCCGGGCCGTAATGGCTA
>VMHT01151491.1_pt1 | contig 17162 bp, 10 predicted proteins | sample 4693611 | NCBI WGS metagenome assembly VMHT01 (sample SAMN12280063, study PRJNA550983) | marine metagenome | isolation source: seawater sampled from same location over 5 years 0.02-0.2 micron viral filtrate | place: USA: collected off the coast of southern California halfway between the port... ...
CGAAAGCGGTGTGCCGGTTGAGGGTAAGCGAAGTGAGGGTTCTGAATGATAGAAGGGTTTGCAGGTAGTATATTAATAGGGTATCTTTCCCCTGTTGCTTTGTTCACCGCAGCCGTATGTATGCTGGTTCTTAGGGCCGGTGCATCAAGGGTTTTCTTCGATATCGTAGGTACTTTCACAGCAAGCAAACTAATCAAAGACGCAGACTCAGCAGCCGTAGTTTTTGAGGCTCTTTATCTTGATGCCATTACGGGTATTCAAGAAGCCGGTCAGGAATTGGGTCAGATATTCAACAGTGTAACTGATGCCGTAGTGCCGGTAGCAAGAGAACTTGCGGAGGCAGAAATACAGTTAGAGAAGTTTCTTGATACCTCACAAGATATAACAGAAATGAGAGATGCTGTGGAAGACATAGGTGTTCAGTTTGCCTTTGCTGGCGACGAGGCTATGGAAGCAGCCGCTAAGATGGCGCAGATAAGCGGTGTTCTCGGACCCGGTTCTCTTGCCGTAGGTACTCAGATAGGCATGGAGTTCGGTCTTATCAGCGGTATGGAAACCGAGGCTGCCATGCAGCGTATGATTAACCTTCAGCAACAGACCAAGTTCATGACTGAGAATCTTGAGGCTAATATGACTGCGGAGCAAAGAGCAACTCAGATACGCAAAGATTCTATAGTCGTTCTCGACCAACTGAACACGATTGAGAATCGCTCGGCTGCTACGATGGAGCAGATAACCTTCGTGATGAACCAGTTCGCATCACAGGCCCACCTCGCTAATGAGGAAATAAGAAGCATGGCTGCTCTATCGGCGGTTATGATTGAAACTGGTGAGGAACAGGGTAAGGGTGGTCGTGCGCTCAAGATGATGTATGCACGTCTTGGTTCGGATATAGGTGGTGCTAGAACCGAGATGGAGAGACTCGGCGTAGCAGTAATAGATTCAGAAGGTAGTATGCGTCCTCTATCAAGTATGCTCAAAGAGTTAGAGGATAATTTCAATGGTTTAGACGGCGCGCAACAACAGGCTACCGCTCAGATAATCGCTGGTAACAGGCACTACACACGTTTCCTCAAGTTGATGACTAACCTCGACCGTGTTAAAGAACTTGAGTTAGAGGCTGCGTTGGCACTATTCCCCGCTATGGATGAGATTGAGAGGCGACGAGACTCAGAACTCTTCCAACTTGAGCAAGCGGAGGCGAAAGTCAGAAATCTATCTGCTTCGCTAGGTGATAAACTACTTCCAGCAATGACTGAGATAACCAACAAACAAGCCCAAATGACGCAAGGGTTTCTTAGTTTTACACAAATACCCGGTTTGGGTAAAATGGCCTTAAGCACATTTTCTTTGGTTAAGGCCATGACTACGTTAGTAGGGCCTATGGTAGCCACTATCATCAACTTCAAGAACATGAGCATATCCCTAAAGACTCACGTTGCAATCACCAAGGCGTTGAACACACAACAAGAACTGATGGCTGACGGTTTTATCATGGGTGGGGCAACCTCAATTGAAGCAACAAGACACTTTGATATGCAAAGGAGTGCGATAAACGCATTGACTCGCGCATCAGAAGCGAGAATATCAATAGGTAAAAGAAGTATAGCGTTGTCTAATGAAACCGATGAAGCATTATTAACACAACAAAGAAGAATAGAAGGCATAATAAAGAGAACCAAGGATGAAAATAAAGTCAAAGAAAGAAAGATACAACTACAAGAAATAATTAATGAACTATCATTTAGAGCAGTTGACGCCGCACATGAACAGGCAGAATCAAACGCCGAAGAGTTTAATCAAGCGCGTGAAAATGCTACCGCATATAACAATATGACTATTGGACTGTCGGCAATGGGTTCTGCTTTTATGTTGGTGGGTAAAAGCCAAACGTCGATGAACATAGGTATGACTTTGAATACTGCTGCTATGGGTTTGCAAATCGCTAAGATGTTTAATCTTGAAAAGATAACTAAATCTTTGACAAAAACGGCAATGTCGCACGCTGCCGCGAATAACATAAACACAGAATCAATGAAAGCATCGAGAATCGCAATGATGGGGTTAGGGGTGCAAGCCAAGGCTCTTATGATTAGTATGCTTCCATTGCTTGCTATCACTGCCGCTATTACTGTTGCCTTTAAAGTAGGTAAAGATTTTCACGAAAAATATTTCAAAGCGGCAGAAAAAACAGCGGAAATTACAAGCGAAGCAGCCGCCGATATGGGTAATGTTGCCGATATGATAGGAGATGTAAACTCAGGTAATTTAGATTTGAATGACGCTTTGGATATACAAAGAAGAAAGGTTGAGACTTTGAGGGCATCTAACAGCAGTATGATGAGTGAGGTTCTTCCTGCTCAAGAGCAGTATTTGGCTGACTTGGAAAGAACCAATGATATACTGAGCAGACAAGCGACTTTAGAAGCGGTGGATGATACTGCTCTTAAGAGTTATTTTAGTACGTTAGAAGAGGCTGATAAATTAACTCAAAGATATGGTATAGGCGACAGTATGATGGAAAGAAGTATTTTTGAATATTTCAACGCATTTAAAGATGGGACGGATAAGGTAAGGGACTCATTATTGGATAATGTGAAAGCGCAGAAAAGGTTCCAAGATGAAAATGAAGCAGTGTTTGAGTTCTTAGAAACACACGGCATCACAACTTATCAGGAATACTTAGATGTTGTTGAAGCAACAGGTGGTGTTTTAGACAGTGCTGGTGACGCCACTTCAGATTTCGCTAATGATATAATGGATGCACAAGATGTGATTGAGAAATTCAACGGTTCACGAGAGGAAATGTTCTTCGGTTTCAAGACAGGAAACCTAACTGGTGATTTGGTAAGGCAGGTAAACCAACAAGGAGTCGATACATTAATAACGACTACCTCGGTACTCATGACCAACGTGTTCAACGGACTGACTATACCGGAGATGGCAGACATAGTTATAGAAGAGATAGAGGGAAGAGGAAGACTCAATGGTTACAGTATTACTACGAGTTAGGTGAGTGTATGGTAAGAACTGTGGAGAAAAAGTATCAAGTGTGGCTGGCTGGCTACTACGACGACTTCAATGGGGCAAGAGCCATTCCCGATGACACCAACAGTCCCGGTTCCGCAAGAGCGCACGGTAATTCCCACCACGGCAACCCGATGAACGGGGAGGCCACGCTCAACCCCCGATACCGATGGTCCGAGCCTGACAGGGACCAAACAGGCTCAAACTTATATGCTTCCTCAGACAACAAGTTGTTGCAGAACGATGGTATATTTGAGTTCATATCACACGACGACACAAGACAGAGCAATACCGAATGGGAAGGCAGGGCGCAGTTGCAGTACCCTGACGGCCACGTAGCCAACAGATACAGGTTCGATGGCTCAGGGGCTTTGGGCTACCACAAATTCGTCAACGGTTATGACACGCTAGGTTCCTACCTCGTTCCTACAGGAAATAACGATGCCACATTCGGTAGGAATACCACGTTGGGTTATACGACTACACTGTATCGAGATGCCAACGGTGGTACATCAAAAGCAGGAGTGACAAACGCCTCAAGCGATAATGGTGAATTCGTGCAAAGGGCGCACCTCGCTGGTGTGTGGATGGGCGAGCAATATTTAGAGACATCTTCCACTACACCAAATACCCTGTTCGCAGAAGTAACTTCACCTGCTAAGAAGCCTTTCCTCGTTGTTCAATCCGCGAGATATGACAAAACTAACCATGCCGCTAAACCTACTATTGTCTATGACGGACCACTTAACACTAGGCTTGACGGAGATACTTTTTCGACAAGAGTAGCCGTTAGAGCAATGAGCGGTAAAGGGGGAACTGAGTGGACTAAACTAGGTTTGCAGATTGAGGTCGGTTTTGCGCAACCAACAAGCGCGTTGACAGATACGGGTTTCACTGGCACACCAGCCATAGACCAAATTATACCATTGAACTATACTGCTGGTGGTATAAGCGGAGGTATAACTTACGACACAAAGGGTGAGTTATACAACAGTTCAGGAGTATTACAGTCTTATACAAATGATGATACATGGTTAGATATAGATTTAGTCTTTAACTACACGGACAACAACTACGATGTATATGTGGATGGTGTTTTGAAAGCATCAAACATAGCAATGAATGACGCAGCGAAAGATGGAACGGCTGACGGCGCAACTACAGCAGCAAATCTCTATGGCTACCAAATAACCGTGGTCAACGGGGAAAGCACAAGTCAAGAGGGTTATGTTTCATATATGATGCTTGACCGCGCAGGTGTGGTAAGATATCTTACTGATGATGTAGCGGGTGGAACTGATGAAGCACCTATAACAGACTTAAAAATGTCCCGTAGTGTCAATGGTATTTCCTCTTGTTCTATAGAGTTATCTGATATACCTGATTTACACACTGATAGTATAAGGGGTAGTAACGCCACAAATTACACTCATAATTTAAAAGATTTGTTCCTTGCCACTTCCGCTCTTGATTGGCAACTATTAATATTCGGTGATGCTGATTGTCGAATAGATAGACCTATATGGAGAGGTATAATAGAGAAATTTGACATAAAACAAAAAAGAAGAGATAGAGTTTTAACTTTTCAAGCGTCAGATGCCCTAAATATTATGGATAGGGCAGTTCCTCTTTGGGAGATAGGACAAGAAGCATTGAATGATAGTGAGACTGAAACACCTTATTGGTTGTACGAAGCACAGGGATTTAAAGACACTATGAATATGGGAGCAAGAAGATTAAAATTGTTAGGGCCGGATGTCGGGTTTGATATTGATAGTAGTTTCATAGAGACATCCACACAAAGGATGCAGTTGGGGTCCGGCCATCCTATACAGATGTATAATAACGAAGATACTTTAGGACCTAACAGCATAGAAGATGCTTACGATGGTACAGGCATACTTGGTTTCAACGAAGACGCAAGCGGTAACACGGAAATACATCTATCAACAAGCACTCATGGTTTATCGCATCCTGTGAATATTACAATAACTAACTCAACTAATCACAATGGCACATACGCCTCATCTTCTGTATCAGGCAACAAGATTGTGGTTGCTGGCGGTACTTTAGCGGTTACAGGAGAAACAGCCAAGATTATCTATATAGGTAAGGCTTGGGGTCCGTTCTATGAACATAGTAAATACACTTCACCAACTGGAACGGCTAACGACATACACAATTGGACGGAATTCATAGACCCCGGAAAACCAAGTTCTGCTCATTTTCCCACAGGTAATTCTGCTGATACACATTTCATATTTGACGCTGACCCCGGACTAAAAGAAGGGGATAGTTTTTTTGTCAACGGTAGAGATATAGGAAATAGCGCACTTTCGTCTTCTTTACAAGGGTACATAGGCAAGCATACAGTAAAACAAATAGAAAGCACTAAATCATATTTCGCAGCGGAAAACGATAATAAAATTTATTGGGTTAAGACACATACACCATACATGATATCACATGGCGAGTTCGGTGATTATAGTGGTGATTCTTTGAAAACTGGAAATGATAGATTAGAATTTTCAAAAGACACAGGTACACTGACAAATGTAACCACCATACCTAACCGTGCTTTACAGTCCCAATGGATGCGTGACCTACCTATGTCTTTATGGTTTCAATATCATTTCGGTAAAATTAAATACGCACCTGTCAATAATACATTTACACATCAAGCCATAACAGACTCACAATCTTTAACATCTGCTACAACATCTTTACAAGTTCCTCAAGATACCTATGACAATATACCTAATTATGGAGTAGCGGAAATTTGGCAATGGCCGGGAACAGGAAGAATAACAGATACTAACTTAGTAAAAAGAGGTAAATTCATATATCAAGGTAAGGCTACTTCAGGAGGAAGTTATTATCTTATAGGATGTAAGTATATGCCTACTTTGACAACATTTGCCCACAAGTTAAGAGTTCACGACATAGATGCTGATTATAAGCATGTTTGGCTTTTATGGGCAGATATGAGAAACAATGGCAAGGCTGATGCAGATGGCAGTTCAAGAAAAAGTAACTTCGGTCTGCAATATCCCGTAAGTGATAATTACGAGTTCGATTTATTCTATGTGGACCAATTTGATACTGAGGGTAATATAGATAAATTCGCAAGCCTAAAAGTAGGGGAAGACTTGAGTATATGGAATATAGATTCAACCACAGACCCTATAACTAATGGTGCTTTTTCCAAACCAGCAAATTATTCTGCGCCACAAACAGTAAGCAGTATAGCAAATGACAGTGGTAAGTTAAAGATACTGACATCAGAAACAGGCACGGTGGCAGAAGGGGATTATGTTCATCTTATAGGAACTGCCGACCATGATGGCATACACAAAGTAGCGACAGGTGGTTTGAGCAACGACACCCACTTCATCACAGAAACAACGTTTGTAAGCACTACGGTAAACACAGGTGGTGCTGTGTATTACCCAACCACAGGTAGCGACCAAGAAGCCTCAAAATACCAAGATTGGGAAGACAAGGCTGGTTCCTTTGTGGTTATTGACACAGCACCTTTCTTTAATCTAAATACACATATAAATAACGGTAAAACAGGACAGACTGGTGGTGGAAGGACAGACCTTACTGATTATGTGGCTGTCAACGAAGGATTCCCTGCATTGATAGACAACTATTGGAGAGAGGCAACACCATCCTATCTGACAACCGGAGATAGAGCCTTAGAACATACGAATTCACAATATCTTATTTCAGATGCAACTTTCGTTAGCGATTTAAGCAACGATGGGCAATACTTAGAACCGTCGTACAAGGGTCTACCTGTTGATAATGCCTCTATATTCCGTGATAGCGGTTATGGTATGATAAGAGAAACTGATTCCGAGAAAGAAATCAATGATTATTACTTTTCGTATGATTGTAAATTAGAGAGTGCTTTACCAGCGTCGGGTTCTTATGCTGTTAGCAACAGCCCCGGAACTGCTACATACGGTGGAGTAACAGGAACGCAGGAGATAGTGTGCAACGGAGAGACACTTCATACTGATGGTGTCAGGGAAGGTATGGTTTTAGAAAGAACCAAAGGCTCAACTTTAAGTTACCATAGTGTTTTGAACATGGGTGAGGCTGCTGATGATACTAACTTTGAGACTACTATGGTTGTAACAGGAAGTGGTTGGGACAACACCTGCACGTTCACAGTCCCTATACAATTAGGAAAAGTGTATATGACACAGTTAGAATCAGAAGAAATCAACTTGGCGTTGGCAGATAACCAAAATTATCCAGCGGCTATAAGAGAAAGGTTCAACGCTGAAGAAGGTGATACTTGGGATATCTATGGTTTGAAATCTAAAACAGCAACACAGGAAAGAGTTGAGGTCCATGCAAGTTTCGGTTCTGCGTATATGTTGAGATTAATGATGCACGTCAATGGTTTTGTAAAGTCAACAAACTCAGGAACTTTCTACGAAAGTGATAAGATAAGAGCGTTATGGAATGCTGCAATTACAGATAGTTGGCTGCCACCTACTCGCTTGAACGCTATATATGATATCAACAATGTACCTGTTACAAGTATAATGACTACTTACAACGATACATCTTCCAACGATTCCTATGGTTCTATGATACAGACAAGAGGAAAAACTTTAGCCTCTATATTAAATGTTATGAGAGGTAAGAGTGGTTTCGGAGATACTAATTCCCTCAAAACAACATTCTCATACTTGATTGGTCATGATGGTAGGTTGGAGTTCAGACCTAAATTTAACTCTAATCTTAATTTTGGAAGAACCACTATGAAAGTAGCAAATTTCAGTTCTCAAATGTCCGCACAAATTTCTAATGTGAGGGTTTACTATAATGGCGGTGCGTCATTCATTGATTTTCCCAAGCCCGGATTGACAGATACTACAAGGTGGAAGGTATTACAGTACCCATCTATAACAAATAGCGAGGAAGCGCAACTGTTGGCAAAACAAGAATACAATAAAAGTAAAGAAAGTCCTATGCAACTTACTATAGAGCCTATATTATTTGCATCTCAAACAGAGAACAAGATGATTGATGGGGGTAGATATGGTTACATCGCTGACCCATATATCTCTTTGAAGGGTTTGAATGCTGACGCTACTGCTGAGTATAAATGGGTAACAAGTTGGACTCGTCTTGGAAGCGGTGGGGTTCTATTCCCCGGTATGGTCAACGCCCTTGACGGCAACCAAGCAACCACCACAGACATATACGCAAGATATGGAGGCAGCGCGGTTGATAATACTGACGCAAGTATCGCTTATAACGAAAACTACACATGGTATGGCGCTAACTCTATATCGTATGTTGTTCAGATAGTTAATATTAGTAATAATATGCCTTTGGTTAATGCGGCTGGTCATTCTATGCGTATGTGGGTTGACCTTGCTAACCAAACAGGCACAAGCATTGATGAGGCTCAGTTTGTAATAAATTTAGGAAATTATAATTTTGATAATGATAGAGATAAAGATGATAGTCTTCAAGGAAGTATAAGCAGTATTACTGTCAAACACAGTGGTTTCTATCAGATTGATGTTCCTACTACCTACGATAGTTCTGCTGGCGGTAAGATAGTAGTGTCTTTCAATGCAGAATACTGTCGTGCGCTTCTCAGGCACAGATGCGGCGACCCATCACAGACAGCACATGGTTCAGCAAACTACATCTTAGACAGCAGCGTTGACAACGGTAGTGGTTCTGTTAACGCGAGCAGCATCTTCCCATTGGGGTTGAGAAAACACGTCTTCCAAGGGGGTACTATGGATTTAAGAGAGGTTTGGTATGCGCCGCGTGTCCATATATGCAATGACATGGCTTACAGCCCTGCTACAATAGTAACTGTGACTGACCCCGGTTTGGGTCTTAACGCAACTGCTATGGTGATAAATCAAATAAGATGGTCTATAAAAGCAGGTGAGACTGATAAAGTCGTATTGAATTTGGAAAGAGATGAATCTATAAGAATGGGTGGTTTGATAACACAGTTGTATAATCCCAATAATCAAGGTCCGACCATGAACACAGACCATCTTGATAATATGGGTCTTAATGATACAGGCGGCGGCGCTGGCACACCATTACCTCCCTCAAACACACCATCCACTGACACAACACCTACTTTAGTAGGTGGTGGAACTGTTGATTTCAATCAACAGGGTTTCGGAAACAACGATTCTGTGGGTATAGGTCAATGGAGCAGCACATCATATGGTAGAAGCGTAAGAGGCAGAATGGATATGCGCGATTTAGGAAACAGCAATTTCTCTATCTTAGGCATGAAACCGGCAGGAGAGACACAAACTGCTATGAGAGGCATAGAGGGTATGGATGTATCTATCAACGCTACAGGTGGTTCTGCTTTCTTAGGGGCAGAAGGATATGTGTTTGGTGGCAAAGGTAAGAGATATACCGGAGACAGTTTCGCTGGCAACTTGACAAGTCAGATAGTCAGTCTTCAAACGCAATTCACCACACCTGAAGATGTTGTGAATGATAATTTAAGTATAACGGCTAAAGTAAGTTGCGGGATTGCGAGTCCAAGTGCTGATACCGCTGTGTTAGAAACAACAGCAACGATTGTTGAAACAGGAGTAAGCGTGTCACACACCACGAGTATATCCACAAACACAGATAAGAAAGAAGTTAGTTTGATACCACTTACCTCTTTGTTAGGATTGAAAACCCCTAAACAAAGAGTAGAAGTAACAATTGTTAGAAAACCCGGCACAGGCAGCGATGACGCAGACACGAGTTCTGTGGTCTTACATAACTTAGATGTGAGAATGGAAAGGGGCTCAGTTCCCGGCAAGGTAACTTCGGCTCAGTTCTCTACGTTTTCGTAAGCATTGCGCAGGGCTAGGATGTCCTTGGCTCTCTTCCTACCTACGCCCTGCACTTCCATCAGGGATTTCTGCGTGGTGCGTGAACGTAGTATTGCGGGTAGACTACCGAACTTCTCAAGCAGTTTCTCAGCGGTGGCTGGCGTTACTCCCTGTATGGTGGAAAGTGCTGCAATCCTTGGGTCCATGTCGAACTTCTTAACCGAGTGTATGATGTCGGGGTGGTGGTTGCTTAGGGCCATGCCGTCCTGCGTGTGGTTGACGACAAGCCATTCAACGAAGTCATCCATACTTAGAACCTCCATGTACTTTATCTTGGGGAATCGCTGGTAGAATGTGATTTTGAATTGGTGTATGACCTTCTTCATGCGAGCCATCTCCATAGCGAGTTGCTTGGCGTTGGGCCTACGAGTTCCTTGAACCCACGGCTTCAACTTAGTCCCATACACTAGAAGCATAGGGTTCTCACAACTCTCCTGCAAGTCACGCAACTGCGCTACTATCGTGCGAGTTCTGCCAATACCCAATATAGAACGATACAAGTCATTTATCTCCTTTGCTTCTATTCCCCACTTTCCTATGCGGTAGTCTGCTGACGCCATCCTACATACTTTTACCGTATCAGCACCCATTCTCATGAGCAGTTTGTTTACTACTTTTGGGTTTTCGCGGTCGTCAACCATTAACATAATAGTTGTTACTATAGACGTATATTTAAAGCGTTTCAAAACCCGTAGTGTTGATACACTTCGTCTTGCAATACTATTATGTGCATTTTACAGGTATCGCAGTATTTTTCGGTCGTTTTGTCGAGAAGAAATTTGCAGTTGCAATTCGGACATTTGTTTATTTCTTCGGGTTTTATTTCTAACATTGTCATCATGTATATCATCTCCTTGTTCCATCATCTCGCCAGCATGAGCCGGGACAACCTATCTTGGCTGCCAGCCATGAGCAAGTGGGAGTGTTTTCGTGGTCGAGAATTGAACGGACGTGCATTCTTGATTCGGAGGGATTGAAGTCCCTCCATCCGAGAGTGCTGATGAAGTCAACCATCTCGGTGGTAATCTCATCCTTCTGCTGTGAAGTCAGGGAGGCGGGAGGAACGAACCACCTGAGATTCTCGTAAAGGTGGTAAGCCAACGCCAATCTTGGCGCGTGCTTTGGATTCTCATGGGCGATGGCCTGTTCGATGCACGGAGGTATGGGAATCTGCCCCGCAGACCCTACCTTTTCGTGCATGACAGACGCAAATGTCACGTCGATTTGAGGGTTGGCCGCAATCCACTTAGTTATGCTAAAATCACTAGGTTTATCGGAGCCACGGAAGGGGTCGAGGTCTTTGAACCGAGACTCCGGCTTGGATGGGATGTTGTAAGCAATAGGATTAGCGGCAAATTCTTCTGTGTCTATGTTGACAGCCCACTTTCCCCTTGTAGGATTGTAGGTGTCGGGAATGCGAGTCAACTTCTGCGGGTGTCCCACACCATCGAGACTCTTCAGACCCTTAGCCATCTTACGCTCGTAACGGTCTATGTGCTTGGCGATGGATGTTCCCATCACGGGCTTCTCAAACATCTGATGAACATGGAATCCACGACCAGTGAAAACTGTTCTCACATCTCCGTCGAGCCGCTTGATAAGTTCCGCCGCATCTAACTTGACATCATCCAAAGAACCATCTTCCTCTATGTCGAAGTCCCACCAAGCCCGGTCCATAATTACTGATGCTATATCCATTTTCCAAGGACGGGAAGGTTCTGCTCTTTGGAAGGAGTATAATGATGTGTAACACGATGCTCTACCGTTGACCTTGTTAACATAATCGTCAAAGTTCTGTCGTGAAGAACAGGCAGCACGGCGTAGACCAATCTCACGGGGGAAAGACAACAACATGGTATCACGCCTCTTGCTGGTGTCCACATTCACAACCGAATACGGTTATTAACTTAGGGGCTGTTCCCTCCTGCCCCGTTACTTGCCAAACATCTTCTGAGCCTTCCCAACGGTCATGATGACCGCAAGCAGCACATACTACCTTCATACATCCCACTCCATCATTCCATTCAACTCAGCCTCGCAGTTAAGCGAAAAGTCACACCAAACAGGGCAGAAATAATCGTTCCATTTCATGGGCCACTGTTGGGATGTAAGTGATTCGATAGTGTCGTATAAGTTTTCCTCAAAGGTATTAAGAGAACGTTCTCGGAAGGGTTCTAACAAAGCAAAGCCACGTTCAGGCCCCACCCACATTGTCTTTCCCCTCTTGTTACCTTCAAGAAGTAGTTTATCATCAAGGTCTTCAGGTATCTCATAATCAGGTGTGATATACAGGAAATGAGTCACCTCATCGTACCCCAAAGCACGTAGCATACGTGTGTAGTAAACGAGTTCCTTACGTGTCCTACCTAGTTTGCTCATACCCATGTTGCCTGTCTTCAACTCGACAAGACATAGCCCACCATCAGGGTGTCGTATCACGCCGTCAATGAGGCCGACCCATATGATTTCATGACCGTCGAATTCCTCGTACACCTGATGTTTTATCTCAGCCTCGACAACCTCAAGGCCGCCAAGGTCATTCGCTATCTGATGTATTAATAAGGTAAGACTATCTACACCCTCATCCTCGTCAACACCTTGTTCGGCAGCGACTTCGGAAATGGCTTCAGGACCAACAAGAAGACCGTGTTCCATGACTGTGTGAACGGCTGTTCCTCTAATCATCTGCTCAGTGGGTGGCGCTCTCGGTATATCCGCTACATATCGCCAATAGAACTGTCTCGGACAACTCATATATGTCATGAGAGAAGACTTGCTGATACGCAATATACCCTCACCGGGACGGTAAGAGGAACGGGATGCTTGTTCCTCACTCGCTCTCATCAGTAATCAACCCACTGTCCCAATCTTCTACAGTCGTTTGGCTACCAGCGAATAGGTCTTCTCCACACAATGGACACTCAGTTTGTTTAGGTAAACCTTCTATGAGAGGTCTTATGACAGCGTTTTCACAGTTAGTACATTCTACGTCCTCGACTTTGCCCATCTCTCTTAGTAAGGCAAATAACAAGAAGTTGACCTTCTTCAAATCATTGTCGATGACACCAAAAGCCTGTATGGTCTGTTGCATGAATGTCTGTACGTTTTGTGCCATTTCCTCTATCTGTTTCTTACTCATATTTACACCTCATTTGACTACGCATATAAACTATACCCACGCGAGATTACCGACACCCCTATGGGCATTGATAAGAGGTTGCATAGACCATCCCGCAAGATTAAAATAAGGCTCAATCTTTCGCAGGATAAAGCGGTCGGCCAGCACTTTGTAACCGATGCTGGCAACACCATCAATCTCAGACGGGTCATCGAAAGCGAGGTACTTACCTTTATCGTTAAGAGTCACAAGGAAGAAGGAACCGGCACGATATCCCTTACCTAAGAACTCGTTGGCCCACGCAGCACCGGCTGATGAGCCGGACAAAACCTTGTATTGAGATAGGTCACGTTCCAACTTACCCTTCATACATAGCAGGGTGGGTTCTGCGTTTCCGTCCACAACATCTGTTATAAGATTCTTGAGACTGTCAGAAACCTCAGATTCCTCTTTGCCATTTAGTATACCCGTAATTGTATCTGTCATAGCCTCCTTCATGACGGGGGGCATACGAGATTGCTTCAACTCTATACCCTTTACATAAAGGGTCGGGTCGTGATAGGAACCATCGGTCCACGCTGTCATGCCCGTGTACCTGTTCTTGGCAACGAGGATGATACGGGAACACCACTTCTCAAACTCGACCTCTATGGGGGCCATGCGTGCGTTTATCCTGTCTATCACCTCTAGCCCCTTCTCAGGCGTGGGTATCTCACAGAATACGCTGTCTGTATGGCCGTATAGAACCTTGAAGCCCTCGGCTTCAGCCTCGTCCATCAACTCATGTAGGGTGTTGCGGGAGGTGTGTGTGATTGCTGCCGCAATCTCAGGGTGATACATACCGTACTTGGCGTCGCCAGCAACCCCATACATAGAGGCTACTAGCGTCTTGGCCGCGAACTGCATCGTGTCCCACTTCTTAATATTATTAGGGTCAGACTTCATAAGAGCCTTGAACTCGTTCCTCATCTTAGTCATGTAGTCCATCTGTCGGATGAGAACTCCCCTGCTATCAGTGTTGAACTTGGTTCCGTTACCACAATCCTCACCGTCAGCGGATAGAGTGTCCCATGATATATTATACTTCTCAGCATTGCTGTGATACATTGCTTTTATGTCTAATATACCTACGTTGTCGTAAACTCCCGGCTCGACATCGAGAACGTCAGCACCGTCGTAGTTCACCTTGGCGAACTGTGGTCGTGTGGGAATCCTACGGTCGAAGCCGGGGTCTGTGAGGACGAGGTTGCTGAACATCTTGGTGATGAAGGGAGTGGAACGTATGTCGCACTGAACGAGGTGTTGTAGGGCGGTAAAGTAGTCAAGTGCATTGACAGCCTCATCAAGACGGGGCAGTAGCCTCACGTCCTGTCGGCAGTAGTGTATGTATAGGGCTTTGTCCGTGTCCCATGTGTCGTGGCCGTCAGGCAACTCCACCTTGGTTTCACCCACGACTTCCTCTCCAACGTCACCTAACTTGTACGAGGGTAGTTTTCCGTTCTTCAATTCCCACAGTTTTGATACTGCGAGCATCAGGTCTATGCAGTTGCGACCCACGATAGGTTGGTCCCAATCACCGAAGTCATATCTTACTTTGCGCAGCGGTGACATACCGTGTGCGGGAATGTCACAGGCTCTACATCTGTCAAAGAACTGCTTGATATCTGCACCCGTGACATACCATCCGGTTATGATGTCAGGGTCTTGTTTTTTCATATGGCTGATGAAGTGGGTAAGTAACCCTTTCTCATCCCCAAATCCGATAGCCGGTGTGTCATATGAATATTCACCATAGTTATTATAAGGCTTAGAGTTCCCATCACCGAGGTCAGGCTCAAGGAACCATACAAATTCTCTATCTGTGAAGTTGTCGTAAACTACTATTACCCTTATCTGACCTGTCTGTGGCGACCACTCAGCATCCAGATACCAAGTCCTGTGTTCGTAGTTAGGAATCTTATCGTTACCATCATTGATATAGTCTATGAGAACACGGTTGGTGTAAGCGATATTCGCTTCCCATGTGTCTCCGGCTCTTGATATCTGTGATACATCATAGGTGGAAGCGCAGACAATCTTAGTGAGAGATTCGCCGTATAGTCCGGTATAACCCGGCTCTTTACGCACACAATCTATCCATTCCGCGTCTTCGTCAAGCACAAAACAATAGGGCCAATAACCCTTGATGCTTTTCTGATAACGCGAGCCGTCCGGCTGCCTACCCCTAACAATGACATCCCTGCCTCGACCACGCTCAATTATCATCCTCGTCCCTCTTGGCTCTTGCTCCACGAGGACGGGTATCAATGTTGTGTTTGTTGAGCCACTTGTTTATGCTCATAGGAGTCAGACCACAATCAAGAGCGATTTCAGCCATAGTCCTTTCGTTTGTGACGTACTGCTCGTAAAGCCATTCATATTCCTGATAGACTTTACCCATATCTTTTCTGATGTGGACGGTAGCAACCGTGTCATCAAATACAATCTCGTGCGTTCCTATTTCTAACTCTTTTAAATTTACCTGCATAGTATCATGCCCCCAAGTTCGATGCTTGGAATATGAAATCACCGTCACCTAAGTCTATGAACATCTTGATGCCCTGACCCATACTGGTGAAGTCGAAGAAGGAGATGTCAACCTTGCTGTTGAGGTTCTTGAACACGTAGTCAAGACCTCCGTTGAAAGTTGCGTCGAACACCACAGGAAACTCTCCCTCGCTTATCTGTGTAGTAGTTTTACCCTTAAGTTCCGTACCTACATTGATGAATAGACCCTCATACTTACCGATGATGCGGAACTCATTGTGCTTCTGTCCGTTCATCTCATCGCACCTGAAAGCCTCATACAAGTCAGTGCTGTCTAACTCGGCAATCTTTACCATGTGTGGGTATTCCTTGCCATCTCCACCAACATACTTATCTATAGATAGTTTATCAGCGATAGAGTTAGACTTATCAGACCACGTAGCCATAGTGTCAGGTGTGTGTGGGAAAGCAAGAGCCTCCGAAGATGCTGTCAACGTAGTCTGTTTCCGACCGGACTTCAGTGTCACCTTACCTTCTTTTGGGGTAATACTAAGTGGGCTGCTGTGGTATTTCAATGCGCCCAACCATGTGTTTATGTCAGTAACGGGAATATCACCTTCACCTGTGCATGGTATAGATAGGCGGTTGAGGGACGACACTCCATCTTTTACGAGTGCCGTTCCAATCAACCTACCGTTCTCCACCTTAAGCAGCACAGAATGAACCTGCGCAAAACTTTTACCGTCAATGTTCTGCTTACGCTGCATGAGCGATAGCAACCATTGAAGGGAGTTGGTATCGAGAGTAATCATGTCAATCACTCAAGCATCCAAGGTAGTCCGAAGAACTCGACCTTACCTGCCTTTACAGACAGGATATCGTGTGTGGAGCCTACTTTCTCAATGTTCTTACCCTTCATTTCCTCGATAGTGCCGCGCACAACCCACTCTCCATCTCCGAGAGTGCGGTCGCCTTCGACACCAGCAGCGGGGTCAGCCTTCTTCATGTGGCGTGAGAGGAATACCTGCTGAGAGAACTTTCTCATGGTTCCCTTCTCCCACTCAGGGCGGAACCCTACGGTCATGAGAACCTTCTTTCCTGTGCCGTCGTCCATGTATTGGGACACCGGCTTGAGGTGGAAGGTGAAGTAGACCTTGGCTACATTGAGACTGTGAAGTCTGCTGAGAATGTTTCGATAGAGTCTATTACGCTCTCTCCACTCTTTCTGATTGAAGGAGTCTCCTTCTTCGTCAATGATACCGCGAGATAGCAGCGAGGCACGCATAGCGTGTTCGCACCACTTCAGGAATGTAGAGCCACCATCGAAGATGACACCACCTACTGCGTCCGGGTTCTCCTTTACCTGCTCAGCAAGTATGTTGACATACCAAGATGTCTTGTCAAGAAGTGCCTTGTAGTCAACGTTGTTCTCATCATCGAAGATAGACTCATCCGTCTCGTCATGTAAAGGAAGAACTACTATGTTCTTCGCACCCGGATATACGTGGTCAACAGTGGCTTTTGCGCTGTTGTCAACGTCAAAGATGAATATCTGCTTACCAGCCTCAATCTCAGGAGCGAGCAATGATAGA
>VMHT01182953.1_pt1 | contig 17162 bp, 16 predicted proteins | sample 4693611 | NCBI WGS metagenome assembly VMHT01 (sample SAMN12280063, study PRJNA550983) | marine metagenome | isolation source: seawater sampled from same location over 5 years 0.02-0.2 micron viral filtrate | place: USA: collected off the coast of southern California halfway between the port... ...
AATTTGTACCGAACGCTAAACCATATCCAAAGGCTGCATCACCTTGTTGGGAATATGATCCTGATCCAACAAAATACGGATCTGGGTCTTCAAGTTGTGCCACTATAGTCCAGCCAGAAGACCCAGATTCCATAATAAAAACAGAATCTTTCCTCCAACGATATACACTAGAGCCAGCACTAAATCCTTTGGACAACGCTGTCGCGGCGATATAGTTACCACTTACAGCGCAAGATTCTAAACCAAAGCGTTGGAATGTGAACCAATCTGGATAAGTTTGTCCCCCGCTAGCAGTTGGTATATTGAGACCTGCATCCACATTGTTTGTTTTGCCAAGGCCTTCTAATCCTAAATTAGCATCACTATACCAGCCAGAGGATCCTGACTTGATAACACGAACTCTACCTGAGGAATCATCTCCTTGGTCAAGCAAATATCCAGAATGGCTACCATTTGCGTGTTTACTACCAACGACTCCTGTGGTGCCATCAAAATCGAAATTTAATCTACTGTTACCAATGCGGCCTCCATTTTCGTTGTTGTTACCAGGTTCGTTGTTAACTTCAAAACCGGAAATTTTTACTTGATCTTCATATCCCCACCCGGAGCTTGAACTTCTGAAGAGCGCAACATAGCGCGCCGGACTATGACTGTTGCCAGTGACTTTTGCAAACCCATTCGCAAAAATTAGATCATTTTTTACGATAGAGTTCCAGTAGTTTAAGTATTCACCGGTATCAGCTATCACTGTCGCGTTGTCATTGTAACTTGCTTTATTTAAAGTTTGCACAAGGCCCCAACCAGAAGATGAAGATTTGTAAATCTGCAGTTCGCCATCAGCACTGTCGCCATTAGATTTCTCAAGTGGCGCAATAAGGTGTTCTTTATCTAGGCTGAATTCTCTAGCTATGTACGTTCTACTAGTAGAATGAGAAACTGATGATGTCAATATGCCAATAAAATCATGTAGTACATAACCAGATGACGAGGACTTGTAGATTACGATACCGCGGTTCTCTTCAGCGTGATGAGTTCCATACATGTTGGTGTAAATCTCATCACCGCGTATCTCATTTCTCAGCCCAATATCAGCGGAGCCCATTGATGCATCCGCGTTATTAGGGTTTATTGTCCCGATCGCACTGGTTCCTGAAATTATAGACCATTCAGAGTATGTTGAACCAGTGCCTTTGACCCAGTTGTAGTTGTTGAGAACACTAACTGTTGTATTTTCGGTCGTAACGCTTTCTGATACGGACGACGATGGGTATGTGGTTATATATTCTTTTTTGGTGCTATTGTAAAAAGAAATTGTATAATCTTCATCTAAATGTTTCATAATAATAAATTAATTAGGCTATATCCTTTCTTTATCACCCGAAAACATTATTTCAACATCTCCGGATATCTCAGATTCTATTTTTGCGAATATCCACAACTCAATATCTTCTCTGCATTCAAATTCGTAGAGATTCGGACCATCATATAAGCACCATACATCTAATTGTTCTAATATATCCATCTTGTTAATAACCAGTTTGTTGACACCATTAATTCTAAGACCCATTTTAAGCAAGTCAAAGTCCATCCAATTTACTTGCCTTTCTCTCCCTGTTGTTGCGCCGTACTCGGATCCCAATTCTCTAATTTCTTGAAAAATTTCATCATCACCTTCAAACTTTTTAGCCCCCACATAAGTTTCATAAATTTTTGCTACACCCCAAACATCACGTATGCAACTTGTAGGAACACCGTTTAAGACCGCAGAGCCCACTGTACAGTGACTGCTGGTGACGTATGGATAGTCACCCCAATCTGGATCTAATCCAAAGCCCTGAGCGCCTTCGAAGAGTATTTTTATCTCTTCAAACTCTTCATTCTCATACAACTCGTGATACATGCTTATTATAAAATGCTGTAACCTCGGATCAAACGAAGCCCGCACGCCTTTTCTATAATATTTATCTCTGTAAGCCGGACCATTACCGCGCTTCGTGGTGCCAATTTCGCTGTCTTTTGAATCTTCAGCTCTATGAAAGTCTGTAATTAAGTGTGCATTGGAAGCAATTTTGACCAAACTTCTAGCTGGTATACCAGCATCTTCTAACTCTTGTATCTCTTCTAAGAAGGAATCCACGTGAACGACACATCCTGGTCCAATTATTGATTTTATACCATAAAAAACACCACAAGGTATGTGGTGGGTTACAAACTTTTTACCATTATGATAAATGGTGTGTCCAGCATTACAGCCTCCATTATATCTTATTACGTGTGTGTAATCATTTTCATTACATAGCGCGTGAGCAACTTTTCCTTTACCACAATCTCCGTACTGGAGATCTACTACAACATCAGCAAACATTTTTATTCCTTTCTAGAAACATGTGTATGATAATACTTTATTTGCTTTCTTTTTTTAATGCTCTTCTTGCTTTTTGTGGATTAAGTATAGCTCCCTCCAACATTAATCTAATTTCTGAAATCTCTTTTTTTGTTTTTACCAACTTCCAAGTAACTGCAATCGCAAAAACTACAAAAGAAATGTCAACTAACAAATTAAGACTCATCCAATCTAATAAACTCATTCTTCTTCTTCCTTTATTTCAATATCTATATCTTCATCATCGTCTGTATTGGTCAAATGATCCCATGGCGCCGGCTTTCCTTGATCCAGTAGTGATTCCAAATCTGATAGCGGGTGACCATCATACTCAAGAAAATCTTCGTCTTTTTTTTCATCAAAATAATTTTTTAATTCCGCAATTATCTTATCTAGATAACCGGGTTTGGGTGGGTTCTTTGGTTTTTTGATTTTTAAATTTGGCATTTTATTTTTTCTCCTGAATTGTCATCATTTTATCATAAGAATTTATTTTAATAGAGGATAGTCTCCCTAGAAGCCCGGAATTTCTAAGCATTTTGAATGCTAAATTTTCTGGTGAGTATATACCCTCCCTTGAAAGGCCTGAAGTTCTCATTCTAGCTATTTTTTCTCTTATTTTGTTTGCAAACTTGTAAGACTCTTTGAACTTTTCATCTTTAAAGAGTTCTGAAAGATGATCTATGTTTTGAGCTATACCTTCGGCTTTCTTTTCAGTATTCTTTAGATCCAGTTCAGGGTTTAACCTAACCGGCAGAGCTAGCCACTTTTCTAAAGTTAATGACCAAATTCCATTTGCCTCATGTGACTCATAAGCGTGTTGAAAATATACTTCAACTTCTTTTCCTGCAATTTTAATGTTGTGGGTTTTATTCCAATTTATCCTGGTTTGGTCTAGCATTCTTTTCACCAAATCATAGTCTTCATTTATCTCTTCAAAATCAAATAAGATATGAAGATCTATATCCGACAACTCATGCCAATTGTAAGAGCAAATAGACCCAGTAATTATAAAATCTTTAGGCTCGACTTCAAAGTTTAAAGAATCTACGATTTTTTCAGCGATTTGCACCAAGTTTCTAGAAACTATAGCATTTATTCCACCTTCGGTTCCTCTTTTCCAAAATTTTGAAAACAATTCATCTTTTGGTTTCAAAAGATTACTATTAAACTTGTAATCATTGATTTCTTTTTTGATTATTGAAATTTGCATGATATACCTCCAGGCCCTGCAGGGCTACTTTTTGAAATTTTTCACTAGGGTTGAGTTCCTCTCTTTCGAAAAACTTATAATCAGTGTGTTCATGGCTTAACTTAACTTCTTGCGAATCATATTTAACGTAAAAAAAGTTAAGATTCTCCAACTGTTTGAACATTTGCGGATCTCTAACTTGAAGAGCGGTCTCTTCAAAGACTTCTCTTTCCAGACCTTGAATTAAATTTTCTCCTTCTTTTAAGTGTCCACCGGGCAAGTCCCACTCTCCTGCAAACTTCTTTAAATAGTCAGAGCGCTTAAGGAACAGTACCCTGTTCTTCTCATCTATTATTACAGCCTTTGCAACTGTTTGGGTGTCATTGTTTGTAATTTTAATTTTTATCATACGCGCGCGCCTCAAGATAATTAGTAAATTGGTCCTAGATTATCCGAAATTAACTTCCCGTCAGAATAGACTTGCATAAAAGGATAAACATCGCTTTCCTGTATTTTGTCCATTAATTTATAAGCTTCTAGTATACCTTGAACCTCTATGGTGAGTGCCTTATTGTTGTATGCCTCTTTGATGTCGACGGCGATCCCACAATTCTGAAGCACGTCGAAGTGCGTACCGCTATCCCAGATTACAATATTAGTACCAAATGGATGAAATGTCTCCATCCAAATTTCCATCAAGTCATCCATAGAAATAGAAAAAGTATTTCTATGTAAGTTTTCTTCTTCCCATTTCATTTTGAGTGTTTATCCGCAATTGATTGAGAAGCCCAGGCGTCAGGTTTTAATCTATAGTCGAGTCCGAAACCTTGAACGTATCCTTTTAACATATCAGAAAACTTTGAAGTTGCATTGCCTGAATCACTAGTCGATATATCCATATGAAGCTGTATAAATGAAGATTCTATTTTGTATTCTTGTATCAGCAATTGTGCTAGCTCCAGTGATCTGTTAACTTCTTCAGTTATTCTAGAAACTAAAACTTTAAATGAGTTTGAGTTTTCATTGTCTCTATAAAAGAAATATCTACCGGGCTGATCAGGTCCGTGAAGACAGAGAGCTGTTGCAAAACACACCTTTCCATTTGAAATAAACGAATCTGTCCCAATAAAAATCCTAGACCCCTTTATCAAATAACTTTTTAATATAGATAAGATCTGATAAAAATCAATAACATTCCCAGATCCGGTTATCCATTTTTTTTCGGTTATTTTCTTCACAACTCGTTATACCATAACACGATAAAACTAAACTTTCTCGTTTTCTCTAAAAGATTTAAGTATTTCTGTTGCAACTGACTGGTTTTGACCGACCAAATCCATTACATCTCCGAAAAGCTCTAAGTCTTTTATTAAAATTTTTGCTATGGTTATAGCTGTTTCTCTGGTTTCGTCTCGAACTAAAGAAAGTTCAAAGTCTTTCCAGTCTTGCATAAAATCCGGAGCTTCTTCTTCCTCAATTCCAACTTGAGAATGATATGGATAAGGATTATAGCCTTTCCCGTAGTTTTCTTTTAATACCTCTTTGACCATGCTAGCCAAAGCGTTTTTGTCAAATTCTGACATTTCTTTTTTCTCCTTTAGGTTTTTTGTGTTTTTATCTTGATCTGTTTTGAGTAAATTCTTTCTTTCCACTTCAGACATGAACTTGCCAGACCAGTCGCTCAAGTTGTCTTCTATTTCTCTACCTTCCCATACAAAAACATCTTTTTTCAGGAAAAGTAGCTTTTCTGTTCTATTTTTCCTGAAAAAAGAGTCATTTCTCTTTATTTTTATTGTCATTTTGTCGACAATGCCTGAGTTTGCAACTAAGATACTCATGATAATTGGATACCACTTTTCACGAAAAGCTTTAGACTTATCTCCAGGAGTTAAGCTAATTTCTCCTTCTCCTTGCAAGTCTGCACCAAGCTGTTGTTCTAAAAAGCTTAAAATATTATTGTTTTTAGATTTTTCTATTCTCAGCTTGTTAACTGTGCCCAAAACATCAAAATCTCCACTGGTCTTTACATTTATGATGTTATTTTCAGAGAAAGCGTCCGGTTTGGCAAATATATGCTTGTCAAAGACAGTCCTTAAGACATTTGGCTTACTGATGATTCTATCGATCAATCTAACTATTGTTTTTGCATACTCATCCTCTGCAGTTGGGTTCGGAAACCATCCTGACCAAGCTAAATTTCTAGCTAAGTTGTCACTTTGCCATGTAGAGATATCATCAGTGTCTTCTGAAAAGATTTCTTTTGCTAGCGCGGTCACAACAGACACCGTAACTGCAGAAATAAAGACTCTTTGCATAATAATCTTATTATAAGCAGTTCCCGCTGGATTTATTAAACCACTTGCATTTTTTAAAGATATTTGTGTCTTTTTAACTGATTCTTCAATCGCAGCTAAATCTTTAGGTGATATTTTTGAATTTATCTTTAATATTTGTTTTTTCGCCTCAACAACAGCACTTATAGCATCTTTTTGCCTTACTAATGCTTGATCAGACCTCCACACTTTTGTTTTAAACAATTTGTCTATCCAACTTACTGAGGATCCTCCACTAGGAGACAAAGCTTGAATGGAAGTCTTTAACAAATCTTCGTTTTTGTTTAAAGTTGATAAAGAAGATGCTAAATTCTCAACTTTTGAACTCATATTTGGGACAGACGATAACCCAGGAGATCTTTTTATTATTTCTTTTGAAACTTCTTGAAGCCCGGGCCTCATTGTGTTGTGAAAAAAACTAACAGCTTCAGATGGAGTAATTTTCCCATTCAGTAGCATCTTTTCAGTAGCATTAATGCTTTTTGCAATTTCATCGATAGAACCAGCCGATAAGCTTGCTAAATTTGGATTTGCTATAACTTTTGTGACATCATCCAGACTCCCTGCAGTCTTGTTTGTTAAAGAAGTACCCTGACGAGCCGCGGTTCCAGCATTTGGGTTTAAAAATCCTAATTTTCTAGTCAATTCTAGAACTTTCCCACCGGTGTCATTCACAAAACCTCTCAATGCCGTACGCATATTGGTATCTTTTCCGATAAGTTTTGCGGCGGTACCTTGATTGTTTAAAATTTCTTTGTTTAAAGCCATTATTATTTCTTCTTTCTTTTTAGAAAAAACTTTTAAACTTTTCGAGTGGAAACTTTTGACTTTCTTTGGATCCATTACTCCTTTTTTGGATATAATCTTAAGCGCGTCGTCAGGACTAGAGATTAACGCTTTATAATAAGATTGCAAAACTTCGTCTGAGACCCCAAATGTTTTCGCAACAGAAGATAATTCTGAAATTATTTCTTTGTTTATTTTTTCTACCCGAATTGCTCTCTGGGCTGTTACAAACTCACCCAATTCATCTGCAGACTTTATTTTTGATAGTTTAACAAAGTTAAACCCTTGAGCACCACCACCTAGACCCGGGGCCGCAATTTGAGCAGCAAAGGTTAAACCAATGCCTGTTAAAATTGTGTTAGTAATTATACAGTCTCTTTCCAAGTCAGGATTCATCATTAAAATAACTCGGTCAATAGCAGTTTCAAAGTGAATAAAAAATTCTATCATCAACTCAGCAAGTACAAAAGTCTTTTGAAAGCTATCGCTATCAACTTCATCTAATAATGCATCGTTTCCATTTCTAATCCATTTTTTATATATAAAATTATAACCCAAAGAAGTAAATACAGCTATCAAAACCATATGCTTGGTAAACATTATTGGGGTTCTAGCTGCACCTACAACTTTGTTAAGTAATCCTTGAGACTTCATTTGATTTAAAGCCAATCCATACTGCGCAGTAAAAGTTATCCACTTAAATGCGGCCGCAGGTATTTTCTTTAAAACTCCCGTGAACTGGCCCATATTTACTTTCTTTACTTTAGATCCCCAGCGTCTAATAGTACTAGGAGGGTGCGCAAGTAGGTTAAACGTACCTCCAGCGCCTTTCGAGAGCGCTTTTATAATAGGTACTGCAATAGGTGCAAAAGTCAACGCAGCGATGCTTCCTAGGCCCATGTACCACCAAAAATTTTCCTTAAGATCATCGAAACAATTGTTACCAACCGGGTTTAAATTTAGAGCTTGAACCGTTTTTTTATCTGTCGCGGGAATGGCAGTGCCTTTTTTGTCCCTTATTGTACCTTTGTTGTCGATTGATAGACCTCCGCCTAGCTTAGCTTTTCTAGAACCAGACGTCTTGGGGAACCCCGGGGTAGTGATTTTTTTCTCATCATTAAACTCAAATATTATTTTTTTCAATTTCTTGTCTCCATGGTTTAAACTATCCCTTTCATAAGGGCAGTAAACAACATTATTTTCAATGTAGCAGAGCTTCTTAAATCTTTCATAAGGCTACTGTGCATTGGGTTCGGATTCTGCTGACCAGGACTTAAGTTTGCCAACTCATTAGCTTTCTGCTTCATTCTGGCCGTTAATTGTCTATCTAAAGAAATTATCTCATTCAACTGGTTGTACACACCGGCACTTTGACCATTCGAGGTCTTACCATCCTCCAGGAATCTCCTACTATATAAAGTTGCTAAAATATTCGCCGCCATTAACTTATTAGTTTCCGTTCCATCAGGAGTCTTGTTTATTTTTTGAACCAGGGAATTTATAAAATTTTTGGTTTTAGAATATTCTGATTTAATAAAACTTCTATTTATTTTACCTACAAACTCCTCTTTCAAAATTGATTCTAACAATTGTATCCTAATTCCAACATTTATTAGAAAAACTTTTCCATCTTCTATTTGAACCTTTGACCTCAACTTCAACTCTTTCCCGGGTCCGCCGCGGTACGGTAGATAAAGAAAGCAAGTATTAGCAAGTGCATGCCCCGGTCCAATCGCTGACCAAGCTTGCCATGTTCTTGCAGCTTCATCAGTAAAGTAATTTTTAGGAAAAAGTTCAGAACAAAGGCCGTTTCTACCTCGTGCCCATTTAACATGAAAAAATGTCTTCTCTGCGACATCCGAAGATTTTATCTTTAGTGCGTCACCACTTGTTTGTTGATCCCACCACCTTTCAAACCTTGCAGCAGAATTTATAATTTCAGCGTCGGGATTTTTCATTATATCTGATAGTCCGCCTCCTGAATTGGTTCTTGAATTAAACCTTTCTTTTATTTTTCTAGCATTTTTTAAATCTGATCCGTCTCCCTTGATCTCGAAATCAAATAAATCTTTAAACTTCTTATTAAATTCCTCGAAGGAGGAATCGAAGGAACTCTCAACAATCAGTTTGGACTCAAACATATTTTCTGCCCCGGAAATACCACGTTTAAGGTTTGGGGTTATCTTGTCAATTGCTGATTTTGTTCCTTTTGTGCTCTTTTCTTCTTTAGACACTTCAATTATCAATTTCTCAATCTGTTTTTTTATAAATTTTAGCTTTTTTACGTCTAAGTCTTGATAAGGGTTTATGTTAAAAGAGTTCGTTATTTGTTTGATTGTTGTAATGTTATCTGACAATAGAAACAAAATTAATTTCTTTTGATTCATATCTTGCTCAGGGTCTTCTACATTTTTCTGCAGCCCGGCCAACATCGCGCCATGAATTAATTTTGAAATCATCAACGATGAGCTTGAAAATTTTTCTTTTATTCCTTCAAGTTTTGCCTTACTTAGTGATTTGTTTTCTGTCAGATCAATTAATTTATCAATAGTGTCGCGCATTTTTATGAATTCTTCTTCAACATCATCTCTAATGCTGAACCATTCAAAAGGATCAAAGCTTATAAGTAGATCGATTCCTATTATTAGAATAGTTATTCCGCACGACCAATAACCACTAGCAGCCATCCCAGCTGCGCGTTGATATACTCCCTTTGCTGCTCTAATAGCCAGAGATTGGCGCGCGATTAACCCACCGATTTTTGCTGAAATTTTTCCAATGAATTGAGCCTTGCTTTCTTCTGATTTCTCCTTAAATTTATCGGAATTGTCTGTCCACCAAGACAATGGCCATTTACCGTCAGGGTCAAAGGCTGATGCTAAACAATATCCTGACCACTTCTTTCGAAAAGTTTCACTTTTTCTTAAAAGCCTTAAAAATAAATAATCTTTCTCATTTTCTAAGAATTCTGCCGGAGTTCGTGCCCCCATGACCCTCTTTGCTGCTCGAGCATAGTTAGATTTGGACATATCACCGCGCATTTTATAATCAAGATCATATAAGAATTTAAAAAATAAAGGAAATATATCTAAAATACAAGGAATCTCTCGAGAATTTTGTTTTTCAGGGTCTCCGAGAGCCCACGCTTCGTTTTCAATAATATTTTTAATGATTTTCTCGGATTTATTAGAATCTATCATAATTTCTTTTGACCCCAGACCGAAAAAAGAAAATCTAGATTCAGAATCCCCGAAACTGCCGGAAAAGTCTTCGAAATAGTCCAGTGCAATGTCTATTTTTCCTTCTTTTTCGCTTTCTTCTGCAAATTTATGAATAAACCCGGCCCGATTCTCACTAAACCACTTATTTATGTCAGAAGTCATCCCACCATACAAAGAATAATTATCAGGGTTTTCAATTTCTAAAGAATTTGGGAATATGCTAGTAAACTTTCCACTCTCAAAATTAATTTCTCCATAAAGAGCAAAAAAGTGCTTTATAAAATCTACATCTGGGTCGCTAGATTCTATATTGCTTATTGACATTTGCTGATTGTTACTATAAAATTTAGATTTAGACCATCGAATAGCATTTCTGGTGGAGTTTAGGGTTTGTTTTCCGACGCCGCCCCAAAAATCAAAAAAGTCTTCTTTTGCTTCACTAGGGTTACGTGCATAATTTACTACTGTTTCACCAGCACCACGAAAAAAGTCCTTGACGCCATCCCCAATATCACTCAAATTGTCTAAAAACCCTTCTTCTATTGGTTTTTTGTCTTCTGTTTGAGTATTCATCAAAATAAAAAATAAACTTTGATCAGAGTCACCATAGAAATTATTTTTTTTGTCTTTTGTGTTTATAGAAATTATTGATTTTTTCAAATCTTTTGGCATTTTAGCCCAATTTTTTCTAATTTGAGGATGTAATGATTTAAAAAAATCATTTTGATCGAAATCATCAAACAAGTCTTCTCTTTTTTTTCCCTCGAGGGCGACTTGGACTTGTTTCTTTAAAAAATCTGCGTTTACTGTACTTTTTTTACGATTTTGTTTCATGAAAGGGGTTCCTTACCAAGATTATACTCTATAAATAGTATTTCTTTAACAAAGAACTATCTTAAAAGGGTGAGGTTAGCAACAAATACACTCAAAAGAATCACAAAGGTTGCAATATTCCATCTCATGATGAAGAGTTTCTCCAAATTCAAAATAAATTTGTTCGTATATGGCTTCTGAGATTTTGTTTTCTACTTCTCTAGCGTGTTCATCTCCTATTTTCTCAACCAATTCAGTTAGATTCTTCTTGGCTTCCCACGGAGACAGTCTATTTTTATCCATTTCTATACAGATTATACACATAAATGTTATACCTAAGTCAAAGTCCTTATATTACATCTCCGACATCATAATAATCTGCTGGTGCGTCTTCGGGAGGTAGAAGCCAGCTCCACCATGATCGATTACCGCCCTGAGTCTTTAGTTCTTTTCTTTTGGTCTGCGTATTTTTAGGTATCGCTTTTTGGTATATGGCCAGCGCTTCGTTAAATCCTTGGATTAAAGTTTCAAATTTTGCAGAAGTTTTTTCGGATGCCATAGGTGGTGTCGTTAACTTTTCAGTTGGGTTTATACCGCTCTTTTTTCTTTCTACATCAATCGAATTGATGTCTCTGGCAGCCCATGATACCCAAAAAATTGCATTGTTCATAAGGCCATATTTCATAGCAAAGGCAATCACTTGTTTTGCTGCTGGGTTTCCAGATTTTACATTCCTTCCAGCTCTGGTCCGACCTGATCTATTTGCATACATCTTTACTTTATCTCTTATAAGTTTAAATACTCTGCTAGCCGCTTTTTTCATGTTTGCTTCGGCTTGTTTTCTCATTTCTCGATTCTTCGGACCAGCGAGGATATCATCTCGGATTGCTTCAAGAGTATCTATTCTTCGTCTTATATTGTTTAATCGAGATCTTAGTTTTTCAGGAACTTCCTTACCTTCCTGTTCAAATTCATTAACCTGGTCAAACAATTCTGCTTTTAGCTGCATGAGACTCTTTCCTGTTGTTTCGCCATTAACTTTAAAAGCTTTGTTTAGTTGGTCATCTATTTTTTTGAGTCTCGCTCTGCTTTGCTTATCAATTCTTTGATCAATGAAGTCTTGAGCGGCTTGTATCTCTATTTCACCAGTCTCAGCTGGCGCTTCTTCTGCACTTGCTTCTTCTGGTTTCGGATCTACAGTTCTAGGTATCTTGAGTTCTCCGTCAGCCATTTGATTTAGAAAAGGATAAGTTGTTGGTCCAACTATTCCATCGACATTGTTTCCGCCTTTTTTGCTTTTAGCAGGCATCTTGTTCGCATTGACCAAGTCTTGCTGAAACAACAGGATTGCACTGTGAAGTTGCATGTCCCAAATACCATCTATACCATATTGTTTGTATTGAGATGTTTGAACTCTTTGTCGAGTTTTCTTTTCTTGTTGTGAAATTGCTTGTGCTAGCGTATCTTGTAATCCATCACCGCTAGTTCCCCTACCGGAAGATAATGACAACTGCTTAACTTTGCCTCGAATTGGCTTGTCTTGCTCTGAGACAAGCCAATTTTCCCACAATTTAGTTATTTGCTTCATATCATTTTTGTTATGTTCTTGTAACTTAAAATTCATGGGCCCCTTTGAGTCGGGCATACTGCCAAAATTGGTCTTTAATTGAAACTGATCTGATGATACATTTGAAGCTGGTGCATCACTCGCATCCGGCTCTTCAGGAGTTGCTGTTGGTTCGGGATCATTCATTCTGACTGCGAAAGGAGTTGACTCTGCAGCACCTTTAGATACCTCATATCCGGCGTCGACCAATAATCTCATTATTTCAATACCAGCTTTAACATCTTCGTTGATACCGGTTACTTGTTTGGCATATTTATAAAAAAGTCTTTTTTGCCGGCTTTGCTGTGCAGGGCTCAGTGATCCTGCAGGGCCCGCGGGCGCGCCACCACCTGAAGCACCACCACCAGAAGTAGGAGGCTTTGGCAAGCTTCCATCCTCGTCACTAAGTGCTTTCAAGACGCCCCATCCCAAACCAAAAAGACTTAAGCCTGCAGGGACAAGAAGAATAGTTTTTCCGGGGTTGGCTTTCATCCATTGCCCGAGCTTTATAACACCTTGTCTCGATAAACGTCCGCCGGCTTTTGCACCTTCTTTCGACGCAATTTTTTGAACTTCTTTTTTGACTTCTGCAGCTGCCTGCGGCTTAACAGGTATTGGTTTATTATATTTCGATCCTCTGAATTTACTCTTAACTTTAGGTTTAGGTTTACCTCTTGCTGCTATACTTTGTACACGCGCCGATTTAGATAATTCGCTAGTCTTTATGTTTGGACCTTTACCAGCCGCTCCGGACTGTGGAAGACCCTTAGCAACTTTCTGATTCGGTCTAATGGGTAACTTGTAGCTTCTTCCATTTTTTACAAGTACAGCTGCAGCGTCATCAAATGACTTTTTCACCGCGGCCGTGACGGTGCCTGTTTGATTTGCTTTGTAAATATCGTTTATTCTTTTAATCGCAGCCTCGACCTCTTTTTGCGCTTGCGGAGTAAGTCCTGCTGCGGAACCTTTCGGCGCCGTCTTGGCCGCGGTCTGAACTTTCTTTTGCGCTACTTGTGCTGCTTTATCTGCTGCTTTATCTGCTACGACCTGCGCATCACCCGGGTTTTTCACCTTCGGTTTAGGCGCCGGCGCAGGGACTACTGGGGCGGCCTTAGGTGTGGTTGCGGCTGGTTTTGTATCAAACCGGCTTAAATTACCGACCGGAGCCCGCGATGCGTCAGATTTTGCTTTGGCGGCAGCTTCAGCCGCGGCTTTCCGTTCAGCCGCGCTCAGTTTTTTTGCCGCCGCAGTTTTAGCCTTCTTAGAGATCACCTTCTTCCCGGAGGCGCCGAATTGGCTCTGTTCAATCAACAAAGGAGAATCATCTTTCAAACACTCAGATAAATTTTTTGCATTTTTATTTGTTTTCGATGCTCGCGCCAACAAAAAATCAACTTGACGTTGAGATTCGTTTAAATAACTTATTACTTCTGGTGTTTTATTTTTTGCCAATGCTTTCTTTAAATAAGAATTAGAATCTAACTGAAGAATCAATCGTCCATAATCATTAATCATATATTTCGCCCAAACTTCAAACAAAGAATGGTTGTCGCCAAAGCCATAAGTCTTACTTAAAAAGCTTCTAGATTTAGCCCATATTTTTTTATTTATTGTGGCTTGTCTTTTGGTTTGATTAATTTGGCTTTTATTAGTTTCAATGTCGATTGTTTCATTTAGATTTTTTATTAGCACGGTTTAGTCTCCTTGATGTTAATTTTTTAACACCTTTAAATAGTTTCAAAAACAAGAAACTGGCATATTAAAAAGACAGAAGCAGATATCTCACGATAGCCCCCGGGCCGAGCTTTACAGATTTTGTGTTTCCTTTGTTGTCAAGGTGCAGCATTAACGGTATTTGTCGAACACCCATGGTGGCAGCAATCTGTTTTACCCATTTTTCATCAATGTTGAGGTAATAAATTTTTACTTTGGGTTTGTATTTCTCTATAGCAATTCGTGTTTGCTTGCAAGCACTACACCAATCGGAACTGAAAATTATAATAAACTCTTTTCTTTCTTCCAATAACGATCGAACCTTTTTCTCGCCGATGTATTTTGAATTTTTTCTATAAACTTCGGCACCATTATAATGTACTATGACTTCAGTATTGGAAGAACTATCTTTAACGTGGGGGGAACCGGAACAGGACAAAACAAACGCGGACAAAATAAAAAATAAGATTCTCATTTTAAGCACCTCCAGTTCTAACTAGAGTCGCGATAGGCCGCATATCGTCGACCGAAATTTTTTTTCGGTATTTTTTTTACTATTTAGCCTCAATATCCAAATTAGGTTGTGATGCATTATCTACGCTTAACTTAGACTTTAAAGCTTTCATGGTCATTGCAACTAATTGATTTTCTATTTTCTTGGCTAACTTGTTTGCCTCAGCAGGCAACTTTAAAACGCGAATTTTTATATCGCGACTAAAAGGTATCTCAACAATATCTCCAACTTTAACTTGGTGTTGGTCAAACCAGCCTTTGTTAACCTCTAAAGCCCACTTACATTTTTTATTTGACTTAACACTCTTCTCATCAAGCGGCTCAAGATTTTCAATTTGAGTAATTTTTTTATTTTTATCTATGAACGCTATAGAAAGAGGTATTGTCGTGTTTCTCATCCAAAACGAGAGACTGCGCTCCTGTGGATAGCAAAACAACAAACCCTTATCACTAGGCAGGTTCTCAACATTCATCAAGCCTTGCGCTTGTTCTCGCTTTGTGAGAGCAACTTCTACACTGAGTTTGTTATTATTTATTGTGATTTGCTTTTGAATCATCTTGGCTAGCCCATCCTTGTATACTTAAATAGTTTCGTGTTATCGATAAATATTCGATATTGCAGCGATCGTTGACTTACCAAAGATACCATCAACAAACGGCTTGCCGTTTTTAAGTTTCGGCGCCGCGAGTTTTAGTTGAACTAACATTGTTTGCAACTCAATGATCTTTTGCACTGCTTGTGGGTTTGCTTTTTTAAACCGCGCCGTCACAGATGCCAATATCTTTTGCGCTGGAGTTGTATTGTTTGCTTTCGCTTGAGGTTTGGCAACCGGTTTGGCTGCCACTTGATCACCTTGGTAAGTTTTATCTCCTTCCTTCGAAGGATTAAACGCATATTTTTTAGCAATTGCAATCAAAGTAGGTAAATCTGCCATCGTTTGCCTGGTTCCAACCTTTCCGGCGACCTCTTTTGTGAATTCACCCCTCTTGGCCGGTGGTATTTGTGAGTTTAGTTCGTTATACTGCTTAAGCAACGCTGCACTGTTTTCGAAAATATCATTAACTTCTTCGCTTATGATTCTCTCTAATTTTTTTTTGGTGATTTTCATTGTTACATTCCAAGTGCTGGCCCTGAGGTGCGCTTCTCCTTTGGCACTTTCCGCCCCAACTTATCGAGCAGAAATACATCTCTACGCACCAACTCTTTCATACCCCTACAAGGAGTTTTACCTTCTAGGCTAGGCCGATGTGCGCCATCACGCCGGTGTGTGCAATCCCCACATATGTAGTCCTGTCGATCCGCATCATCGCTATTCAAAGCTTTAATCTGCATGGCCTCGGCCTGATTGCTTTCTTCCTCTGAAAGTCTTTCTGCACATAAGCAGTCTTCGATATCAATTCCGTTTTCTCTGGCGAAAGCTTCAACTTGTCTCCGCGCCGGCGATTTATCCATTTGTCCGAAAATTTCTAGAACACTTTCGATTTCTTCGCTTATGATTCTCTCTAATTTTTTTTTGGTGATTTTCATGAGTGTCTCCTTTTGCACTTATTAATTAGTTCCAAGTTTTCAAATCTGGAAAAATTTCATAGCCGTTATGCGTGTATCTAGCGCGCCTACATGCACCTACATGTCGTATGGGACTTACATTCGGCTACATGTGGTAGGGGGGAGGGGGGGTACCCACACCCTCATACATGTAAGAGTTTGTCCTACATTTAATTACATTTGTTTACAAGTTAAAAAATTAACTGTATGTTTATGTCTTACCTTATCCCACATCTTACATGTATGTTAGTGTAGTATAATTAATTACTTGTCCCGACCTTTACCTACACGTCTTGTAAGTATGCGAAATCATTGAGCTTATCGAGTACGACACTTCGTCGAGTTGCCGCCGACACTTCGTCGAGTAGGTTGATGTGCGATGGTGTAGGTTGGTGTAGGTAAACGTAGTCGAGTCACCTACCGTTAGTAAATGCACGCTAAATAAAAGTGAAAAAAAAGAAAAAAAAGATCATTTTATTCGATTTTAATGTAGGCATATGTATGCAAAGGTGTACGCTGTCGCTACCTTTCCCGACGTGTGGGTGCTCTAAGTATGCGGAATCATTGAAGTTCTTACGGTCACGTTTTTAGTTTCAAGGTCGAGAGGATTTCCTCAATGATTTCAAGGGTTTAGACCTCATAAATGGACTTTTCAAAATTAAAATGGTATAATGTATACATAAGAAAGAGAGCGAACATGAAAAAAGTCAAAAAAATCAGTTTCGAGCGCGGGCAACGTGTCACGCGTACCTTGGGATACGGCGGCGTCGGTACCGTCGTAGGCCAGTGCAACTCGACTCACGCGTGGGTTAAATGGGATGCTACACCTACATCACCTACATGTAGGCAAAAGCACCGCGCACGATGGCTCAAAAAAGTCAAAAAAAGTGAAGAAAGTTCTTGACAGGGCTTTCACATTATGGTATAATTACAGAGTAATTTGGCAATAAGGCTGAGTTACTCACAACAACGCGCCACGGCGCAAATTAGAAAGGAGCCTATCATGGCTTTACGACGACAGAAAAACAACATCATCAATCTTGCACTTGTTATCGC
>VMHT01074642.1_pt1 | contig 17159 bp, 14 predicted proteins | sample 4693611 | NCBI WGS metagenome assembly VMHT01 (sample SAMN12280063, study PRJNA550983) | marine metagenome | isolation source: seawater sampled from same location over 5 years 0.02-0.2 micron viral filtrate | place: USA: collected off the coast of southern California halfway between the port... ...
GTACGTGTCGACGTCGAGAACGCCGGGACCTCAACGGGTAACGCCTTCCTCTCTCTTGTCCACAAGGGCTCTCCGAACGCTGCAGAGCAGATCGTCGACACAGTTGACCTTGGCCCTGTTAATGCGAACTCTGGAGCAACCACGTATCTTCTCAGCTGGACTGCCACCACAGGCCCCTCCCAAACGCTCTTTGCCCGAGTTTCCGGAGCAAACGACGGGAATACAGCGAACAATGAGTACAGACAAGATTTCGATGTTGACACATATCGCGAGGCATCGGTTTCAACTGACGATTTCCCATCACCTGCCCCTGGCAATACATACGTTTTCCTTGATCGTCAATCCCACACCTTCAACGCGTCCATAAAGAATGATGGAGTCATGCCGTTCTCATCGGTAATGGGGCTCGTTTTATCGAATCCATCAACTGGTGACACTGTCGAGCATTGGCAAGGGTCAAACACTGAAACGGTCGATCCAGGCTCGATCTATCTTGAATCCGGAGAAGTTGTCCTTAGCGCTGGTTTCTCAGCGTCTACCTTGTCGGGCTTGTGGAACGTTTCTGTCCTTGTTTGGGTGAACAGTTCGGCGGGACCTCAATCGTTTACGCACAAAGAATTCGATGTTATCTTCAGCGACTACATCTCAGAGATGATTGGCCCATCTGATCGGACAACTGCACCGGGCGACTCGACTACGTTGTATTACATCATAACAAACGTCGGTTCGACCACCGATATTTTTGATATCAGTGTGAGTAGTAGCACCTTTGGCTGGGCGGATACATCGTTGGATGGAACTTCGACAACGCCTCTGTCTTCTGGACAAACGACCACCATCTCGGTCGTCGTCGATGTACCTCAAAACGCAGGGTATTCGGACGTGGACATAATTACTCTCTCCATTACCTCAGCAGGTAGTGGATACAGTTTGACGCACGTATCCCGCGTCATGGCTGGAGAATATTTTGAGGCCACTGTCGACATTACAAATGATACAACTTATGTTCTCCCCGGAAAGACAGACACCATTGCTTTCAACATCACAAACACAGGGAACGCAGACGGGGCATTCAACCTCATAGCCGGGCTCTCAATGAATGCACAAAACTGGGATTACAATCTCTCCATTGACAATACCGGTGAGCTCAAAGTTGGAGAATCCATTTCAGGATTTATTCATATCGAAGTTCCGCCGATTCAGCTCCCATTGGTCGATGCTGAACACAACGCTGCAGGGGACAGTCTTAGTGCATTCATCATCGCTCAGGCAGACGTAGGCAGCATCCCAACCTCAGATTCAGGGCAGATTGAGGTTCGCCCTGCAATCGTTGTTGACCCCGGGCTTCCTGTTGACACAATTGTACTTTCAGAAAGCGACGTTATGAGCGCTGGTTCCACGGTTGGTGTCAATGAGATACTTGCGTTAGAAGTCCAAGTTCGCCACAACCTCGTTTCAGACTTGGCCGAGACAATCGATGCCAACATAACGGTTGGAGAGATTACTTTCGAAGCACTCACATCAGGTGGATTTAACGAGGCGGATCGATGGAACGCTACGGTAAGTCCTGGCGATGCAAATGGTCTCATACTCGGTGAATCGTTCCCTGCCTCACTTGGTATTCAAAGCCGTTCTGGACAACTTCCGTTGGCGGGAACCGTAAAAATACCAGTAACAACCACTCCAACGCTTGGCAGCATCCACACATCCTCTGCAGTTTATGCGCCTACTCTTCAACAAAACCTCTCAATCGTTATTCCGAAGGTGGTCAATGGCGAGATTTCTGAGACAGGTCCTCTCGATGCGGATGTTGGGGTTGATACCGATTTCATGTTCACTTTTGGAAACACAGGAAACGACCGTTCCTCTTACCGTCTTGAGATTGTTGAAAATCTTCCGAGTGGTTGGTATGCGAATTTGACAACGACGGGCCCTGACAGCACAATCCTTGATCTAGCCAGTGACTTTGAAGACTACCCTGCCTCAAGCGGAGGGCACCTTTCTCTGGTTACACTTACGGTCAAGACAGATTCACTCGCTCCCTCGGGACTCCTTCAACCCTTGACCATCCGATATCATGACCTCGACTCAGGTGTTTACATCGGTGAACAAACAATGGATATCCGTGTTGGAGAAACCATCGATGCGTCTCTGACTCCAACCAATCAGTCGATTGACATAACACCGTTCGAACAACTCTCTGCATTCGTGAATATCGAGAATACAGGAAACGCTCCAACCACATTCTCGCTGTCTCTGGATGATGGTGGCTATGATGATGTCGCATTCCAATTGGACACCTCGTCGAGCATCATCATCGCCGCAGGTTACGAATCGTCGGTTCGAATCAACATTATCCCATCCTTGGATGCTAGTGCCGATGAATTTTACATGGCTAATTTGACGGTTTCAATGCTCGATGAAAACGGGGCTCTGGTCGAGTTGTACGCAAACATCGTTGCAAATCTTTCTGAGGTCCATGATGTTCAACTGACTTCACCTGACAGTCTTGCTGCCGTTCCAGGCACCATCGTTACGCTTCCATTCAGTCTCGTAAACACAGGGAACCTTGTTGAAACGGTCAACATCAACATCACAGTAGATGGTGGATGGGGTACTACTCCAACGGTTCAATCCTTCACAGTACCCATCGACGGAACCTCATCTGGTTCATTCGATATTCAAATTCCAGCTCTTGACGGCACAGATAATCTCCTTGATGGAGCAATACACGATGCCAATCTTACCGTATACAATCCTGCAACTGATGATGTCTACGTTCTCAAGAAGGTTCAGTTACTTGTTGCCCCTGTGTTTACCTATACCATCGAAGGATGGGAAGATGAGTATTTCTTCCATGAAGGCGACAACCGAATTTGGAAAGCCACGATCACCAACACCGGAAACAAGGATGTTACCGTTGACATCGGATATGAGGTCCGTGCACCGGGATTGACCATACCGAGCGATGATTGGACCGTCAATTCAGACTCTCCAGACACTCTTTTCTTACCACGTAACTCGGCCATTGAATTTACAGTCAGTGTAGACAAAAATGCGGCTGGAAGCAGCAGCACCTCCTTGACAACCGCCGCAGACCTTCGAGTTACTCTTATTCCAACAGATGTCGATGTTGATGGAAGTGGAGAACTTATGACATCGCTCAAGATGAAGCGATTGTTTGACACCGGATATGCGGACAAGTTGCAAGCTCCAGCAAACGATGATCCTGTTACAGTACCTATCGAATATTCCCACATCCCTTACCTCAACGATGCGCCTGTAGCATACTCTATTGAGTTCTGTGGAATTCAACGTATTCTCGACATCGAAGGGCTCGGCCTCGATGAAGAGGACTATGTGTGGAACATTTCTCTGACCAATCTCGAAGGTGAAGAGAGCGTACACTACATCAATCTCTCAGCCCCTTGTGTTCCTGGTAGTGAACTGATTGAACTTCCTGAGCGACCTGCATACGTTCTTTCTCCAAACCTTATCTTCAACGTCAAGGTGCCCGATCGACCGAACATCCTTCCGGGTGATGGTTACGATATCACGATGAGACTCCACCATCCTGATCCTGGCGAACCAGTTACTGAAGAGGTCTTCCGTTTCGCTCTCAATGTCTATGCAGACCCCATGATCGACCCCGATTCACAACGAATTGTCGATGTGGACGGGAATGAGTTAGAACTGATTATGGAAGGTCAAACCGCATATCTTGAATTCGATCTTAAGAATGAGGGAACGGCACTTGCAGTAGGCATTGGTTCACAATTGGTTTGTGAAGGGCTCGTGATCGAGGATGCGCCAGGATATGTTCCCTTCCTTGCAGAAGGTGTAGTCGAGACACTTCGATGGCGTGTTACTGGCGAGACCCTCGACTGGTGGGAGCAAAGCCGAGGAGCAGACTGTACCGTCAGCATTGTCTCCTCATATGCCCTGAACAACATCGTTGAAAACGATGAACTTAGCTTCTCACAGCAAGTCGATTCGAGTGCACCTGCCACACTTACCTCGTTTGCTGGATTTGGAATTGCACTGATCATTACAATCGGGCTTCTAGGTTTGACCAATCAAAATGAGAAATACCGTCTTGGAGCGGTCTATTCGGGCGTCATCATGCTCGGTTTCCTTTTCCATCTTTACGATGCTATGTGGTGGGGACCTGTGACAATAGTGCTCGCATCGCTGTGGGTATGGCGCATGGCATGGAGAAGCAGCGAAGAATTCCGTTACATCCATGAGGATTACCAGCGTGCTCGTAAAGGAATTTCAACAATTTACGCTGACCACTTCCAAGCATTGACCGATTCACGCCGTCAACTGACAATTATCCTTAGCTTACCCCTGCTTGGATTCGTTGGTGTTGTGCTTGGATTGCCTCCACAAATGACTCCTGATGAAGCAAATCTCATCTCGCTCGTTGGCTACATTCTTGTCACGACAATGATCGTTTGGTTTGTACTTCGTCGTGCGAACAAATTGTACGGGTCTCTGTACGGAAAACTCACTGATATCGAAGTGAAAGCAACTCGAATTGAACGCGACCTTGGGGACCCTGCGCGATTGCTCAACGACCTTGCAATGGATGGTCTCGACCTGTCCGCCATTCTTGAATCGCCACAATCAGTTCCTGCTTCTGATGTGCAGAACGGTGGAGAATTAGAGGAGGTGATGTCAAATGGCGAAGAGCAAATCTGAGAATGATGACTTCATCATGGACTCTGAACTGGAAGATGGTGATCTTTCTGACGCCCAAGCAGCAATTGCTGCATCCAATGAAAGCGCTCAACGCTTGATGCAAGCCAGCCGTGAACTCGAGTCACTTGTTCAGAATGTTGTCAGCGATGAGGTGAACTCTCTCGCAACAACTGAACTTGATCTCCTGCAAGCAAAGACGTTCCTGGAAACCCACCGACTGCGACGTGCTCGAAAGAGCGTGCGTCGAGCAGAGAAAGCTCTGAATGTTCTTGAGGAAGATGTCCTTTACCTCCGTCGAAGCATCGCTATGCTGCACCGCCTCCTTCGAGAAAAGGCACTTGCAGAAGAGGAAGTTGAGAATGTGTTGCGAAGGCTTCGTAACGCTACAGGCGCGGCTGAAATTGGAGATGTTGGCTATGCTGCAACTGAAGTAGAATACCTTGTGGACGACCTCATTGGAGGTAACTCCTCAACCTTGAATCCGTTCCTCTTCCGTCACTTCTGGCTTTCCGTTGATACACGATGGCCTGCAGGAGGCGAGACGGGTGTCCTACTTGTCCGCATCATTAACGACGGAGACATACCTCTTCCAATGATGCGCTTAGCACCCCCTGTCCCTGATGGATGGAATGCAAAACCATCGTTCATCGATGTACCTGTGATTGGACCTGGTGGCAACTTACCCGTTCGATTTGAAATTCACGCTGACCGACGACACGGTGCTGACGAAATACCACTTTCACGAAAACTTTCAATTGCGACCGGGTACGAAATGAGAAACGGTAACGTGACAGCGACAGTTCGTGCACAAAACAGATCGATGGAACCTCTCGTAGACGTTCTCATTCAACCATGGATGCCTCCCGGCTTTACTGCCGATAAGCTTCCATTCATCAGCAGGCTAACGCCTGATGAAGTGGCTATCATCCGAATACCACTTCGCATTGACTTGGGTCATGGAGGTGCTCTGTGACCCGCATCCAATTCCACCCTCGCATGAGGGAGGACGAGTAAAAAAAGGTGAAAAAAATGAAAACCGAAAAAGAAACGAAGCAAGACGAACTTGCTGCAATCGGTATTGGTGCAATGATTGTATTCATTGCATTGATCTTGGTTGCGGCGGTAGCGGCAGCGGTCATCATTCAGACCGCAGAAAAGCTGCAACAGAACGCACAAGCCAGTGGTGACGACACCCAAGAGCAAATGTCCACAAAGGTCATTCTGCTCTCGACCGTTATCGACGACATGACCGGAGGTGCAGAAGAACTCTTCTCCACCTTTGAGTTGGCACCCGGTTCAGAACCTATTCTAGGTACGGACCTCGCTTTCACTGTCATTTGTGATGACGGTGCAGGCAGTGCTGCATTCGATGATGGTGACTTCAGCGGAGCAACTGCTCACGATGGAAACGGCGAAACAGTCGCTGGTATCACATTGAATCCAGGAACAACCTATGTTGTTGTCATTGACGTTCCAACCTGTGGACCAACTGCAAACACAGACCACATCCTTGTGATCTCTGTTATAGGTGGCGGTTCCACTTACGAAGAACTCCAATATGGTAGCGCTCCGGCGGTAGGAGACGTTGTAGTCTGAGGTGATGAAATATGAAGAATACACAAGAAAAGAACATGAAAAACGATAACCTAGCCGCAATCGGTATTGGTGCAATGATTGTATTCATTGCATTGATTCTTGTTGCTGCTGTCGCTGCTGCGGTCATTATCCAGACTGCAGAGAAGCTTCAACAGAACGCACAATCCACTGGTGACGATACCACTGACGAAATGTCTGGTAAAGTCCAAGTCCTCAACGTCTTCGTTGCTGACGATTCCAGTTTCGAAGTCTACTTTAGACTCGCTGCTGGTTCCGATGACACATCAGACACTGACATCCTCTTCCAGATTTTCTGTGATGATGGTGCTGGAGGAATGGATCGAATTGCCGGCGATTTCGGCGATTCAGCAATTGACCCACTATCGGGCGCTGCTGCGGTTAACACCGCTGCTGCCGGTACGGGATACCGAACCACCGTTTCCGCAGATGACGGAGCCGGTGACTGTGGTCCAAACGCTCTGTTCACAAACAATGTCAAGGCTACGCTCTACCTCCACGTTGTTGGCGGTGGAACAACCTACGACGTTCTCAAGGTCAACGACGACTCTGCTGGAGCAGTGGTGGTCTGAGTCTGCCTGCGCAATGATCTGTCTTCGATAGATTAAGCGCAGGAGGTTGTCCCATGGCATGGCCATTTGGCAGTGCAGGGAACGATCGGGACGCAGACGCTGAACTCGCAGAAGAGCGCTTGAAAATCATGGCCAATGTGGCCATTGAACAAGTGCCACTCCCCGAACAGGGAGAGTTGAGTGAAGAAGATGCATGGACCATATCCCCCGGTCCGACTCGAGCACGATTGAACAGCATTGGATCTGTTCCGACTGTCGCAGCGACACTAGCCCCTCAACCGGCGGCCCCCGTCAACGCACAGGTGGACACATCTGGTCTGGAACGCATGATCAGCAGCCGTCTCGACATGGTCGAAGACGTGCTAGGTCTGATTTCACACAAGATGGAGCAAACCAACATTGCACCTGTTGCAGAAGGCGAGGAATCCCTTGCTGAAGGCACTGGAGATGATGTTGTATCCGTTGATGGAGCACAAGGCGACACAATCGTTACCGCTGATGGAGAAGTTCTCCCGGTTGGTAGTGGTGTCGATCGATTGCGACAATCCGATGAAGCACGACTTGTAGAGTTGTACGAAGCACAGGCCCTTGCAGCGAATCCGTTCCTTGCAAAGGGTACCTATGAACAGGCCGCGAACGATGGCGTTGGTGCGGCAATGGTTGCTGCACTATTGTTGGATAACCTTTCTGGAATGGCAGCAGTGAGTTTTGCTCAGAAGGCTGTCCAGAGCGGCATGTTGACAGAGGAAGAGGGACGATCAGTCCTTGCAATCGTCCAACTTGCAGCACCAGGAGAAGCGGAATCTGCATTAAACGACCATCTTTCACATCGCAAATTGCTTACGTTTTCTGCGATTGTTGAATCCTGGCGTTCACAAACAGTGAAGTCGGAGGAATGATGAATGGGTGCTTCAGTAGGCGTTGGCGCACTTGTGGTTGGGACCTCGTTGTTGTTGGTATTTGCACTTGCAGTGCAAACCCTCGACAATCGATTGGATGCTAGCCTTGAGGTGATCAGCGATGCTGGAGATCCCATGCCCTCATTTCGGATTGATGATGCAACACTTTGGGAAGGTGCAATTCTTGATGTTACCGTGATCAGTAATGGAAGCGGCTACGTCAATGGTACATTGATTGCAACTGGAACAGGCAATGGGTTTGCTGGTACGTTCACAGTTGATGGTTCAGGAGGAATAGAATCCGTGACAATCACCAGTCGCGGAAATTACTCGTCCCCTCCAACCATCACCGTCGACAATTCCGGTCAATCAGGTGTCACCAGTGTTGCCTCATTCAGTTCAGACATCGGAAATCACATTTACGCCAACCTGACGAACACGGGATCTGTTACGATTCCACTCCGAGAAGTTTGGATTTTCCTCGATGGAGGGGGTTCACAAACTCCAACGAGTTTGGGAACCGCCTACACTCCCGGTATTAACAGTGTCAATTGGTATCCCGGCGAAACACTTGATCTTGATTGGTCGGAAGATGGCCCCACAACCTATGAGCGAATTTCGCTCACTGCAGGGGGGCTTTCAGTTGCCCATGTACTTCAATGAGGTGAACAAATGGCAGACGGAGGAGCATCATCATTCATTTTCTTGACAACAGCATTGCTGGTGTCTGGATTGGTGAGTGTTGTTCTGATAAATCAATGGGGTGACATGGCTCAATTGACCGCCCAAGAAACTGCAGCACTTGAGGTCCAAGAGGCCACCAGTGTTGATTTTGCAGGAGATCCTATGATGGTAGAACTGAACACGACAGCCTCTCCAAATGAGATTACGTTCTTCTTACAAAATACAGGGACTACGTTGTTGGATTCATCAACCTTGGTTGTGATTGTTGATGGTCAAACTGTGACCGCATCAATTGTGGCTACTCTTGTTCCTGCCTCTGGAGATTGGGATGAAAACCATCTTTTGCAAGTCACAGTGAGCAACAACAGTTGGTCGTATCAATCAGGAGATGATGTTTCGATCACAGCAGTTGTATCTTCCGAGGTAACAAACGGTTACCGCGGTTCAGACTCAATGTCAGTGGAGGTGCGATTGCATGGTTGAACGATTAACAGAAATGCCGAAACCAGTCGAGGATGGATTCCCTTACGATGTTGAAACAGACAGTCTTGCAGATTCTCTTGGTCTTCGATTGCCGAATCGTAGCCTGATTATGCTGCAAGGAGAAGTGGGTGCAGGAAAGTCACTCATCAGTCAACGATTGGTTCACGGTCTCTTGCACAATGAAGTCAAGGTTCTTGTCATTACCACAGAATTAACAACACGTGGCTGGATTGAACAAATGGAGTCTGTCGGTTACGGTGTTACCGATGCACTCACAAATGGAAATCTGATGATTTTCTCTCGTTTCGGTACGGTTGCTGAACCAATTCCAAATGTGGGGCTTGAAGAAGTCCTCAACAGTGACGCAGTCGCAGAAGCAGATATTGTCGTCATTGATTCAGCAAGTTCATTGATGCCAGATGGCATGAACGACCAAGCACGGTTCGATATGATTCAACGCCTAAGGAGGATTGCCTCGACAGGTCGTAGCCTGATGCTAACAGTAGACCGCGATGAAATGGATGGCAAACTCCTTCATTCCTTGCGAGCAAGTTCTGAAGTTGTGCTTGATCTTTCGACGAATTTGATTGGTGGAGACCTCAAGCGTACAATCCTTGTCACCCGTTATCTTCGAGCCGCAGGGCCTGTTCAATCATCCATTGGATGGCGTGTTGAGCCTGGTATGGGCTTCATTGTCGATATTACAGCAGTAAGCTGAGGTGAAATCATGGCAGATGAAGAACTCAAATTCCAACGAGGTGATCTCGCCTCTGTTATGGCAGCCCATTCGCACGTTGCCGAGTGGGTTCGCGATTTTGAGAAGCGTTACGGTACTCGACCGATTTACTATGGCCCCCTTGATCGTGACGCTAAGAAACAACGACCGTTGAATTTGATTTACATCACAAAGGAACCGGTATTCGTCCACATCTACGAACCGCCTAGCGATGAAGAAGGTGGAGGTCAAGTCCTTTGGTTTGGATTAGAACCTCAATTGAATGAAGAAGAGGAAAACATCCGCCGTGATCTCGTTGAAACGCTTCTCCAAGAAGCACCTTCAGCTCCTACATTCACAACAGATAATGAATTCGAAACTATTCTTGGTCAAATGATTGACCGTTACACAATATCAGAAACCGAGGCAAGCATCGTCTCACGTCGAAGGGGTCGAATTTGGGAACTCGTTGGACTCGACGACAAGAGAATTGTCGTGAATGAAACACAGCGCGAACGACTGCGTTACATCATCATACGAGATTTGATTCGGAACGGTCCACTTGAGACACTTCTTTCCGATGAGATGCTGGAAGATATTCACTCTGTTGGATTAAAGCATATTCACATGGATCACAAGGTGTTTGGCATGGTTACATCGAACATTCGATTCCGAGAACGAGAAATTCTGGCTCGATACCTCAGGGCGATGTCTGAACGTATCGGACGCCCTGTGTCCGACAACAAACCGATTATTGATGGAGCGCTCTTGGACGGCTCACGTATCAACATCATTTTCTCAGACGACGTGTCTATGCTTGGACCGTCATTTACTATTCGTAAGTTCGCCGAAGAGACCATCTCAGTTATTCAACTCATCAAATGGGGTACCATGAGCGCTCAACAAGCGGCATACATTTGGATTTGTCTTGAGTACGGAATGTCTGTTCTTGTATCTGGAGAAACAGCATCGGGTAAGACGACAACCCTCAATGCTATCCTACCCTTCATCGACCACAACGTCAAGATTTATTCCGCAGAAGACACGCCTGAAGTTAAGGTACGTCACAAGATTTGGCAACGACTTGTTACTCGTGACTCCAAGAACGAGGACTCTCGTGTTGAAATGTTCGATTTACTCAAAGCGGCTCTACGTTCTCGTCCTCGTTACATCATTATTGGTGAAATTCGTGGTGTTGAAGGTGCAACTGCGTTCCAAGCGATGCAAACTGGGCACCCTGTTATTGCTACATTCCACGCATCCTCTATTGTGAAAATGATTCAACGTTTTACTGGTGATCCAATCAACGTTCCAATTCGTTTCTTCGATAACCTCAACTTTGCAATTTTCCAAGAAGTTGTGGAAGCCCCCGGTGGAGGTATTGCTCGACGCGTTACTGGTATTGATGAGGTCATTGGATACAACAAACACAGTGATGGTGTTTTGACTAGAGGAATGTTTGAATGGGATCCTGTCAAAGACAAGCATTACTTCCGAGGTATGTTCCAATCGCATCTTCTCGAGAACAAAATCGCCGCAATGGCTGGTTTTTCCAACAAGAGAGACATTTACGATGAGATGCTTCGACGTGCCGCTGCAATTGAACGAATGGCCGATCGTGATCTCACACATTACGACGACGTCTTTGATCTGCTCAACATCTACTACAACAGTGGGTGGGAATATTTCGATAGTGCTGTTGACTCTTGGGTTGGCGTCAATCATAAGTGAGGAGGAGATGAACGTTGGAACGAATGCCGATGTGGCAAATCGCCATCCGTCGGCTTGAGATGCCGGTGGGGCGTTTCCTCACAATCTATGTTGGCGGTGCATTCGTTGGCGGTTTCTTAGCCTCACTTCTCTTGATTTTCATCACAGGTGGTCTTGCAGAAGGTGCTCTGTTTGCCGGCTTTTCTGGAATTCTTCTTCTTTTCCTCTTACCGATTCTCGCAGCGGGAGGAGCTATGGCCTTCCCACTACTCGATGTCAGCCGTTCAGCCAACATGATTGAACGTGAAATGCACATGTTCATCACGCGTATGGGTATCCTTTCTCTTGGAGAAGTTGGTGCTCAATCTATTTTCGATATTCTCAAACAGATGCGGGACTATGGGGAACTTGCAACAGAAGTTCAGCGAATTGAGACACTGGTCGACAAATGGCACACTTCACTTCCCGAAGCAGCTCGAATTGTAGCACAACAGAGTCCAAGTCCACTATGGACCGATTTCCTCGACCGAATGGCGTTCTCGATTGAAGCAGGACAACCCATTGATGAGTTCATGCGCTCCGAGCAAGAAACGGTTGCTGAACAGTACAATACACTCTATGACACCCGTCTTGAGAGTGTTGACACGATGCAAGAAATCTATGTCTCCATGGTCACTGCAGGCCTGTTTGGATTGGTCATTGCAGGTATTCACCTCGTCCTTTTCGAGGTTGGAGGCGATAGCGATACCCCGATTGAAGTGGCTTCACGCCTTCGTTATCTTCTCCTTGCTTCTATGCTTTTCATTATCATTCAAATTGGAGCGATGGTGGCGTTTAGGGCTACGATTCCTCGAGATCTTATTTTCGCTCGAGATGAACTTGATACGCCGTTCCGAATCAACTTCAGGCGATCAATCCTTTCTGCGGGGGCAGTGTCGCTTTTCCTTCTCATTGTAACGATTTTTGTTATCATTTCCACCTGGGAGGAAATCAGTTCTCAATGGGATCGATACGGTCTCATTCTCCTCGCAGCCCCTCTGTCTCCAATGCTTATTCCAGCTTGGCTCATTCGTCGTGAAGAAGGTGGTGTTCAACGACGTGACGGAGCATATCCAGACTTCATTCGTGCTTTAGGAGGAACTGCACAAGCCAGAAGTGCAGAGCCATCTGCCACAATCAAAGCATTACGAGGTGTCGATTTTGGTATGCTCGATGATTCAATTGATCGTCTCGAACGACGTCTTGCAACACGAATCGATTCCGATCGAGCCTGGGACTACTTCAACGCGGATACCAATTCTGCAGTTATCTCACGATACACTCGAATCTACATCGAAGGATCCCAATCATCGGGTAAACCCGCAGAGACTGCTGAAATGGTGTCCCGTTCAGTTGGTAATCTTCTCTCTTTACGCCGTCGTCGCTCTCTCTCAGCCAATACAATGTGGGGTGTTGCACTTGGACTCCTTATCGCAAGCGTAACTTCACTCAACGTCACAATTTCCATTGTCTTGCAGTTGGGCGAAGCAATTGCTGGTGTCGCAGGGGGACTTGCATCAACGGATGTTGGAGCATTGCAAGACTTCGGTAGCGGTATTGCGTTACCAGTTATGGAAGATGCCTCTTCAGTTGAAGACAACATACGGATGTTCAAGATCATCGTATCCATTCTTGTCCTTGGACAAATCATCGCAGTTTCAGCAATTGCTACCCGCCTCCGAGGTGGAGGCAAAACAAGTGCATTCGGCCAAGCCATCCAACTGCTGTGGATTGCCGGAATTACATCTTGGATTACCGCAGTCGTCCTTGAAGGGGCATCCTCGGTCTTTGGAGTTTAGAAAAAGAGTATATGCTTGGTCGATGATGATTGCATATGCAACCTGCAGTTCAACAGCCAAGTCCGCCCTCAAACATGTATCATCCTCCACAGCAGGCAATGATGAGTGGAGGGTTATTTTCTCTCCATAAATTCCTCATGATTGGTGTTATTCTCATTCTCATCGCTGGATTGGTGAGTGTTCTTCCAGATTTCTCGGGACCGCCTGCAACTATTGACTACGATACAAGTGATTCTGAATATCCAGGTAATTTCGATGAAGCTAAAGAAGCACACGACGATTTTGTTCGGATCATGGATACGCTTGCAACCATCATTGGTATGACTGGTGTTGGATTGATTGGCTATGCGTTTGTTCGCGAAGCATACGATGAGGATACTACGACGCCCGCTCTCAGAATCACTTTGCTCATTCTCGGATCTGTGATGTTGCTACAGCTGATTGGTTCTGGATTCAACCTGAGCATATCACTTTGATTTCTTTGATCTAGGTTTGTTCATTTTCGCCTCTTCAGCGATTCTTTTTTTGGTAGAAGCCCATGAACAAATAGGGCACTTTGTCAAATCATGGTATCGGGCAGGACAATACTCGCGTCCAAAGAAAATAATTTGCAAGTGTAGGTCGTTCCATGCTTCTTTTGGAAACACTGCTTTGAGATCTTTTTCAGTCTGGTCAACGTTCTTCCCATTTGACAACCCCCATCGAGCAGCAAGTCGATGAATATGAGTATCAATAGGAAAGGCAGGAATACCAAATGCTTGGGCGAGAACAACCCCTGCGGTTTTGTGTCCAACGCCAGGTAGTGCTTCGAGTTCTTCGAAGGTGTTTGGAATCTCCCCATCATGTAACTCAAGCAACAGTTCAGACAGGCGACGGATGTTTTTTGCCTTGGTTGGGGCAAGTCCAACCTCTCGAATTAACGTTTGAATTGTGGATACTTCGAGTGATGCCATCTTCTTCGGAGTAGGGCCTTGCTTGAACAACTCAGGAGTGACTTGATTCACTTTCAAATCCGTAGTTTGTGCGCTCATCAATACTGCAATAAGAAGTTGAAATGGTGTTTCATGGTCGAGTGGAACAGGTGTTTCGGGATACAATTGCTCCAACATTGCTTGAATGCGCTCGGCTTTTTCCTTGCGCTTCATTTCATCACCTATTCTGCATATTCAGAGCCAGTAACCCATCCAAAGAAGAGTCCTGAGAAGATGCTTGCTAGTGGGATGGCGTTGCAGACAAGTGCTTCAACAATTGGAGATTCACCATCTTGAGGTTGACCTACGAGAATCCACAGCAACAAGCCAAGGAACAATCCAGGGATGATCATGAGCGTGCCCATTACCAGTGTCCTTGTGAGTCGCATGCTTTCACCACCATTCTCTCATTCAAGAAGTGTTGCTTCACTGGAGCGACAATTGTTGGGATAGAGCATCTGAACTCATCGAATTGATGACATCGTCTTTTTCCAACCACCCTTTTCGAGCAGTCATTACACCATATTGAATATCAGCCAATCCTCGAATTGAGTGTGCATCTGGGCTGATTGCTACTGGAACGCCCATCAATTTGGCGTATTTGCATAAGCGATAATCAATGTCGAGGCGATATGGGCTTGCATTCAATTCAATGGATTTGAACCGCCCATCCTCTATGTGTTCGGCCATTGCATCGATGAGACGGTGGACATCAACTTCGTATCCATCTCGCCCTTGAAGAATTCTTCCAGTTGGATGCCCGAGTACTTTCGTTGCAGGATGATCCAAGACCTTCAACAATTCTTCTGTATTCTCACTCTCATCGCGTCCTCTCCATTTCGTCATTGCATGGACGGAAGCTACCACATAATCGAGTTCATTCAAGACATCGTCAGGGTGGTCGAGTTTTCCTCCAGGAAGGATGTCAGATTCAACACCGTGAAACAATCTGAAATTTACGCCTTCATCCTCCCAGTTTTGGTTGTATTTTCTGATTTTTTGGCCCTGCTCAAGCAATCGGTCAGCAGGCGCTCCATTTGCAATCTTAAGGGTCGGTGAATGATCTGCAATTCCGAGCCATGACCAGCCCAATGCTTGAGCCGCATCAGCCATCTGTTCCAGTGTTGCTTCTCCGTCTGATACAACGGTGTGGTTGTGCAATGCACCTTGAATTGAATCAAGTTCCAACAACGTTGGGAGATTGCTCTCACTTCCTGATTGAATCTCACCAGTGTCTTCTCTCAATTCGGGGGGAACCCATTGAAGATCGAGATGGTTGTAGATTTCTTGTTCGGTCATTGCAGAAAGTGAGTATTGCGCTGCTTCAATTCCTTTGAGTTGCCCCGCTTTGGCTTCTGGAATAAGCCCAAATTCGTTGAGGCGAAGCCCACGATCGATTGCTCTCTGACGCATTGCGATGTTGTGCTCCTTGCTTCCCGTGAAGTAGGCAAGGGTAAATGCGAACATTTCTGGAGGAACCAAACGAACTTGTGCATCGATGGTTCCAGCACTTTCCAATTGTTCGTAATCATCCCCGCCGATAGCGTCGAGAACGTTGGCGTCTATGTGTCCGACTGAGAAACCATCCTCGAAGATACTCGCTTCAAGAATCAAACTGATTTTTGAATCTCCCGCTCCTTTGACGTCAGCGATTCCTTGCAAAGATAGGATTGCAGAGCCGACCTCATCATGATTTTCGGGCTGTACGCCTACAACGATATCCAAGTCACCAATGGTTTCTTTCCGACGGCGTGCACTTCCTGCCAATTGAACGCGTTCAACCCCGGGGATTGCTTTGATTCGCTGTTCAAATGCAGTTCCATATTTGAGGCCGATATCCAAACGGCGACGTGCTCTAAAGCGGGAAAGTAATTCGATTCCATCGAGCATGCGCTGTTCCGATTTTTTCCCAAAACCTTTCATTGGGGCGATTTTGCCTTGTTCTGCAGCTTCTTTGAGTCCAGCAACTGAATCAACCCCGAGTTCTTCATGCATCAATTTGATTCGCTTAGGGCCCAGTCCTGGTATCCCTAGCATTTCGATCATGCCTTGAGGAGTTTCCTCATGCAACCGAACCCAGTCCTCTGGCCATTTTCCTTCAAGAATCGCCTGAGACAATGCTGAACCGAGCCCTTTGCCGATTCCTTTCATTTCAAACAGGCGACCCGTAACGACCAATTCGTGCAAATCCTCTGTTAGGGTCCCAATCAATCGACTTCCGTTTTGGTAGGACCGAACTCGGAATACATTTGCTCCTTGGAGTTCAAGTAACACTGCAACCTGATGAAGTACTGAAGCGACTTGGTTGCGAGAAAAGTAGGGTGCGCCACTGGGTCGAGCCTTTGGAAGTGTGAACGCATTGCCTGCCATAACTCTTTGAGGAGTCCACAACTCAAAAAGGATGGCAAGTGGTTGTTTCAAAAACCCCCTCCGTTTGGTTCACTCATGGTCGAAGTCGAGTTCATTTCACTCCTCGTCCAAGCCTTTTGCGGTATCTCTGCGATCCTGTTCATGTTTATTGCAACGTTTTCACGCTCAGAGAAAGCAGAACTTCTCGTTCAAAACATCATTTTCACAACACTACTTCTTGCAGCCGCTTCATTGTGGTGGCTATCACTTGCGGGTGGTTCTCTATGGGGCTCGAACTACCTGCCGAGGCCCGTCTCAATCGTTTGTATCGTTCTAGCAATAGCCGCACGCATGAACATCAAAGGTGAGAATGTCTCGTTCGGTGCAAATCCGCACAGTATCGGAAAGAGCGCTGCTGAAGACGAGTAATCAGACAATTTCCCCAGGTCCTTCTTCAGACGATTCACCGGCTTCTTTCTCCATTTTCTGGTTGATGAAAGTGCGCATGTATTCTGGGAGTTCACCGTTGACGAATATGACGTCGTTGACCGCATCCAATTTTTTGAGAGAATAGTAAATTTGCATTGCTGTCATTGGTGTCGATGAACAACCATTACAAC
>VMHT01007547.1_pt1 | contig 17154 bp, 19 predicted proteins | sample 4693611 | NCBI WGS metagenome assembly VMHT01 (sample SAMN12280063, study PRJNA550983) | marine metagenome | isolation source: seawater sampled from same location over 5 years 0.02-0.2 micron viral filtrate | place: USA: collected off the coast of southern California halfway between the port... ...
TACTTATTGAACATATAATACTAGCTAAATTATTTTTAAGTATATTTGTAGCATCAAATCTATGAAACAAACCAGCTTCGATTAAATTAATATTTTCAGGATATTGTGCGGCTTTATAAAAATAGCACGCTGTTAATATTTCAAAAAATGTAATTGGTTGATTATCATTAATTTTTTCAACTTCCGTAAAGACATTAGCTAATTCTTTGTCTTCTAGTTCTTGATTATTAAAAATAAATCTTTCATTAATTTTTTGAATATGTGGGCTTGTAAAAATATTACACTTAATATCTGCTTCTTTTAAAATTGAAAAAATTGCATTTATTGTAGATTGCTTGCCATTAGTGCCCACTATAGATATAGCTTTAATTTTATCTTGAGGATTGCCTAATTTTTCACAGAGTTTTTTTATACGATCTAAGCTAAGGTCTATCTCCTTAGGATGCAACTTTAGAAAGCGACTGAGTATTTTCTGTAGATTCATTTTCTTCAGTGCTTATAACAGAATTTTTATTTAACAATATTGATAATAAAGTTCCTATTTTTTTATTAAGATCTTTTCTTTCAACAATTAAGTCAACAAAACCAGTTTTTTCAACATATTCACTTCTTTGAAAGCCTTCGGGTAATTCCTCTTTTACAGTACCTTGTATCACTCTCGCTCCAGCAAATGCAATTAAAGCACCTGGCTCTGCTACATGAATGTCTCCTAACATAGCGTATGAAGCTGTTATTCCGCCGGCTGTAGGATCTGTTATGCAAACTAGATATGGAAGATTATTACTTTTTAGTTCATTTATTGCAATTGTTGTTCTAGTCATTTGAGATAAAGAAATTAAACTTTCCATCATTCTCATCCCACCACCTGCACTTACGCATATAAAAGGAGTTTTGTTTTCAATTGCATACTGAATTCCATACAAAAAAGCTTCACCTTCAGCTGCGGCCATCGATGCACCTAAAAAGTCAAAATCTGATGCGACTGCAGTTACTTTAATATTGTCAATACTACCTGAGACCACCATCATTCCGCATTGCATCCCAGTCTTTTTTCTAGCGCTTTTTAGTCTATCTTTATAAGACTTTGTATCAGTCCAATTTAATGGGTCATCTTTAGGAATTGGTGTTTTAAAAATTTGATAATTATTTTTTCCAAATAGAATATCAAATCTTTGTTTAGGATTAATTCGGTGATGTTTGTTACAATCAGGACATACCCAAAGATTTTTCTCTAAATCTTTTTTTAGAATTGGTCCTTTGCAGCAAGATGTCCAATCACTATTTGCAATATCTTCTTTAGATGCTCTTTTATGAATGGCTGATTTAATTTTTTCCCCAGCCTTAACTATTTTAAGAATCCAATTCATCTAATTTTATTTTTTAATTTTCTAACAATATTATTAACATTTGTGACAGTATTTTGTCTTTTTTTTATTGATTTTGTTATTTCCTTACAAATAGCACTACCAACCACTAATCCATCAGCTTTTTTAAGGGATTTAATAGTCTTTTCTGTAATCCCAAATCCAATTACAACATTCTTCGATTTATTTTGATTTTTAATTTTACTATATCTTTCTAATATTTTTTTAGGTGAAACTTTCAATTTGCCCCCAGTTGTTGAAAGCATACTAATATAATAAACCATATCATGTGAGTCCTTGATTATTTTTTTTAATCTTACTGTAGATGTAGTAGGGGATACTAATTGAACAAAATTAATTCCTTTTTTTTTACATTTAGCAGCAAAACTTTTATTTTCTGGATGAGGTAAATCTACAACAATTAATCCATCAACTTTTGATTTTTTACATTTTTCTAAAAATTTATTTTCATTGTACTGAAAAATCATGTTGTAGTAGCCCATTAAAATTATAGGTTTATTTCTTTTCTTACATTTAAAATCTTTGGCTATTGAAAATACATCGTTAATCTTAATTCCATTTTTAATCGCACGATAAGCACTAGTTTGTATTTGACCACCATCTGCAATAGGTGTGTTGTGTGGAAAGCCTAATTCACAAATATCAGCATAATTAGAAATTGATTTAAGAATTTCTAAGGATTTTTTTTTAGTATTATCTCCAGCCACTGTGTAAGTAAGTAAAGCAGGTCTATTTTCACTTTTGGCATTTTGAAAAGCTTGATGAATTAAAGAACTCATTATTTTTTACCTAATTTTTTTCTTAAAATATCTCTATCTTTTTTTGCATCACCACATGAATTTACAATTATAATTGTATCTTTGCTTAATTTAGGAGCAATTTTAATTGCTTCAGCAAATGCATGACATGGTTCTAAGCTAGGATTTAAATTTTCAAATTTAGTTACTATTTGATATGCATTTAATGCTTCTTCATCTGTTGCATATGTATATCTTGCCCTTTTAGTGTCCTTTAAAAAACAGTGCATAGGACTTACACCAGGATAGTCTAGTCCAGCACTAATAGACTCAGTCTCATTTATTTGGCCCTCTTTATTTTGACACACATAAGAAGCTGCTCCATGCAATATTCCAATATTGGTTTTACGACTTAATGGAGCTGCATGAAGTTTTGAATTTTTAGGTCCACCTGCTTCAACGCCAATTAATTCAATCTGTCTTTTATCATAGTCAATAAATTCACTCCAAAATCCATATGCTGAACTTCCACCTCCAACACAGTTAATTAATTTTATTTTATTTGGTATTTTTTTAAACTCTGATTTTAATTGTATTTTTAATTCTCTAGAAATTTGCGCTGTACTCCAGCCACAGATTTTAACAAATATATTTGGACCAACGGTGCTTCCAACACACATATGAGTGTTGTCACAATTTGACACCCAGTATCTCATACATTCACTTACGGCATCAACTAATGTTTGGCTTCCAGAGTAAACGGGAACTATTTCAGCTCCATTCTTCCTCATTGCATCACAGTTAGGTTTTTGTCTTTTAATATCCTTTGCACCCATGAATATTTTGCATTTGAGACCAAATTTTTTAGCCGCCATACTTAGCATTTTTCCTGCATAACCAGCTCCAGTATCTCCAACTATATATTTTTTACCCATTGCCTTACAAATAAGAGCGTGAACTGTTGCATTATATATTTTGTGTGCACCTCCATTTGCTTCTGAGACAACTTTTGCCCAAATTTGAGCACCACCTAGTTGCTTTGTTAAATTGTCAAGTTTTAGAAATGAGGTAGGAACTCCTATATAATTTTTGAAGTGATAATCTCTTTTTTTAAGAAATTTATTATCTCTTCTAAGTTTTTTAAATTCGTTTGTTAAATCTTCTACAGGTTTTTTTAAAGTCTCAGGAATAAAACTTCCCCCAAATTTACCGCCCCAAAATCCGTGTTGATCATGTTGATCAATTAATGGAATTCCTCTTTTAAGTTTCATTGTGCACCTGTTTCATCTTTTTTAAAAATATATCTATTTTGGATTTATCTTTTACCCCAGAAGTCTCTAGACCCCCAGATATATCTATAATATCTGCTATTTTTTTATAATTTTCAAGATTATCATTTATTTGTATGTCACCTGCTATCATTAATGGTTTTTTAATCTTTATTTTTTGAATAAGCTTGTGATCAAAAGTCATACTTTTTTCATAGCCTTTGCTATCAAATAAATAAATATCAGTTACCTCAGAAAACAAATTATGTTTTTGAACATCTTTCTTATCTTTTATAGTTAAAGCGGTAATAATTTTTTTATTATATCTTTTTTTAATTTTTTTTATCTCTTCAGGGGTACAGTCGTATATTTGAAAATAATCAAAGGGTAGATGTTTAATTTTCTCTAAAATATCTTTATCAGGTTTTACAAGCACAGCTACAAAATAAGAATTCTTTTTATTTAATGTTAATAGCTCATTTAGCTTTTCAACCTCGACATATCTTGAGCTTTTTTTATAATTACAAATAAAACCAATAAATTGTGGCGGGTATTGATGATTAATTATAAAATTAAGGGTATCGAGATCCGAGATCCCACAAATCTTAGAACCTTTCATTAGCTTAAATGATTGATTAATGTTTGAATATTATTATTAATGTTACCTTTTGTGATTAGTCTTCCAATTACAAGCCAATCACTTCCATTTTTATATGCCTGTTTAGGGGTTAAGACTCTTTTTTGATCATTTAATTTTGAATTAAATCTTATTCCAGGTGTAATGATTTCTTTCTTAAACACTTTTCTAACTATTTTAACTTCTTGTGCACTACAAACAATCGCATCTAATTTTGCTTTTTTTGCTAACTTAGCTTGTTGGTAAACTAATTTTTTAACATCTTTATTAAAACCAATTTCCTTAAGACCTGTATTATCCAAAGATGTTAGAATTGTCACTCCTACTAATTTAGTTCTACCAGAAGCTTTCTTAGCTGCCTTTAATGCTTCTAATCCCGAACTAATGTGTATAGTGCAATAATTAAATTTAAGATCTTTAATTGCTTTTATGGCTGAAGAGCAAGTATTTGGGATATCTGCAAATTTGTAATCTCCAAAAGTTATTTGATTTTTTAATTGTGAAACAAATTTTCTTCCATTTTTGGAATTTAAAAACTCTAATCCAAATTTGTAGCCTATTTTTAATTTAGAAGTTTTTGATTTTTTTATTATTTCTTTGATTCTTGGAATATTTGTAGTGTCGCAAGCAATGAATATTTTATTCTTTTTCATTATTCAACTTTTTAAACAAATCTTTTGCCATTTTAAAGTGAATAGTTTTTTTTTCAGGAACATTGACTTTTTCTCCAGTTTTTGGATTTCTCCTGATTGATTGTTTTTGTATATTTGAGTAAAATATTCCAAAGCCTCTTAATTCAACACGCTCACCTCTTTTGAGAGTATTTTTTATTTCGATAAGAATTATTGAAACAAGTTTTTCTAAATCTTTGGATAAAAAATTAGGATATGATTTTTTGAGTTGCTTGATAATCTTAGATTTTACTATTGCCAAATTTAGTCTTCTTAATTGTTTTTATTTAGTTTCTTTTTTTTTCAAATCTTCAGATAAAGATGAGAATGGTAGATTTTTACCTGATCCTTCTGAACCATATTTCTCTAGCGCTTCTTTTTTTTCTATTTCTTCAAGCAGCCTAATACTCAAAACTGCTTTTCTTTTTTTCAGGTCAAGCTCTGAAATAGCGCAATCAATTCTTTCCCCTCCAGTGAATCTGGACGGCCGAGCATCTGCTGTATTTATTGCTATTTGAGATTTTTTAATGTCAAAATCCATTTCACATCCCTCTGGTCTAACTGTAAGTCCTTTATTATCAGTAGAAATAATTTTTACAGTAATTGTTTGATTAATTTTTTTATCATTAAACCAATCGAAAGGGTCTGCTTGAGTTTGACGTAGACCAACTCTTATTTTTTGCTCAGATGTTTTAATTTCTAAAACTTTTACCTTTATTTTGTCTCCTATTTTATATTTGGTTAGTTCTTCTTCACCATTATTTAAATATGTTAAATCATTACAGTGAAGAAAAGCATCAATTTCTAAATCTTCAACTTTAACAAAAAGTGAATACTCGTTTTTATTTACTACTTCTGCATCAACAATAGTATCAACAGGATATTTTTTTTCAAAAATTTCAAATGGATTTTCTTTTGCTAGTTTATGAGAAATAGCCACTCTTCTTTTTTCTTTATCTATTTCAGTTATTACACAATCAATTTCATCACCAATTTTAAACATTTTTTTTGCTGCAACATTTTTCTTTGACCAACTTAGTTCACTGGAATGAAGAAGAGTTGTTAGACCAGGTTCTAGTTCACAGAACGCACCAAAATCCATAATTTTTACTACTTTAGCCTTATACACTTTATTTAATTCATAATTTTCGATGTGTTGGAAGGGATCAGGTGATAATTGTTTTACAGAACAACCAACTTGCAATTTTTCTTTATCTACTGAGATAACTTTAAGATCATGTTTTTCACCAATATTAAAAACTTCATCAGGATGATTTACTCTTGAATATGAAATTTCTTGCAGGTGAACCAAAACATCAAGCTCGTTGTTTACGTGAAAAAAACATCCAAATGAGCTGTAGCCTTTTACTTCAGCATCTTTAATTATGTCTCCTAATTTATATTTTTCTATAATTTTTGCTTTATCTTCTTTTTTAAAGGATGAAATTATTTCTCTTCTTGATACACAAGCATTTCCTCTTAATTTATCTAATTTTATTAAAGCAAATTTTTGAGGTTCATTCATTAAATGGCTTATATCTTTTAATGGCTTATCACTTATTTGTGAACCAGGTAAAAACATTAAAGACTTAGTATCGATATGCTCAACAATGCAACCTCCTTTACATTTTGATATAATTTTACCCATAATCGGTTCTTTATTTTCATAAGCTTCAACTAGTTTATCCCATCCTTTAATTTTTTGAGCTTTATTTGCAGAAACAACAACTTCCCCATTTTTATCTTCAATTCTTTCAATTAATACAGAGATTTTTCCACCTAACTCAATTTTTGATTCTAATCCTAGTGTTTTTATTTCGTTTATGTCTAAAACTGGCTCACTTTTTAAACCTTCAATAAAAAGAAAAACAAATTTTTCAGTAATCTTATTTATCTTTCCTTCAACTATAGTGCCCTCAGATAATTTAATTTTTGATAATTGATTATTTAAAAGTTGTTCAAATTCTTTTGAACTGGGGTTTGATAAATCTTTATATATTTCCATTAAAGTTGTATTATTTTTTTTAAAACAAGCTCTTTTAGATAAATTTATTGTATTAATCAAGTTTGAATATTTTTTTAACGTTTGAATTAAATCACAATAAATGCTGTTTTATGCGAAAAAATCGTCAATTTAGGTAAATAATTAAGAGTGACCTCAATCTTGATTGAATAAGTGCTAAAGATTTTATCTTAAGAAGCTTTGATCTATTTGTTTTAAAATTTTTAAAAGGATGGAAATGAAGTTTTGACAGAGTTTGAGTCATGTATTTGCCATTTTCCACCAAAAACAAGGGATGCAATTATGCTGGTCATAAAAACTCTGTGATCCTTAAGATATTTTTTTATAATAATTTTTTTATTAATTTTTGTATCTGGATTACCATAAATTTTTATAGAACCATTACCCACCTCATGCTTTATGTCCATATAACTTAAAATTTTTGCTCCCCATTTCAGTCTTGGACTTTCTTTTTGATTTAATTCATCTAAATTTTTAAAAACAGACATACCATTTGCTTTTGCAGCAACTAAAAAAATTAATAAAAATTCGTCTATAGCTGAAGAATTTATACTTGGAGGACAATTTATTGATTTTAAGTTTTTTGAGCTTTTTACAAATATATTTGCAATTTTTTCATTTTTGTAAATTTTTATATTTCGAAGAGTAATTTTTACTCCCATTTTTTTTAAAATTGTAATTAAACCTACTCTAGAAGGATTTATATTTACATTTTTTATTAAAAGTTTAGAATTTTTTGTTAGTGCTGTTAGGACGATAAAAAAAGCACTAGAACTTATGTCAGATGGTATCTTATAATTAATTGGCTTAAATTTATTTACTTTTTTAATTTTAATAAAGTCAAATTTTTTTCTATTTTTTATTTTAATTGGAATATTTAAATTTTTAAAGAACAACTCAGTATGATTTCTTGATTTTTTTGCTTTTATATTTGTTTGACCTGGAGTGTTTAAAGCTGCGAGCATCACACTACTTTTGCATTGTGCTGATCCTTTTTTTTCTAAATAATAAATATTTTTTGGCTTATTTGTTCCGGTTATGATTAAGGGTAAGCCTTTTTTTTTACCTTCAAATTTAGCACCAAATTTTTTTAAAGGTTTAATTACTCTTTTAAAATCTCTTTTTGATAAACTTTTATCACCTACAAGTTTAATATTTCTATTTGAATGAACTAAAAATCCTAATATTAATCTTGCTAAAGTTCCTGAATTACCTGCATTCAATGTTGTATTATTTTTGAATTTATAACCATTTAGACCAACACCAATTACTTCACAATAATCTTTTTTTAATTTAATTTTTACACCCAATTTTTTTAAACAATTGATTGTGCTTAAAATATCTTCGGATTTTAAAATACCATAAGCTCTAGATATGCCTGTGGCTTGAGATGAAAGTAATAACCATCTTATAGAAATACTTTTATCACCATCAACAGATATTATTTTATTAAATGGTCTAATTTTTTTTTTTATTATTACAGTGTTCTTCATTTTTATTTTAGACTATTTAAGATTAAACGAGTCACCAAAATAAGCTTCTTTGGCATTTATATCTTTAATTAATTCAGAAGGGGTGCCAGATGCAATTACGTTACAATTTGAAATTACAAAAGCTTTATCAACGCATAGAAGTAAATCCCTTGCTTGGTGATCACAAAGTATAACTGAGATATTATCTTCACTCTGTAAATCAACTATAATTCTTTGAAGTTTTTTTATTGTCATTACATCTAGTGCCGCGAAAGGTTCATCAAGTAGCAATATTTTAGGCTCAGATAAAAGTGCCAAAGCAATAACCAACCTTTTTTTTTGACCACCAGACAAATATTTTGCTTTAATATCTCTAACAGAATCTAATTCAAATTTTGCAATTAAAAAATTAATTCTATTTTCTCTTAAATTTCTATCGTTAATAGTTATTTCACTTATTGCTTTTAGATTTTCAAGCAAAGTAAGGTTATGAAAATACCCTCCATACTGTGGAACATAACCAATTTTAAACTTTTGTGACCTTAAATAAATTGGATAATCATTAACAGTTTTTGAATTAATTTTTATTGAACCATAGCTGGGTTTTAAAAGTCCAGTAATCAAATTAAAAATAGTGGATTTTCCTACACCATTTGGGCCCAGTAGGCCCACGATTTCCCCCGAGCTAATAGAAATGTTTATATTATCTAATATTTTTCTTTTTCCATAGGATAAGGATATGTTTTCTAATTTAATTACTTCCTTCTGATTTTTAAATGATTTAATCCTAAATTTTTTAATAATAGCCATTAGTAATTACTGCTTAATTTAACTTTTTTTTCTTTATCCTTCATTGATATCAAAATATTTTTTGTATCTAAATCGAATTCTATTTTATCAGTTGTTAACATTGTATTCAAATTTTTATATAATACTTCATCATAGATTGAGGCCAGCCTTATCTCAAAGTCTAAATTCATTTTCTGAGAATAAATAGTGTGTTCACCATATATTGCAACAACATTGCCATGAAATATAGTATTATAGTTATCATTATTATAAGTAGCGTTTTCAGATGATATAATTATTTCGCTCATATCATTTAATATTATTTTTGCACTTACTTCATTCATTGAAAATTCTATGCCATTCTCTGACATTGTTCCTGATTTAGAATTAATAAAATATTGATTATTTTCTATATCACTAGACTTGTAGCTTAAATTATATATCAAATTTGATTTAAGATTTTTATTGTTTTGTTCATTAGAATTATCATTATTTAATGATTGAGTTTGATCTAAAGGTTTATCTATATCCTTTAAATAGTTATTATAAAAAATAACTAAACTTATTAAAATAAAAATTAATAAAATTACTTGAATGAGGATTTTATTTACCATTGAATAATTAATTAAATTAATTGGTGTTACTTAAAATGTTATGAATATGAATAATTCCTACTGTTTTATTATTTTTTTTATTATCAAAAACAAATAAGCTAGTAATTTTTTTATTATTCATAATTGATAAAGCTTTCAATATTAAGGTATCTTTATTTACTGAAATAGGTTTTTTTGTCATAATGTTTTTTACTTTTTTTTGATAAATATTATTTATTTCTCTTGTTTTTCTCCGGATTTGACCATCAGTGATTATTCCTGTAGTGAGTTTTTTATTATTTATAGCAATTAACGTTCCTAATTTTTTTTTGTAATAATATTCAATGCTTTTTTCATAGATTCATTTTCATTAATGAAAGGTATTTTATTTCCAGTTAACATTAAATCTTCTACAGTTTTTAATTTTGTTCCTAAACTTCCGGATGGGTGATATTTTTTAAAATCTTTCTTACTGATTTTCTTTTTATTAAGTGTTGCTACCGCCAAAGCATCACCAATACTTAACTGATTTATTGTGCTTGAGGTTGGAACTATACCTAGACCTGCCTCTGCTACTTCTGGAATTAATAATTTAATATCAGAAGCTTTATACAATATAGATTCTTTTTTGGACATTATGCCAATTAATAGAATTCTATTTCTATTTGCATAATTAATTATATTTTTTAGTTCTATAGAGTTTCCAGAGTAACTAATTAATATAAGTATATCTTTTTTCGATATTGCTCCCATATCACCATGAGAGCAGTCATTAGCTGAAACAGAAAAAGATGGTGTGCCAACCGAGGATAATGTTGCTGATATTTTTGATGCGATCAATCCACTCTTACCTACGCCACAAAGAATAACTTTTGATTTACAGTTAACAATAGCATCCACAGCATTATTAAAAGAATGATCTATTTTTTTTTTTAATTTTTTAAGAGCATCAATTTCTAAATCAATTACTTTTTTTGCAATCTTTGTATAATTATTTTTTTTCATTAATGTGACCAGATATCTTCCTTAAAAGATGCAAGATCGAGATTCACTCTAGTTTTTAAAAACTTTAAACAATCATTATATAAGCCGATTCTTTTTTCTCTTTCTAAAATTTTATTTAATTCCATATGAATTTTATGCAAATATATAACATCATTAGCACAATATTTTAATTGAGCCTGGGTTAATTCTCCTCCAAAATCTGAACTTTGAAATTGTTTACTTATATCTACATTTAAAAATTCTTTAATCAATGTTTTCAAGGAATGATTATCAGAATAAGATCTAGCAAGTTTTGAAGCAATTTTGGTATCAAGAATATTGTTAGTCTCAGTTTTTAGATAATATTTAATGTAAGCAATATCGGCTCTTCCATAGTGAAAAATCTTAACAATTTTTTTGTCAGATAGAATTTTGATTAAATTTGGTGCTTCATAATTATTTCTATCTAATTGGACTATGTGAGCGTCATTTTCACCTGAAGAAACTTGGATCAGACACAAAGGATCACGTGCAATGTTTAGGCCCATAAATTCGCCATCAACAGCTATAACATTGCCTAATTCTAAATCATCTGGTAAATCATTTTTGTGAAGTTTAATATTAATATTCATTTTTAAACATATATATATGAAAGTAAAAAATTGTCTAATTTTTGGCGGAAGTGGTCAAATTGGAAGAAATTTAATTAGAAAGTTGACCAAAAATAACTTAAGAGTCACAGTTGTTACAAGAAATACTCATCAAAAGGGTTACATAATAAAAACACAAGCCAATGCAGGGTTTATAGAAATAGTTGAGTCAAATATTTTTGATGAAAAAAAATTAAGACTTCTTTTTGAAAAAACAGATTTATGTATTAATCTAATTGGAATTTTATTCGAAAAAAGAAGAGGAAATACATTTAATAACATTCACACAGTATTTCCCTCAATTTTAGCAAAATTATGTAAAGAATATAATTTTAAGCAATTTATTCATTTATCAGCACTAGGTATTAGTGATGCAACAGACTCTAATTATGCAATGAGCAAATTGGCTGGAGAAGAAAATATAAAAAAAAATTTCCCACTTGCAACTATTCTGAGACCTTCAGTAGTATACTCAGTTGATGATAATTTTTCGACTAATTTTATGACTTTACTAAATAGATTGCCAATATTTCCACTTTATTATTCTGGCAAAACTAAGTTTATGCCTATTCATTGCTCAGATTTAACAGATATAATTTTGCATGTAATTAAAAAAAATATTTACTCCAAAACAATAGAATGTGTCGGCCCAGATACTATCACATTTAAAGAAATATTAATTAATTTATTAGAATTGCTTGGTAAAAAAAGACTTCTTTTTCCATTTCCTTTACCATTAGCTAAATTATCTGCAAAATTATTTCAACTTTTGCCGCATCCTTTATTAACAGAAGACCAATTAAGATTATTAAAATATGATAATGTAACTTCAGGTAAATTTTCTACCAATGCTGATATTGGTGTTCCAAGTTTAAGATATTTTAAAGAAGAAGTTAAGAAATATTGTTACATGTGGAGAGAAGGTGGTCAATTCTCAACGGAAAAATATAAATCTAACAATTAATCTCAAGCTGATTTAATTTTCTTCTCTATAAATTCAGGTATTTCCTCTTTATCTGTACTTTCATCTTTCTTACCTTTAGGTTGATAAGCATAAAGTATATGTAATTTGCAGTAAGAAAAGTCTTTAAGTGATGACCTGCCACAAAAATAAAAATCTTTTTCATCAGGATGTCCAATAGGCCATTTGCATGAGTTTTCATCAAGTTCTTCTAATTGTTTAGGATTTTCTGGCTCAAAATCTTTTTCAATAATTAATGATTTAAATTTACTTTTTCTCCCTTTTTTGAAGATTGTATTTTTATTTATTTGAGATTGTTCAAAATTCTGATTTGAGTGGGCAGATCTAGTTTTTATTTTGGCGGATAAATTAAGTCTATGTGCTTTACCAATTACTGCATTTCTACTAATACCTCCAATTATCTCGGCTATTTGGCTTGCAGTTTTCCCTTTACCCCAAAGTTCTTTTAATTTGTCTACTTTTTCGTCTGTCCAACTCATTTTTGTCAATATATAGTATTAATATAATTAATAAACACAATATAAAGATATAAAAAACAGTTATTCAAGTTAGTTTTAAGAGTTATGCACAAACAAAAGTAAAAATTATTTATTTGGATTTTCAATCGCAACTTGTATTTAATTTTTTTAATTATAAAAAGTTTTATAAATGGTCATGAGTTATTTAACTAAAAATTATAATAGAAAAAAAATATCCTTTAAAAAAGGAAAAGGAAGTTTTCTTTATACAACTAACGGTATAAAATATTTAGATTTTGTTCAAGGTATAGCTGTCAATTCTTTAGGTCATGCTAACCCAAAATTAATTAAAGCAATCAATTCACAGGCAAAAAAATTATGGCATGTTTCAAATGCTTTTACTATTCCAGAGGCTGAACAATTAGCAAAAAAACTGGTTAACAAAACTTTTGCTGACAATGTTTTATTTCAAAATAGTGGTGCTGAAGCCACAGAAGCAGCTATCAAAATCGCCAGAAGATATTTTTATTCAATAGGAAAGCCTAAAAAAAATAAAATAATTTGTATAAAAAATTCATTTCATGGAAGAACGATTGCTGCTATTTTCGCAAGTGGATCAAAAAAAATGACAGAGGGCTTTGGGCCCAAAGTTCCTGGGTTTGATCATATTAATTTTAGAGATATAAAACCAAGATTTCCAAATATTAGAAATAGAATTAAAAAGGATACTGCCGCAATAATGGTGGAGACTATTTTAGGTGAGGGTGGCATTAAACCTATTCCTGACAAATGTCTTAAGTATCTTAGAAAGATTTGTAATCAAAAAAAAATATTATTAATCCTAGATGAAGTACAATGTGGAATAGGTCGTAGTGGAAATTTTTTTGCATTTGAGCAATCAAAAGTTAAACCGGATATTGTTCCAATAGCAAAAGGTATTGGTGGAGGTTTTCCAATAGGTGCAGTTTTAATGAATAAAAAAGTTGCATCTGGAATGACACCTGGAACTCATGGTTCAACTTTTGGAGGCAATCCATTAGCCATGTCTGTAGGAAATGCAGTCATTGATATAGTTTCTAGTAAAAAATTTTTGAATAATGTGATGAAATTGTCAAAATATTTTTTTTTAAGATTAAATCAGTTAAAAGAAAAATATCCCAACGTAATTAAAGAAATAAGAGGTAGAGGCTTCTTAATTGGGATAAAACTTCATAAAGATCAAGCAAAGTTTATTCAGAAACTGATGAATAATAAATTACTTACTATTCGTGCTGCAGAAAATGTTGTTCGAGTATTACCTCCTTTAAATGTTAAAAAAAATGAATTGAATCAAGCTTTAAAGATAATAAATAAAGTTTGCTCAGAATTTAAGTAGAATGAAACATTTTATAAATTTAAAAGATATTCCTAGTAAGGATCTAAGAAAAATCATAATTGATGCTAAAAAGAGAAAATATTTGAGAAAAAAACTTAATAATCTCGAAATTGATAAAGATGCACCCTTAAAAGGAAAACTATTAATTCAGATGTTTGAAAAATCAAGTCTTAGAACTAGATTAAGTTTTTATTTGGCAATCAAACAACTTGGTGGAAGCGCTTTAACACTTAGACCAGATGAACTCCATTTGTCAAAAGGAGCTGAGAGTATTGAGGATACAGCAAAGATATTATCTAATTTTGGAAATGCTTTTATGCTAAGAACTGATAATGATAAAAAGTTAGAGGAATTTAAAAAATACTTGTCGATACCCATTATAAATGGTTTGAGTCCCACATCTCATCCCACACAAATTTTGTCTGATATTTTTACAGTTGAAGAAATAAAAAAGAAATCGATATCGAAATTAAATATAACCTGGATAGGAGATTCTAATAATGTTCTAAATTCTTTAATTGCTGCATCAATCAAGTTTTCATTTAGATTAAACATTGGTTGTCCAAAAAATTATCTTCCAAATCAAAAAATAATGAATTATGTCAAAAGTAATAAAAATGAAATTGTTATCTATAATGATCCCAAAAAAGCTGCAGAGGGTGCTGATGTTATTTTTTCAGATAAAGTAATATCATTAAATGATAAGGTTAATAAAAAGAAAAAATTAATGGAATTCAAAAATTTTAAAATTAATAAAAGTTTGATGAAACTATGTCCAAAAGCTATATTTTTGCATTGCCTTCCTAGAGGAACTGAGGTCGAGGAAAATGTTTTTAAGAGCAAACAATCAAAAGTTTGGCAACAAGCTTTTAACAGAGTTCATGTTCAAAAATCTATATTGCTTTATTGTTTTGGAAAATTACGGTAATGGCAAAGGGTTATCAGAGTTCTGATTTAGATATAAAATTACTGAAGCTCTATCTTTCTCTTTTCTTAGTCCTGCAAATGCCATCTTAGTTCCTTTAATCCATTTTGCTGGTTTAATTAAGTAACCGTTCAATTCCTCAAAAGTCCATTCTTTTCCATATTCTGAAAGTGCTTTTGAATATTTGTAATCACTCACTGAACCAGTTTTTCTAGAAACAACATTGTATAATGCTGGTCCTATTGCGTTTTTGCCTCCCTTAGCAATTGAATGACAAGCGGCACATTTTTTAAAAACTTTTTCTCCTGTAGTGAGATCTCCCATTGCCATCAAAGCTGCGATGTCAATTTTTTCCTCAATTGTTTTGGAGGTAGACTGTGCGCTTGCTTTAACCACCTGCTCTACTTCTACAGCGTAACCAGGTTTTTCAGGTTTTTCGACATGAAATATTACATCCGAAAGCTTTCCAATACCAATTATTAAAAGAGCAACCATCAATACTGCAGCAACTATCTTGTTTATCTCAAAAGAATCCATTTTATAAAAAATTATTTTGAACGTATAACACTATAAATAAAGAATTGCTTATATATTTTAATGTACAATTTTGCCTCTGTTTATATTGTTATGATAATTAGAAAAGATCAATGAAAACATTAATAATAATTCCTTCTAGGCTATCTGCTACTCGTTTGCCAGGTAAACCATTATTAAAAATTAATGGTATATCAATAATTTCTCATGTTTTTAAGAGAGCCGAGGAGGCAAATATTGGAGAAGTTTTAGTTGCTACTGAGGATCAAGAGATAATAGATGATGTTAAAAATAATGGAGGTCGTGCAATTTTAACTAGCAATAATCATGAAACTGGGACTGATAGAATTTTTGAGGCCTTAAAAAAAATAGACAGTTCCAATATTGATCTTGTTATGAATCTGCAGGGTGATGAGCCTTTAATGGACATTGATGATATGAGAAATTTGAATGACAAAATGATTAAGAATAATTCGAAGCTAGGAACTTTAGCTTCCAAAATTTTAGATGAAGGAATATATGAGAAACAAAGCGTGGTAAAGGTAGAAACAAATGAAAGCCTTAATAACCACAATTTCCCAGAAGCAAGAAATTTTACAAGAAAAATTTCAGTGCAGCAAAACAATATTTATCATCATTTAGGTATTTATTGTTATCAAAAAGATGTTTTAAAGAATTTCGTCTCCTCTAAACAATCCCCAAGTGAAATAAAAAATAGACTGGAGCAACTTAGAGCATTAGATAATAATATTAAAATTAATGTTGCTCTATCTAAAGCATCTCCAATAGGTATTGATACTAAGGAGGATTATGTGGCTATTAAAAAAATTATGGAATATAAATCCTGATGAGCAAAATATATTTTCAAGGTACCTTTGGAGCATATTCACATTTAGCTGCGCTGTCTATTGATCCGAAAGCTGAAATAATTCCCTGTAAAACCTTTGATGAATGTTTTTTAAAGGCCTCTAAAGATCCAAGTTCTAAAATAATTATTCCAGAATCTAATAGAATAACGGGAAACATTGGTATTGAGTATTTAATTTTTGAATATAGGTTGAATATTTACTCTGAATACTTTCAAAAAATTGAACATAATTTGTTAGGATTAGCAGGTACAAAAATTTCAGATATAAAAGATGTCTATTCTCATGGTCAGGCATTATCCCAATGCTCTAACTTCATAAAATCATATAAATTTACTGAGCACGTAAGGGCTGATACAGCAGGTTCAGCACAAATGGTAGCAGATATAAAGAATAAATCTAAAGCTGCAATAGCATCTTCCTTAAGTGCGGAAACTTATAAATTAGAAATATTAAAAAAAAATATTGAAAATGAAAAGGGTAATCTCACAAGATTTCTAGTTATGGGAAAAAATATTTCTCAACCAGAACTTGGTAATAAAAAATATATAACATCATTTTTATTTAAACTTAAAAGTAAACCGGCTGCATTGTATCAATCTTTAGGAGGGTTTGCTATTAATGGAGTAAATTTAACTAAATTACAAAGTTATCCAGAGAAAAACTCATTTGATTCTTACTTTTTTTTATGTGATTTAGATGGACACATTGATGATCCAAAAGTTCAAAAATCTTTAGAAGAATTAGGATTACATTGTCAGGATTTTCACGTTCTAGGTGTTTTTGAAGCAGACAAACATAGAGA
>VMHT01115430.1_pt1 | contig 17150 bp, 9 predicted proteins | sample 4693611 | NCBI WGS metagenome assembly VMHT01 (sample SAMN12280063, study PRJNA550983) | marine metagenome | isolation source: seawater sampled from same location over 5 years 0.02-0.2 micron viral filtrate | place: USA: collected off the coast of southern California halfway between the port... ...
ACTGACCTTTTCCCGTACGATTCAAAGGCAAAATTCGATGACGACGGCGATGGAATCGCTAATTATTATGATGCCTTTCCGGACAACTCAAATATGGATTCTTGGTTTGATTTAGTATACAGAATTTTGTTGTTTTGTGGAGTTTTTGGTATTGCAGCATTAGTGTTTCAACAGAATCGGAATCGGATAAGAGGGTCAGAAAAGCGGGTCACACAGACTGATGAATTGATGTTGAATGATGCAGAAGGGGCCGATACACAGCGACCAGTTGGCCCTCCGCCTCCAGAATCTTTTGACTGATTATGAAATACTCACATCAATTACGATATGCCTAATGTGTGGAGCATACCACTTTACTTTCTCTACGTGCTTTAATTGAATTGTATTAAAGTCACGTTGAGCGGCATAATGTTTTATTTGTTCAAGACAATACTCGACAAAAGAATCAATTTCTTTTTCTCGAACATTCATGTGAATGTGTATAATTCCTCCACTTTTCTTCAGGCAGTCTAGTGCCGAGGGCCAGGTATTTTCCGAGGATGGCAAAATCCCTAAATGAACTCTATCTGCGATACCAGTCAACCTTTGGAGAGTAATTTGATTGTCTCCTTCGATTATGGTTAATCTATCAGAAACCACATTCAATTCAGCCCCTTTTGTTAAGGCATTAATCGAATTTGGATTTAATTCACAGGCATAGACATGCTTGGCATTTGAGCGAACCAACATCGGTAATGTATAGTATCCAATGCCTGAAAAAGCGTCAACTACGATTTCACCTGCCATGTCTATGTCGCCAATTCTGTGTCTTTCAGTTACATTGCCAGAGGAAAACATTACCTTTGTGACATCAAGCCAGAATTTCACCCCGTTGTCGGTAAACTCTACTTCTCCAGAATCTCCAACAATCATTTTCACTTGTGAGGAACGCAATTTATCTTTGGCAATTTCAGATTGTCGAGCAATTCTTGATACCCTCAAAGAATTCGCTATTTGTTGCCAAATCTCTTGATAGAGCGTTTCATTTTCACAACGTAAATTATACCATCCTTGTGAATTCAATGTATTACTTGGAACGAGTGCTAAATCACCAAGCAGCTCCCATTTTTTGGGAAGGCAACCCGACATCTCTTGAGTGAGAATAATTGAATTTTTCAACAATAATTTTTCGATGTTAGTAACGAGTTCTTGCGCAGGAGTTTTGCTTGATTTTTTTATTTCAAGTTTAATTCGGCGGAACTTGAACGATTCGCTATCAAACCACTTCAATCCAGAAATTATGTCTGGATTCTTTACTGGGATTGCCACCTGATGACCCAGATCTTTGATAACAAACTCATCATTTATGGAATCTCCATCTTTGAGAAGTTCGTGAATTACCGACGCGATAGATTTGTCAACCAATATGCACCAACCATCATTTTGATGATTAGTCACCTCAGTCATGATAATTCCACAAGGGGAATGAATTTCAATGTCACTGTCATAGCACCGTCAATGTCGGGACTGAAAACGACTACCTCGAGAAGGGCGGGCTTGCTTATTCCATTCATGGTGGCAATGCTGACGATGCATGTTTTTGCTCCGTTTGCTGCAGCAGATGGTATGTCATCTTGTGAGATAAATAGCGGTGAGTGTGATGATTATAACCCAACTCATGACCTAACCCAAACTCAACAAGATTGGGTAAACGCCACTTACGATTTTAAGTTGGTAGATAGTGATACTATCGAATTGGAGATCAATTGGGCCATTCATGAGTTTGACCGTGAGAAGTTAGGCTTCAGTAATGACCCTGCATTGGATGCTGCCTTAGCTGCAGACGGCCTAGATGCTGATGATGGTGCACCAGCAGATCTGCTTAGAAATTTCATGGACGAGAGTCTCAATGGACCGGGAACCCCAACTCTGCGAGATCAGTTAAAAACAGAGTTGAACGATGCATTGGAAAATGCTTTGAGTAGTATTGGTATCGTAAGTGGACAAACTACAGACTACACAACTGAATTTGTGCAGCAAGGTTCCACTACCACTTGTTCAACTGATAAAACAACAGATTCGGTTTATGGTGGGGAAAATTCAGGTCTGAATAACGCCTTTCATCCACCAGTGTGTATTTATTCATCAATAGTATTGGATATGATAAATACCAACTTTAGCCTTGATTCATCAGGCGGCTTAGATCTTGACAGAGCACTTCAAGGTATGTTGGTAATGGGGGCAGAGGTTGAGGCAGATTTCACTTTGTTAACAATACCGGGGACTGTTGGCTACTATTCCTTCTCCCCACCCGATTATGCAGATATTGTTCAGGTAAATAGTGGAGGTGTCCTCGCTGCAAGAGCTGGTACTCCGTCTTATTTTGCTGGTGAATGGGTAGTTGATTTATTGAACGCACCAGCAGGTGCGAGTGATCTCGAAACCCCAATTTCAGTCAGATTAGGCCATAGAGATGGCTCATTTGGAACGAATACTGTTAGTATCCCAGAGGGCGAAAAAGCGATTGACTTGAGTGTCACATTGGATTTGCGTGATGAATCCGCAGCATCTATCGATTTTGTCGCTGGAATAAGTTATCTAAACAATAGCATAATGAGTGATTGGGGGATCTCACTGCTGAATATTTCAGAATCTGCAACTCTGCCTTTAGTCACCTCAGATGGAATCCGTTTGGCATACCACAACGGCTTAGTTCCATTAGACTCATTCACCTCAGCGTTTCCAATCAATGACATTGCCAGTGGAATTTCTGATTCAGTGGGCACTGATGACACAATCACCATGAATCCGCTATACTGGGTATCGGATAGTTTAGTCGATGGATTGGGCACACCGGGTGGGCTGAATTATACCCACTCAACAGGATGTACTGAGGTTGCGCCACCAGGTCAAGATCTCCATTATTGTCTGCGTGGTACCTCTGCAATGACTAGTGAATATCCCGTGTTTTTACGCTCCACTAGTCAGCCATTTTCTGGCAGTTTGCTAGATCTCCTGAAGAATAATTTCGATGACGGTGATCTGTTAGAATATGTCGAGGTAATTCAAGAAAGTGATTTGAGGAACTTATTCAATAGTGGAATTTCTATTGAGAGCGTTTTGCCGGGGGATTTTCTTGATTCAGTGATACCTGAAGACCTCCCACCATCTGAACTAACACTGGAAATCATTCTTCCGAACTGGGTTAGAACCATTGATGGCAATGACAGTATTATCTTGCAAAAGACTCTCGGAGAGACTTCAGATATAGAAATCTCATTGGCCGGAACAGATCCATATGATTGGCGTAATGAAATCAGAGATGAAGACATGAATGTAGTTTGTACCACTGTTCAGCGAACTTGTATTAGCAGTGCAATAGAATTGGATGTTTCAGCATTGAGAATTAATGAATGGTCTCAATCTGTATCGATGGATTTTGCTTTGGATGCTGAAGTCTCGATTTACCGGGTCATTGTGCCGCTGGATGAAATAAATCAAACAGGCTCGACCAAAGTTAATTTCGAAGCAGCACCTTCTGATTTGGTAAGAGTTGGATTAGATATTGCTAGCCGTTTGGCCGAGCCAAAAACCTTCGATAATCTTGGAAATATCTGCACCGATGAACAAGATTATTCTGTATGCGAAGAAAACCTGTCACTTATTTTTACTCCTGAGGGCCTAACAGATTTTTCTGTTGATGTTGGTGAAATGATTACCGCTTTCATTCAGCAAAGCGGTGCAGAATTGCCTGATTTGGAGGACTCACCATTTGGTCAGGTGGATTTGAGTGGCTTTGAAATAAAAACCAAGGTAGATGGACTAACCGGACTAGACCAAGATATCGGCGACGAAGAACCAATAACCCTTAGCGTAAAAATTCCGAAAGTAGAGTTTAAGTTAGAATTGGATGGCAATATCGGTGAATTGATGGAAGGTAACTCCAGCAGTTTGGAAATGAATTTCTTTGCCAATGCGTTTAGAGGTCTAATCGTCAATCCGATGGTCAATGCTGCAGAATTACTTGGGTCATCATTAACCAATGGACTCGTTTCTGGAAGTGGGATAACATATCCAAATCCAGATGGGGATGCAACCTCAATTTCATTCAGCGGGAATACTTCGATTGCAGAAGAATATGATTTAACTCTCAATGGGCCTGTTTCGGTAATTCTACCTAGAGGGATAACGATTGAGGATGTAGAAGATGAAGGCGGATATCTTACCATCACTAAAGTGGATGGGCGACAAAAAATAACGTATAATATTCCTGATGGCGAATTTGAGGATACAATCTCTTTCAGAATTCAAGTTTCTTGGTTATATTTGTTCATGCAGTTTTGGGTTTACCCCACATTTGTGGTTCTTCTGCTTGCTTTATTCATTCGACGACGCAGAAGGAAAAAGCGTTTGAAGAAACAGCGTAAAGCGCAAACTTCCCAGCAAGCGAGCAAAGTGGCTATCGGTGATAGTGAATTTGCTGATCTTAAAGGATTCAAGAGTGAAGGATTACACGGTGAATTACAACAATTCGAAGATTACTCAACCAACGCCCCACCTCCAATGATTGATTTGGGCGATGAACGATTTGATTAATCATTAATCGCTTCAAAGATACGTTTCGCTAATGCTGGTCCAATGCCTGGTACGGTCCTAATGTCTTTTTCACTAGCATGAAGGATTTCTTTCCGGCCACCAAAATGTCGAATCAGGGTTTGGAATTTCTTCGCGCCTAATCCAACGACATTCTCCAGCGGGTCGGAGAATTTGTGTTTGTTCCGTCGTTGACGGTGGAATGAGTTAACGAACCTATGTGCTTCATCCCGTGCATGGATTAACACTCTGCCACGTCTATCCAATACCAATGGTTCCTGGTTAATTCGATGGATTGTTTCTTCTCGCTTTGCTAGAGCTGCGACAGCAAACTTACCGGAAAATTTAGAATTATCAATCATTTTTGTTATCATTTCTAAATGGGTTTTGCCGCCATCAAGCAACAACAAATCAGGCCATTCTGTTTGCCGTTTCATCCACCTTTCTACAACTTCTCGCATCATGCGCAGATCATCTAATTGGTTACCCTTGACAGTATATTTACGATATTCATCTTTGTTGGGCCTACCATCTTTGAAACACACGCTGGCTCCTACTCTCTGGTCACCTTGTATTTGTGCCATATCAAAACAAACGATGTGACTCAATTGAGTCATTTCTAGTAACTTTGCACCATCATCAGCCGCCCGCTTTTCTAATGAGCCACTAGCTTTATTGACAAATCTAATTAGTTGGATTTCAGCATTTTGAGCCGCTAATTTTTGCAAAGTTACAAAATCTCCGCGGGAAGGGTTCCTTACTTCTACAGCTGAATCTCGACGGGTTTGAAGCCATTCCTCTACGCCATCGAATAATGGAGTTGGAGTAATCAATAATTTAGGTGGGCAACGGTTTGCGTAATGGTCAGCAACAAACATAGAGACGGTTTCACCAATATCGCCTCGGTGAATCATTTGCCACGATTCTTGTCCTTTTACAATACCATCATCCGCGTGCAAGACCACAATTGCTGCTAAATCTCCCTCACTGGCAAATCCAATCGTATCACAATTCCTGTATACTTTACTCGATACAATATGTTGGCTAGTAGTAGTTCGAATTGCTTTAATCAAATCCCTTTTTCTTGCCGCTTTTTCATACTCTAATTCATTAGAGTGCGAATCCATTTGGACTGTTAGTTCTTCAATTAGTTTAGTCGCATTGCCGTTTAATATCTGCCTCACTGCACTGATTCTTTGTCGATAATCTTCATCAGTGCCTTGATCAATATAGCCAAATGGAATATTGTTTTTGTCATCACGAAGGCCGAATTCACGTCTAAGTAATTTCATCACTTGCTTTGCTGCACCAGCATTTGGAAAAGGCCCCCAAATCTCAGCGCTTTTTGGGGGTCTTCTTGTGTATAGTATTCTAGGTAAGTTATCAGCACTAATTGCTAGATATGGAAATGATTTATCGTCCTTCAGCATTGAATTATATCTAGGTTTATGTTCCCTGATTAGCTGTCTTTCAAGTATCAATGCTTCATGAGGCGATGCGGTAACAATACACTCAATGTCATCACTTCGTTGAACTAATTCAGGAATCATTGCCCGGTCAGGGTTGCTAGAAAAATAGGATCTTATTCGTTCATTTAGTTTGGTGGCCTTGCCAACATACATTACCCTGCCTTGTTTACTTTTGAATAAATAAACGCCCGGCTTTTTCGGTAAATCCACCGATTCTAACCTGACGGGCATGATTTGGCCTCAAGGTCAGTACTCAAAAGGGCAACCATCAATCGTAATTGAACATAAAGCAATCTAATTGATAACTATGATTACCTCGGGAGACTGGGAAAGATGGTTTCTAAAGCCCAACTTAGGATTCTCACTTGGCTAAGTAAGCATCCTGATAATGTAAGAAATTCTTGGGACGTAAGCCGAGAATTGTCTCTGCCAGGCATTGCAGAAGGCCTTGGAGTAGTTCGTTCTGCCCTCAATGTTCCACTAAATAAATTGGAACAAGATGATTTGATTTCCAAGCGTATGGCCCATGTCATAGGCGGGGGTAATAGGCGCAGGCAGGTTTACCACATTACCAATAATGGTAGATTATTAGTCGAGGAAAGTGATATTGAACTAGCTATACAGGATAATTCGAGTAGAATCATTGGGAGCGCACCGAATATAATGCAGATATTTGGACGTGAGGATGAACGGGCTGAGTGTCAAGCAATTTTACAAAAAACTTCACTTATCATCACTGGTATGCCAGGGATTGGGAAGTCAGCATTTACCGTTAGTTTAGGCTTAGAATTAGCAGAAAAAGAGAATGTTAGATGGGCCACAGCAGATAAATTCTCAGATTACTATTCTATCGCTTCTTCATGGTACCCCAATGAAGTTATTCCAAAAGATATCGAGGCAATTTTTCACAAGATAGAGTCAACAAATGATTTATTGATTATTGATGATATGAATTTAATCAGTGTTAGACATATCGAAACATTGCGGGAACTGATTTACAAACTAAGTAAAAATGCGAATATCAGAGTGATATTAGTTTCAAGGGAGAAGTCTGATCTCTTCCCACATTTTGAAAATTTCAGATTAGATGCTTTAGATTTGAAATCATGTTGCAATATGCTGGGTGGGGATTTGTCTCTGGAACATCGGGAAAAGGTTGTGACTAGTCTAGGACATCATCCATTGGCACTGAAGTTGTACCAAAACGAGCATAAAATACCTGAATCATCAACGGATGTGATTGAATATGTTGAGAATGTAGTATTAAACGCACTATCGAATGAACAAAAGCAAACCATTTCTCATTTGGCATTAGAACCTAAGATGATGCTAGCCGAGAATTCTATTGCTGCGGCTGATATAGATTTGTTAGATGAGCAAAATTTGGTTCGATGGAACAAATTTAATCAATTCGAGTTACAACATCTCATTCGTAATGTGACAAGAAATAATTTCGTTGGTGATAAGAGAACAAGCGCTCATAAGTTATTAGCTAATCACTGGAAATCACAAAACTCGCGTGGAGCCAGAGAGAATTACTTGTATCATCTGTCTAGGTCTAACTTAGCCGAATTTATCCACCAATTGTCTTTTGAAATTAATACAATCGATGATTTGGATTCAGCAGCTTTGGCAACAATTGTTGCAGAATCATTAGAGCAAAATAAAGGTAATAGTGATTTGAGATATCTAGAATCAAAAATTGCCGCAGTTAGATTTGAACCTGCAATTATTCGTCGTAATCTTTCTGCACTCACCGGCAATGAGTTACTGGAGATGGAGTTCGAATTAGCTTATATTGAAGGAAGAAGTACAGATTACGAAGCGATCTTAAGTGAATTATTAAATCAAAAATCACCCCTTGATAGGGCGCGATTACTTGTTTCATTAGCCAGTCAAATTCTCGATGATAGGTTGCCCTCCTCGCCAATAAAGCAACATTCTAGAAATAAAGTGGAACATTATCTAAAACAAATAAGTGTAAAACAACTTAATCATGGCCGCCAATCAATTATTGTTGCCATCTCGATGATCAAACATTCCATTGCGATGGCAGATTTTGATTTTGCGAAAGGAGAAGACATTATTCAATCAATGATTGGTATTGGGTCAATAGATGATTCGATTATTGTAAACCTACGAACAAAAGAAGCGATTACAAAGTATGTGTATGGAGTAAAACCATTGAACAAAGTTAGTGAATTTATTGACGCCAACTGTCACTTGATGGATAACAAATTGATGTTAGATTCATTAAACTTGAAATTTATTGAGGCACTGGTTGAACATGATTTAGATGCGGCCAAAATGCGGTTCAGTCAATTAACTAAACCTGAGAAATTCTCTCGTACAAATACTTCAATACGCTATTCTGCAAGATGGTGGTTACTACACTCGAAACTATTCTCAGCTACAAGTAAATCGTCATTAAGAGAATCACTTGTGAAATTTAGAGAAGCGGGTTGTCTAGAGGTTAGTTCAGATTTGGAACGACTGTTTCATTCTCAATTCTAGATTTCTGCCCCAATCAGGGTTTTTGTATCGACAATTCCTTCCATGGGTCTTATTTCTTCAACAATACAACGAGTTAGGTCATATTCATCGTCTGCCTGAACTCTAGCAATCAAGTCATATTCTCCGAATAACATCCATCCCGCAGTGACTAAGTTAATTTCTTCCAATTTACCGCGGACAAATTTTTCTTGTCCCGGTTCTGTAGTAATCAATACGAATCCTATTGCCATTATATCACCTAGTATTCCACAGCAATCATCGTCTGTGTGTCCTTGACGCCGTCAATTTGTCTAAAATCACTCATCAACATTCCTGAGAGTTTTCCCGAATCCTCCGAACTAACTCGAACAAGTAAATCATACTCACCATATAAGGCATGAACTTCTACAACTGAATCATGATTACTTAGGGTTTGGTATACCTCACGTTCTCTCGCTGGTAGTGTTTTGAACAGGACAAACGCCTCAGGCATGAACCATTCCAAGAGCATTAGTTTCTTATTGCTTGCTGTCAAGATGTTAGAAACACACTTTGCCCAATGAGACGAACTATTCAAAAGCATAACACCTCAACATGTGTTTATGAATGAAAGGGCTAAGTCGTTATTTCCTTTTATTTTCATGTTGTTCATCATGCTAACAATGCCTTTGGCAACACTACCTATGAATCGTGACATTGATTTGACCTCAGGTGACATTTTCGCTACAACTACCAAGTCTCAAACCACGTGGAGCGGTGTAGTTGAATTGACTGAGTCGTATACAATAGCCGTAACCGATGAGTTGATCATTGCACCATGTACATTGGTGAAAGTACCAAATTCTGCTCGTATTTTTGTGGATGGGCGTCTGTCAATCGAGGGCGATTCTGCCTGCCCAGTTGTCATTGACCAGGTAAGCTTTGGACTTCACTATGGTATTCAGTTCAACCAATCATCATATGGTAGGGGCTCAGTAATTGATAACTTATCAATTGATAATTCAATGTATGGAGTGACAGTTTATGGCTCAAATCCCGTATTAAATAATGTCACGATTAATAATCCATCTAGAGTGGGTATCGATTTATTTTCTAATGCGAATCCGACTATTAGTGACTTAATGGTAGATCAATCCGGACGAGGTTTCTCTTACAGTGACTGGCGATATGGAATCGGTCTGTCAGTGGGGGTAGGTTCCTCACCAATTGTTGAGCGTGCGGTACTAACTGACATGCGAATAAGGGGACTCAATATATGGGGTGACTCAGGTGGTATATATCGTCAAATCACCATCGATAACATTACTGCCGAAGGCGCATCGGCAATTTCCGCAGGAGTGTGGGTAGAGGACAGCCGCCCACTAATTACCAATGTATCAGTTGATAAATCGGACTATGGAATTTTAATTCGTCACATCGATGATGGAGGCAATACTAGAGCAGTCGTGAGAGATTGTCTAGTTACCAATTCAATGTACAGAGGGATATATGTCGATAAGGCTAACCATACAAATTTTACAAATTATGAGACTGCAGACTTCACCAACACAGTGGTCAGTGGAACAGGTGGCCCTAATGCTAAGACCTCAGGCATTGGTTTTGCTGCAATCGAAATCAATGCAACCGGAGCATGGTTTGAAAATACATTAATTGAGGATTCAACCACTACTGGATTGAGACTTTATTTCGTAGATTCATCAACAACGTTTAGAAATTTGAAAATTGTTAATTCAGGTGATCCAGGGCAAGGAGCACATGAGGCAGGTTTAGCTATTAGATCCTCATTTTTTGCCCCGAATTTCGATGGTCTTGAGATAACCGGTTCTCCAGGCCCCGGAATTTCTGCCACTTCCGGTGGTGCCATGCAGGGATCCAATTGGTTCTTGCACAATAATTCTGAAGATGGCCTGTATATCGATTCATCAACTATTATTGTCGATGGCCTACACCTAACAGATAACGGACAATCAGGAGCCCATGTTTTTGATTCTAGATATGTAACTTTGACAAATGTTACCGCAGTGGGTAACGGCAATCTTGGATTATCCGATGTGGAACAAGCAGGACTGTTATTCGAAAAATCTAATGACATTGAGACTAACTCAGGTGATGTAACTTGCAATTACTGTACAGTTTCTAATTCAGCCGGTATTGGAGTAATGGTAAAAGACTCAGTGGATTTATGGTTTAACCATCTTACTGTGGCAGAGAACTCCCCTGCCTACGACCCAATCTCAATTGATAACAGCGGCCTCAACATCGGACAACAAGGCGGACAGGTAAACTTGCATAATGTCATCATTGATACCGAGCGTTTAGGTACGGACTCTGGACCAGCATTAAGGATAAATCGAGCAGCAGCAAAAATCGATTTAATTACCCTACAAGGAAATCATAGTGGCATAATTTGGAATGGGAATAATAACGGAGACTTTCCGTCTTCTTTGAGTCGAGCACAATTGTCTGGTAGTACTTGCCTGCTATTGACTGAGCACGAATTAATGACCGGTGTTGATAATGTCATAACCCCGGAATGTACTGGTACTATAACACTGCAAGATAGTAATGTGAACTGGAGTGGATTAACTGATTTAACACAATCTACGATTATCAATTTAGATTCTTTTTCCAAACTTCATCTTCATCAACCAAATCAAATTGCCTTATCTGACGCAATCATTGCCCCATCGGGAGAAATCGATGTTGCTTGGGACATTTCCGTTTGGGTTCAAAATAATAACTCAAACGGCATCCCAGATGCCCCTGTGCAAATCAGCTTTAACCAATTTGAACCCAACGCCCAACAAAATACTAATCAAGATGGCTTTGTTACTTTCACTGATTTTATTGGCCAAAGGTGGACAAATACAGGCTCATCTTCAGTCTCAACAGTAACTACCACATGTTCTTATGACGGTCAATCAAATAGCAGTTCAGTCCAATTAGATGGAAACAAGATTGTATATTGCTTGTTGCCTTTAGATAACCAAGCACCATTTTTGTATTGGGATAGTCCTGAAGATTCAAGCGTTTTTCCAAGTTCTTTCGAAGTAGAGTTCAATGCATCCCGTTCGTGGGACCTTGATGACGATCCATTGATTTGGGAGTGGACCTCATCAATTGATGGAATCATTGGAAACCAACCAACTTTCGTCGTTAATCAGGGCCTTGCTGGTCAATCGCTCAGTGATGGGGTACATGTTATAACTGCTAGATTGTGCGACGATAACAATAACTGTGTTCAACAATCTAGAACCATCGAATTATCAAATTTTGACCCTGTTGTATTTGTTGATTTTACACCCGAACTAAATTCTTTTAACGAATTGGTCATGCCAAGAACTGGTACTTTAAGCGTCAATTTAACTGGTACTTATGACCCGGAAGGGGACCAACTTAATTGTTGGATTAGCACCTCATACGGACTAACATACCCCGAGCAAATTGCATCACAGTGGTCATGTGATGAACTGATTGAGTATACATTTCCCTTAATCTCAGAAACTGGTAATCCAGCTCCACCAGACAACAGTTTTACCTTATCAGTAAATGTCGATGACGGCATAAACCCAACAGTTATTCTTACTTATGACGCAATTTTGTTTAACGAAATTCCTGAGCCTATTTTTGAAATTATCAGAGCAGATAACTACAGTCAAAACTCAGTCACATTGGATGGTACACAGACGATAGATCCCGAGGGGGATAATTTAGAAATAGAGTTTTACTCAAGTCTTGACGGAATCCTGCAATGGTCTGACGAACCTTCAGGAAATGTTTGGCAAGGTTACTTGTCTAGGGGAGTCCATACGATCGAAATGAGAGTCACCGATGATGTGCCAGAGCATGCTGAAACGATCAGAACCACATCAATATTGATTTCAGTGCTAAATTCAGCGCCAATTGCAGACATCAAATCTCCTACTATAAATGATCAATATGACTCATCTGAAATGGTAGTTTTATCAGCAAATGGATCCGGTGATTACGACTCAGTTTGTTCTTCATTCAATGGTTTAGGTTTCTGGCACTGTTCGACAGATGAACCTGCTCAAGGGTCTGAATTTTTGCAAGTATCATGGACCAGTGATCTAGATGGAAGACTTTCATCTACCAATCAAGAGGGCCTATTTTATCCTTCAAGATTGAGTAGCGGTTTACACATACTCACATTAGAAATCGATGACGGAATTAATCCTCCGGTAACAGATACCACAACAGTTGAAGTATCAAAATCTGCGCCTGTTTTGTCTCTGGCAACTCCACATACATCACTGACATATTTATCCTCTGAGTACATCTTTTGGAATGCAATTGAATCTGTTGATTATGATGGTGATGATTTCACAATGACAATAATTTCTAATCTACAAAGCGGTGCAATATTAGAAGATGTAGACCCAAGTCAAACTCACATATCTCAAATTCAAGCAGGTGAGCACGAAATCTCGATTATATTGACTGATTCAGACGGAATGCAGCGTATTGAGACAATTAATCTGATGGTTATCCCATCGCCACCAGATGCGAATATAGTCAAACCTGCAGAGGGGCAATCATTTTTGGGTGGTGAAGAGATAATTCTAGAAGAGGAATCAACGGATGCAGATTTTGATATTGTCTTCAGACAATGGGAAGTCATCGATAAAATGACGGGAATTACTGTTGAAACAAGCAGTTCTAGTAGCGAGCAATTATCATTGGTTCCTGGTGAATATTTGGTTCAATTAACCGTTAGAGATAGTTTACAGAATACTGAGATTGAAACTCGAAATATTAGGGTTGAAAATACTAACCCTGTACTTGACGACCAATCATTAGTTGTAACACCGCCCGAACTTACCTCAGGGGTACTAGTTACGATTGAGGTTAGTGTCAAATTATCAGATCCTGATGGAACTACCCAAGATGTGCGAGCAACTATCGTTCACGATTTACAAGTATGGGATTTTGTATTGCAAGACCTCGATGGTGACGATATTTGGGAAGGTTCAGTCGCAATTAATCCTGAAAAACCAGGTAGGCCAAGTCTGAGGATTATAGCAACAGATGGTGCAGGCGAATCAGCAACAATCGATCAAATATCAAGAACAATAGTAGTTATCGAAGCAGATACATCTAACTCTAATCTTTCCTTAATTTTCGGCGGTGGAGCAGTTATTCTATTTCTAATACTTTCTAGTTTTTTTATGGCTAAAATACGCAGAAATAGGTTAGAGGATGACTTAATTCAATCATGGGATGTATTGAGCAAACCTAACATGGGCAAGGATTATCCAGAATTAGAAGCGGAATCATCAGTTGAAAATAAAGAAACTGTCAATGACTTATGGTCTCAATTAGAGCAAGAGGAAGGCCTGAATTGATTATTGCTCAGGTAGATTCTTGTTAGTGGAGTCTGGATTGCTATCTCTGGAGCCCCAAGGAGTTCTCGTTCTATTTAGGCCAACTCGCTTAGCAAATAGAAATTTGAAGTTTTTCCAGCCGTCAGCCCATGTGTGAATTTCTGCATCGCCAACCCTTGGACGGTAAGGAACAGAAATTTCGATTGCTTTCGATTTTCCTATGTGCTTTCTTGCTAGAATTTTCATCTCTTCCGAAAGTGGCATGCCATCATTAGTCGGACGCATTTTTTGGTCATCGAATATCGATTTTCTAAAGACCCACATTCCTGATTGAGAATCTTTTATTCCATAGCCAAATAGTAGCCGTGCTGTAAATGACAAAGCCCAGTTACCAAATCCGTGAATTCCAGACATTGAACCATCTTCAGCGAGTGAAAGTCTGTCACAGGTGATGAATTGTAAATCGTCATCGAGTAATTTTTTGACAAGCTTTGGAATTAATTCAGCAGGATATGTGCAGTCTGCATCCATTGTAACAACGATTTCATGGCTTGCGATATCAAATCCAGTACGATATGCTCTACCATAACCCCTCCTGTCTTCTAAGTGAACTCTAGCGCCCTTGTTTAATGCTAATTCGCGAGTCTTATCAGAAGAGTTGCCATCGACGATTAGAATCTCTAATTTCTTACACCAACCGGTTGGAATAGAATCAATAGTAGGTTCTATTGCTTCTTCCTCATTCCTTGTTGGAAGGATAATGGTGACATTAACCGGAAGTTTATCCCCCATAATTATCCGTGAGGGAATTCTGCTTTGAAGTCATTGGATGAATAATTCAATTCGTTTTTGCTCACAATTGGTCAAGATTGAAACGCAGAAGGCTCATAGCCTAATTGATGCACATTGCTATGGTTGCTGGCGAATACCCTCCACGTTGGGGCGGGATTGGCTCAGTAGTGTTCCACTTGGCAGGCCACCTAGCGTCTTTTGGCCATCAAGTTACAGTCATCACTCGTTCCCACGAAGGTAGAGCTCCAGCACAATCTGGAGTATCAATTGTCGAAGTCCCTTGGCTGAAGTTGCCGATGAAGTTTACCCGTTCCTATGCGAAGAACGCACTTAAGGTGATGAAGAGATTACACCAAAGCGACCCTTTTGATGTCATCCATATTCATCTTCCACTCGCGTCATTTACTGCCAAAGAATTTCAGTTCATGAAGCAAAATATTGCTCCTGTTTGCTGTTCTTTGAACGGTTCTTGGCTTGGGGAAAAAGAAGGCATACTGCGCGCAGCAAAAGCCGGAGAATCAGCAATATGGCTTAATCCAAACGACCTAGCAATTAGATTGACTGCAAAATGGTATTCTAGGTATGAGAAAGCCGGTTTGCTAAACGCCTCAATCAGTGTAGCAATTTCCGAATCTACATTGGCCGAATTTGCCCAGTGGTATGCACCAAACATGCAGTATAATGCTAAAGTCATGCTTTGGGGATGTGATCACAAAGTATTCCGCCCGGCAAACATCGATGATGAGGAAGAACAGTTACAACATGAGTTGATTCGGCAGCAGTACGACTGTGGTGATGAAAAATCTCTAAGTCACGATGCAAGTACAGAGACGCCAATGTTACTAGCCGTTGGACGTCTTGTAGCAAGAAAAGGTTACATGACACTATTGAGAGCAATGCCCGCAATTCTTGCCGAGCATCCAGGTGCAAAACTGGTAATAATCGGCCGTGGCCACATGAAACGCAAGTTATTGAAAGTGGCTAAAAAACTCTCAATAAGTGACTCAGTATTCATCAATAGTGGTATGTCATTTGATGATTTAGCACAGCATTTCAGGAGTGCAGATTTGGTTATCTATCCGTCATATTATGAAGGACAAGGATTGATTCCGCTCGAATCTTTGTCAAGCGGAACCCCAATTGTAACGGTCGATATGCCACCATTAACAGAAATGGTTGATACATCAGTCGGCAGGTTATTTGAGATGGGCAACTCGATAGGTTTGGCAAAAACAGTCAACGAGATTCTCGATGATTCTAGCGCAAGAGTATCTATGGCAAGCAAAGGCAGAGATTTGGTTTTATCAAAATATACTTACGAACAAAATGCCAATGATTTCATCGCCATTTACGAATCAATTATCCAATGATTTACTGATGTTCAAAAAAACTGCACCAAACTTTGGAGGCAACTAGTTCATAGATGATATGCTGATTGGCCAACATGGTCGCGCAGCGATTCATGGTAGTGGCTTTGGTCGCGCTGTTGATGACTTTTATTCCGCCATCTTCTGCAGATGATAATTTGCAAAGTGCCAACAACTTGATTGAGGGTCAATCAGTTAATGGCTATGTATGCTATGATGACGGATGTTCACCAACCGATCAAACAGATTGGTGGAAGGCATATGCCTACAAAGGAGACCAAGTCCAAATATCATTCTCTGGTAGCATGAATAACGGAAATTGGTTGTGCATCGACGATGGTTGGGAAGCAGACTTTTCTATTCATGATTCAGCTGGTGGTCAAATAAATTCTATCTCACGAAGTGACGATAATGCCAACGGGGTACTAAGTACAACAATGTCAACTGCAGATTGGATTTACATCAAAGTTAGAGGCAAGGATTCTTGGTGTAATGATGGAGTCGACTACACTCTGTTATTGTCCATAGACTCCAATGACAGGGATACTGATGAAGACGGCTATATCGACACCGAGGATTCATGTGACAATACTCCAGGTACCTCAGCATATGACAGGAAAGGTTGTATTGATTCTGACTTAGACGGTTATTCTGACCCCGAACAAGGATGGGGACCGAACAATGGTGCTGACGCTTTCCCCTTCGAGCAATCTCAGTGGCAGGATTCTGATAATGATGGATTTGGCGATAATTTAGATGGCTATCAAGGTGATTTCTGTCCGTACAATTCTGGTCAATCAAACAATGATAGATTTGGTTGCTTGGACACTGATGGTGATGGTTACTCAAATCCAGATCCCGGAGGTTTGTTTGGAGTAAGTGAATGGTATGCTCATCCTGTAGGTCTTGCAGATGCATTCCCGTCAGATAATACTCAATGGACCGATACTGATGCTGATGGTTACGGCGATAATTGGGACGACCCCAATTGGAATGCAACACACATAGCATGGGGTATTGGTCAGTGGTTAGAATATGCAAGCACACCTGATGCTTGTCCATTTATCACTGGCACATCACTCTCTGACCGCTACGGTTGTCCTGACACAGAC
>VMHT01047131.1_pt1 | contig 17147 bp, 17 predicted proteins | sample 4693611 | NCBI WGS metagenome assembly VMHT01 (sample SAMN12280063, study PRJNA550983) | marine metagenome | isolation source: seawater sampled from same location over 5 years 0.02-0.2 micron viral filtrate | place: USA: collected off the coast of southern California halfway between the port... ...
GAAACTCAAACATCAAAACAAATAAATAATGCCTTCTTACTACTTCTCATACGACGATTGGGGATATACATTCTATGAAACTCCATATGAACTTATTGAGAATACGCCTCGTATCCAAGATTGTTATTATTATGAAGGTGATGTATAGGAAGAAGATATAATCAAAGATGATGATGATTACAGAGAAATCAAAATTTTAGAACATATGGAAAAAGAAAATAAAAAAATTCATCAAGAATGGGAAATGGAAGTAGATGAAGTTCGTGCTATATATTTTAGAAGAATGGAGGATATTAAAAAATTAAAAGAAGAGAATAAAAAACTAAAAGAAACTATTAAAGAACTACAAAGTATTTTGGGAGAGTGTTGGACTTGTGGTGGATGTGCTACTCACAAGGAATGGAGGGATGCTCTTAATGAGTATGAACTCACTTGTGATATTTGTCATAGAGATGAATATCCAGAGCAATATGATAAATAAAACATAATCTAATTTTAAACATAGTATCTAATTTTAAACTTATGTGTAATATAATTTTTTATTTGATTTGATTTTTTATTTTTCTATGCGTGAAATATTTTTTCATTTTGTTGCTAAGTTTAAACATAGTATCTAAGTTTAAACTTATATCTTAGGTTTAGTATTTTCTAATAATTCTTCTACTGGATTTAGTGTGCTTCTAATATTTCTTAATACTTTATAGATTACACAACTATCATTATTTACTTGTGCTGATGAACCATCTGGTTCTAATATTTGTGTTTGTATTTCTGTAATGGTTTTTGGGTTTGTGATTAAAAATTGTAGTCCTTGGTCTTCTTGGAAAAAATAATCACCTACATTATTCATTTTATTTACTACACCTATTGTATTTAGTAATTGTCCGCTGTCTCTTGACCCTAAGTAAGTATATTTATCTAATAAAGATGTTTTTATTGTATAATATGCTCTGGTCATTTTTATTGGGAGATTTGATGCTATAAGTTCTACTGATTTTTGAGATTCTGTTATTGCTGGATATGATTGGACATATCTATCATCTACGAAGGGTGGTGTTTGACCAGCGGTTAGACCATTAAATACCATACCCAATGGGACTTGTGAGGTCATTAGAGTAGCACCAAATACATTTGTGATAAAATTCATAGTGTCCCCAGCATTTACATCACAATTTGTTGTTATGACCGCCATATTTTCTTTATTGATTTCATTTATTCTTGTATTATAATTAAAATTAGAATTAGTGGATGAATGAAATTGATTATATGAGAAACCTAATATACCCCAGAGGGATTTATCCCATACATTTTCTGATATACCCATACTTTCTATTGTTATACCAGATTGGGCATCAAACACTGTCCAAGGGGATATAGCACGATTCATAGGTGTTATGATATATTTTTGATTATTTAAGTTGTTGGGTGTATCAGATACTACATCACTTGCGTAATTTTGAGAGTAAGGGATCATATCGGTTGTAAAATTATTATTTAATATTCTTTTATTAATATGAAATACCTTCTCTTGCGAGTTTGGATTAGTAGTTGTGTTATTGGTTTCTGTCTCACTGTTGATTCCTGAGTTCCATAGATTACCGATATATTCTGGTGTATGTAATTGTGATAAACTAAATTTATTATTAGAGGCATTAAAATTTACTTGTGGTTCTTGCGAACCTAAATATGCTTTTTTAGAGAATGGTGCTGTATCAATTAGTGCTGTGCTTTGTGTTGCGAAATTATTTATCATAGTATTTACTGCGAAGTGGGTCATTAATTGATAATCAGTATTTAACATACCATCACCTAACGCACACATACAATTACCGAAAGCATTAAAATGTTTATCAAAACCCATTACTCTTCCAGAGGCATTATTTTGAGTATATGACCCATTTGATAGAGTTGATTGATAATTACCAGTTATTAGTAGATTTGTTCTACCAGAACCAGATAGACCAGAATAGTAAGCATATTCTATTGGGATGCCTCTATCAGTATAGTTTGAGTTAGTATATTCTAATGTGTTAGTATTACCTAATCCAGAAGTTGAGAATGATATTACATATTTATCTTCATTAGGGATATATCTTTTATAAGCGAAACCATAACAAGGATGACCTTCATTACCCTCAGTGAAAGTGTTAGATGCGGATGGGTCAAAATCAAAAAATAGTGGGACTGAATTTTGTGATGAAGCATTTTGATTAGCGAGTTGTCCAGTAAATCCGCTGAGGGGATATACATTATCACCGCCCAGCATATCTTTACCAGAGGCATTAGCACAAGCATTTAAGTTCATATGTAAAAATCTACTATTATTGATAGTTGTAATACCAGAGTAATTATTAAATTGATTAGAGAATAGTTCTGGATAATTGCCTTGTGTGTCCAACCATTTTTTCCAAGCATTAAGATTAGTAGTTGTCCATTCGTGGTTTAATACGATGGAGGCATTAAATCTTCCATTACTACTTTCTAATCCAGCACCTACATTAATATCGTGTAATAATCTTGTATAACCATTATGTAATAGACCTTCTGTAAAAGTATCACTTAATTCCATACCAGCATCATAATAATCTGGTCGTTTGATGCCGATAAATTGATAATTTTGTATGTATTGATTGTAGAACATAAAACTATCACTTAATCCATTTTGTTCTAAACAAGCATTATAGAATGCGAAATATGTGGAGGCATTATGATCATACATACTCATTGTGTTAAAAGTTTTATAAGTTTTACTTTCTGTGAATACGGATACTGGTCTTTTTACTCTGGAACGATGTGGTTGTGATGAATTATTATATTCATAAAGGTGTTCTTCTTCTAATGACCCAGTTTGTCTAAGTTGGTTTGTTAAACTATCTGCTATACTTTGAGGTGATGAGAAACCAGTTGGTGCTGTTAATTTGATTACTTCTTCATATGGTATAAATTTACTTTCTGCTGGTGATTCATAATCATACCAATCACTTGGTGTTAGTCCGCCTTTTCTTAATCCAGTTGGATTAGCGAAAGTATATATTTTAAATCTACTATTATCATTTTTTAATTTAAAATATGATGTTGTAAATGATGTTGGATTATCTGTATCTTGTTGTGATGATTTATTATAAATATAGTCATCCTCTACCCAATATTGTTGGTTTATTCCAGTTTTTGAGGCACTGTCTGTTCCTGTGCGACCTTCTAATGATAATACACCGCCTTCTGCTTCGCTTATTCCTTTAAAAGGCAGACCACGAAGGATACTATCGTCCTGATCCCATTGTGCGTGTCTTGTTCCATCAGCAATAGGTAATTCATTCATAAATCTACGAGGTAATGCTATTGATAATTCACCATTTCTTGTTTTATAATATGATATTTTTACATTTACCTCATTGTCTTTTAATACATAAGTTTGTGATATATTTTGAGCAAAAATTAGTAGAGGGTCTCCCCATTTTATTGTATGGTCAGCATTAGAAGTATTGGGTGGGTCAGTGAAACACGCACTTGTTTTTGTTAGTGATGTATTGCTTAATGTTATTTTGATAGGATTACCTTTAACATCAGTTAAAGTTTTTCCAGAAAATTGTATTGTATCACCACCAGCACCTTCTTGTGATATAAATGCTGAGTGTAATGATACACTATCACCAGCGTTTAATTTAATACCACTACCTAACTTATTAGTAAATAGTGATGGGTCTATATTGTTATTGGTTTTACCTTCTTCACTTGCTAATCTATTACATTCCAGTAATGTTGTTTCTACAAATGAAGACATATATATTATATTAATAAAAAAATATTAATTATTAATTTAAGCAAAAGATATATCTAAAATACCATCACGAAGTTCTGCTTGTTTGATTACCTCAATCCAGCATCTGTGAGTATGAGTGGCGTCTGCTACGGCAGAGTATTTGATTTCTAACTCTATACCACGACTATTAATTCTTTCATTTCTGTTAAGGCGATTAGCATTCCAGAAAAATTTACCACGGAGATGGGAGTTTTGTGGGAGATTATTATAATCCTCGTGAGTTAAAGCACCTCCACCACGAGAATACATATCACGAGAGACGTGGGGTGGTGTTGCCTCAGTAGATACTACATCGTGAAAATGTATTGCGTTATTATTTCTATCAATTGGGTATAAATATTTATCATTATATCTTACATTAGTTGTTAATTCACCTACATTTCTTGCTCCACTTGTAGTTGTGAGGTTAGGTGCTTCGGCGTGATAAACATTGGTCATATTTCCGTGTCCTACACCATCACGAGATAATCCGTGAAACATTTTTGATACTACACGACCAGCACCTCCTACATTTATGATTTGTTTTGATTGTGCTTGTGCTTGTGTGAGAGTTCTTTTATTTAATTGATAATCTACATATTGGAACTTCATATTGCGATTAGCATTCTCAAAGTCAGTCATTGTTTGACCATCATAAAAAATATAATCAGCAATTAGTTTTAATTCACTTGTATCAATAGTAAGTGTTTCTAATGCGTCGCTTCCTACTTGTCTTTGAGAGTTATTGCTGTTAAATACTAACTCAATTGATATGTCTTCATCAAACATATACAATGGTAGAGAGTTAAAACGGAGGAATGGGAATAAATCAGCAAGAGATACTTGGAATACTGGTGCTTGTTCCAGTTCCTGCCAGATGTATGGTAATAATCCGTGTCTTGTTGTAGCAGTTTGACTATCTACAATATAATCAAGACCATTACCTAAACCATACGAAGACGCATTATAATCACTATAATCATCTTCACGACTATTGTATCTTAATTCTAATGCTGTATTACGAGATGATAATACTTGTTCTCTTTCTTTATTTACAGATGGGTCAATAAAAGTTGATTTATACGCCATAAAATGACCAAAATCTTCGGTTTGGGAAATAGTTTTCGCACCGACTTTAAGAGTTGCTCTCTCAATCAAAGCACTTATACCTACATTTGTGGGATAAGTGTGTTTGGAGGCAGTTCCAGTAAGAGCAGAACAACCAATAGCAATTTTACTAAAACTATTCATAAAACCTTTTTTCATTAAAACAAATCGGCAAAAAGTATTTGATGATACAACTGGTTCTAAAATATCACTATCAACAGATACTTCCATATCCGTGGGGACACTTCCTATTTTGATGAGATCTGGAATGGCGGACATTATTTATATTTAATATTATATTTTATTTTTTTGTTATTTATTTTAATTTATTTGATAATACATTTATCAATACTATTCTTCTACATTTATCAATACCACTAAAATGTGATGAAAAATCACCCATTGTCCATTGATGTTTGGAATTATCACCACGATGGAAACTTTGGAATGTTCTATATGGTTTTATATCAAATAATTTTTTATCACAATTGTTGTAATAATCTATGAATACATTTTGTTCCCAGTTTCGTTCTGTTTTATATTTACACTTACCACCCATATCATAAATATGATTAATTATATCAATAGTTTCACTTCCATTTTTAAAAAATATAAAACCACAATTTATATCATCATAGTATAATGTATCATTACCTTTTCTATCTGGGTCATTTTGTATTATGATAGGTTTATCATTATCAATAAAATCTCTAATATCTTTATTAAAATCAGTTAATAAAATATCATCATCAATCCAAATAACATAATCATAAATATCTAATAGTAATAAATCTTTTACGAGTAATAATTTAGACCAACTGGTTGCTCTTTCATTATCTAATGAGTGATTAATGAATTTAAAATCAATATTAAATTTATCACAATAAGATTGTAGGTTAGGTTTAGTGAGGTCATATAACCATTCTCTATCACTGAGTGAGCAGATACATAATTTCATCTATATAATAAAATACAAATTAAATATGATAAAATAACCTACATAAGTTTAAAATTAGATACTAAGTTTAAAATTAGTATGAAAATAAAAAAATATTTCTACGCATAGAAAATAAAAAATCAAATCAAATTAAAAATTATTTTGGGCATAAGTTTAAAATTAGTATCTAAGTTTAAAATTAGTTCATTACTTGGACACCATTTTCAGTGAAAACAAGAGTGCTTCTATTACGAACAAATAGATAGAAAGCATTTGGACTATCTGTTGTTAGGTTGTTTTCTACTTGGACACCAAAATTTACATTGGAGAAATTTACACCTTGACCACTTATCTGATCCATCGCTACACCTAATCCATACATAGCACCAGCACCTTTAACAAAATGAGGAACTGCTGGAATAAAATTAGTATATGTATGTGGAGATAATTGAGTGTGTTTAAGAGCATAATATGGTGTAAGAGCATTTACAAAATTCTTTAACTGCTGTGGGTCTCCATCAATGTTTAATGTATTATCCTTAAATTGTGTTTCTATATCATACATCAACGGCATACGAATACCACCACGAGTAAATACAATCTGTTTTATATCTGCTACACTATCATCTGAATTAAGGATTGGAGTTGTCCCTAATCCATCATTTGCGAAGTTATTGATATATCTTGATGGAACAATATTTACAAATGCTCCTAATACATTAGATAATCCCATATTAAAATTGAGTATAGCATTAGTAGAATTGATACTATTAAAATATGAATGAATACTATTATACTCAAAAGTATTACCTACTGCTGTATTTGGAGCAACTACTTGTGCCTCTGCTATTAATTTAAGAGAGTTTAATTCATAAAAGGCATCAGTTATACCAGTAGTGCTTTCATCATCACTGAAAAAGACTTGACTATCCGGAGCAAGTTGGATTTCTATCATTAATCCTCCAATACCATTATTACGAGATAATGGGATAGGATTTCTTCCGCCAAGTAATCCGCAAGGAAGATTAATACAGAAAGCAGAACCTTCACTATTTAATACAGCACCACTACCATTAGTATTATTACAAACCTCAATACGCTGGGTCATAATATTTGGTGATACAAGTGTGGTTGTATTTAAATATCCAAGTGCTTCTTTCTCACTGCTCATAATAGGCATATATGAACTCATAAATCTGTTGTAATTATTAATTCTTTCTATTGTGGATTTATGAACTTGTGAGGAAAGAGTTAGTGTATCAATGATACTATAAATACCAACTTTTGGGTCTAAACAGATTAAATTACCATCTGCTTCTGTTTGGATTGTTTTTGACGCATCACGATATACTGCTATATTACCACAAAATCTAACAGAAGAACCCATCAAATGTAAATCATTCTCACCAATAATAAACTGAATTACTGGATTACCCTCTTTGTATGATACTTTCCCAGTGGATACTACATTACTCGGTTGGATGTCCATATAAACATTTTGTCCTAAATTACTCATTATGATATTATAAATATATATTAAAAATTATTTTAAAAAATATTTACAATCATTTTTTATCTGTATCTTTCTTTTTAACACTATACTTACCCTTTGCTAATGAACTCTTAATATTACGACCTACCATACCTACTGGGACTTTTGTTTGTCCTTTTTTACCTTTAACACTTACATTGACTACTGGTTTCTTTTTCTTAACTGGTGGGCGACCTTCTGCTACTTTACGAGGTGTTCGTGGTGGAGTTCTCGCACGACCTTTACCTCCTTTTGCTTGTGCTTCTAATAATAATTTACGAGGAGTTCGTGCTCTTGGTTTTAATTGTAATAATTTTGATGGAGGGGCAGATTCTTCTACTTCACTAATACCTTCTACTCCATAAATAGTAGCAAGGTCTTTTAAAACTTCTTTACCACCATATTTTACTTTTACAGCAGTTCTTGTAGGTGATACATCTTCCATCAATACACCATCTACATTTTTACCACGAACATTTATTTTTACTTTGAGACCTTTCTTCATCTTCGCTCCGTGTAATCTACGCAAGTCTCTTACATATTTTGCCCTTGCTTGTGCGTCGTGCTGAGATACTGGTTTTTGACGATACTGAGCAGTAGATAATACCATTTTTATATATTACCATATATTTTATTTTTTTGATTTTTTATGTTTTTCCCATAAATCTTTATCTGCTGTTCTTCTTGTTGTGCCTCCAACTGCGAAACTATACACTCTCGCCATCGCCCATTGTTGTGGTGATTTTACAGATGGTCTTACGCTACTGGGATTTGTTCTGTATGCCCCCATACCGCGATCATATACACTATCTAATATACTCATACTAATACCAGTAAGTTTTGATATATCTTTTTTACTATTTGATTTATTTAATGGTTGTTTATATCTTTTATTAAATTTCATTTTATTGGTCATTACTTTCGGTTTCTGGTTCATTATTAGTATTACTTATATTATTTTCTTGTTTTATTTCTTCTTTTACTATTTGGTTTGCTTCTGCTAAACTTGGTTTTTTCTCTTCTGGCGGTGGTAATACATCACGGATAATACATCCCCAGCAGATAGAACGGCAACGAGATTTATATAATACTAATAATAAGGGTATTATTGCTCCACTGACTAATAATATGATAAAATTACCAACATCTAATAAACTTTCTTCGCCCATTTATATTATAAGTTAAATCTTTTTTTATAGTTTTTAATATTTTCTTGTCTTGATGTGCTATTTCCCCAAAGTATATAATATGATAAAAAACCAGCACGAGTTGGGTCATTAGTATTTAAATCTTTTTTATGTCTTTGTCTATACCTTGCTCTTTGTTCTTTATCTTTTGTGATAGTATAGTCCGCCATTCCTTTTGCTCCAAAGTGTGTAGTTTTAGTTCTGCCGTTGTCTTTTGTAAATACCGCCATCAACTTTTTGTTAGGTTTAGTAGATGGTTTAATAGTCATTTTCATTTATTATAATATTATAAAAAAAATTATACTTCTACCATAATTGTATCACCTTTAATTACGAGGCGACGCATATGGTGGACGAAATTGTTCCAGAGTTTGTTTTTCGTTGGACTTGTGCCTTGATAATTGACTTGTAAAGAGAACTGCTTACCACGACCATCATATACACCATTTTGTCCAGCAGTTAGAGAGCGACCAATAATAAAGTTTCTATTAAATTCTAATAGAGATTGTCCAGTAATATTAGCACTGGTTAATGCTTTCTCAACCTCTATGAGATGTTGCTGGGAAATAGATTTCTTACTGGATGTTTTACTACAATCCACGAGACGAGAGGGTTGGAGTTTCCCATCGTATAGGAACTGATAATTTGTAATATTGTCGCTTATCCCTACAAGACCACATCTATCTTGGAATAAAAAGAAATTAGCATCACCACTAAAATCTTCTTCATAAGTTCCACTCGCAGTTAATACTTGTGTTTGAGTATAGACCGAACTATCCGTAGGAACACAGATGATAGACCGCATACGGCGGTTCTCAATAGGCAACTGAATGTTCGCAACAATATCACTGGATAGTTGAGAATATCTGTAATTAGTGACGGATAAGAAATCATAATTAATTGTCCCACCCTCCCTCATTTTTCTCATCATATCATTTTCATAATTAGAACCCATATCAACTACTTCCAAATATAATTCTACATTATTTAACTGATATGTTGTGGTAAGTGGAGCGCCTACATCAGCAGATTTTGTAAATATCACGTGGGAAGCATTTGAGTTTGTCCCAAGAGAAGCAGTTAAACTGAAATTGGTAGTATTTACTTTAATTAACGAACGACCATTAACAGTTTCTAAACCAATACTTTTGATTACTGGGAATGTTCCTACTGCCCCCGCTCTCATCTCAACGAACGCTGGTGTTCCGTTAGTTTTATAAAATCCAATGGATTCTCCAACTACAAATGGTAAAAATTCTGGATTAGTGTATCCGTTAAAATTTTCTAAATAAATATTTGAGGCATTTACACCAGCAGAATATGAACCATTAGCATTAGTCAAGCAACCATTTTGAGAATGAATAAATGGATTAAGAGTTGTTTTACGATTAACCATAGCACCTTCCATTTGACGAATACATTTTACAGCATCTTCTAATAGGATAGAAATTCTCAAACCAGATGTAAGCATAGTTGGAAATACTTTATCATTTGAGAATATCCCAGTATTAAGTGGAAGACATACTTTACAATCTTGATAAGAAGCATTAACAAGAGAAGCACTCGCAGTTGTATCTGGATTTTTAACACTAAACTGATTAACAGCACTATTCTGGAAACTTTCACTACATCCTTGCGAACCTTCATTTTGACCTCTGTATCCAGCACCTTCACTTAATCCTCTTTTATTTCTTAAACTATCATTACATTCATAGTCATACTTTACCATAGTATTAATATTATAACCTACGATTTCCTCTAATAATGCGTTATTAGACCCATCAAAGATGCGTATTTCTTTGATTAAAGATTGTGCCCCTATATGACTATCTAACATTAGGCGAGTTAATTGACCATCAGTATCACCTTTTTGCTGAATCTTCACATCAAAAGAAAGATACGAATTTTTGGGATTAAAGAACTTAACTTGTTGAGGATCTACATAAAAATCAATCTGCTGTGCTGGATTGTAAGATAGACCATTTACTGCTGGAATACCAATTGATTTCTGGGTGATAGGGATTTTATTATCGGCAACGAAAAAAGACATTTATAATATAACAATAGATTTTTATTATATATTTTTATTTTTCATTTAATAAACAAATATTTTTCATCTCATCAAATAAACAATCTTTACTAAACATTACTTTTAGACCTTTTTTATTTGCTCCTTTATAAAATGACCTATGCTCACAATCTATTATTAATTCATCATCTACCAAGGTTGCTGGATAATATCTAATATCTTTAAATTTATCAATTTTATGAATACAAAATCCATTAAAATAACTATCAATCGGTCTCAAATCTTTGTCCATTTGTGATACAATTTTTTGTAAATAATTTTTTATATTAAATTGTTTTGCCCACGCTGGATAATATTCTGTATCAGTAGGCATCCAAGATGAATGTTGTAAATGGTCAATACTAACTGACCAACTATCATAAAATCCTTCATTATAAAATGCTAAACTATCCCATTCATCACTTCTGTGTAAATATTTTTCTAATATTTGAGGATTAACTTTAAAATTAAATACATCATCTAAATCACACATAATGAAATAATCATATGATGATAAATCTTCTTTACTATTTGTATCATAACCTTCATTGTAAATATGATTTAATATTTGATTTCTTGCTTGTCCAATATTGTATGCTCTACCAACACCATCCATAAATCGTGGTTTTTGATTAATAATAATATCAATATCAAATCCATCTTTTTTTAATTGTGATAATTCTAATAATGATTTATCACCACTATAATCATAACAAATCAATATTTTAACTTTACTAAATAATTGTGATAAAAGTTTTATATTATCAAAACTTTTATGTAAATAACCTTCATTTTTAAAAACAGTAGAACAAAAAATAACTTTTTTATCACAAACCATATAATATGATAAATAAATTAATATGGTTGTGAGGACGCAACCATTCCAGATTGGACAGCACTAATTTTAGGTGCTGTATCTAATGATGAAGCAGTAGTTTGTGTAGGGGGGACATTAACTTGTGATGCTTGTTTTTCCTTAGAACCAACATAATCAGAAATAGCACTAACACCAGAGGCAATACCCCCAGCAACTTGTAATCCAACACCTATTTCAGCACCAATACCAGTAGCATCAAGCATAGCACCAGCACTTTCTAAACCAGTAGTAAGTGATGCTAAACCAGTAGCACCAGCAGTAATACCAGCAACATTAGATACTTTTTCAGCAGTATTTAATTTATTAAAACCACCCTCAGCATCATCTAAAACATCTTGGACACCACCAACAACAGCGAGACCCTCTCCCGCTTTACCCAAACTATCCAAAGAATTAACCACATTTTTAGTGGATTTGATTGCGTTTGCTGTGCTTTCCATAACACCAGATAAATCTCCCATTTGTGCTGAACGCACACCATCACCAACAGCACCCATAGTTTCTCTTGTTCCAGTGAATGCTTCACCAACACCTCTTGCTGACCCTTGTAATGTTTGTTCTAATGCTTGACGACCATAACTTAATTGACCAGATAAATCAGCACCACGAGAGACAGCATTACCACCTCTTGCTGTATCAACAACAACATCAGTAGTATCTTGTCCTAAATCTAATTCTTGTGGTCGTGGAGCATCACCAACACGGACATCACCAATACCTTCTAAACTTCCAGCACCACTTTGTGATAAAAATGCTCCACGCCTTACACCTCTAATTGCTTTACCAGTATCTTCATAAATTTTATTTAATTGCTTACCAGTTTTATAAATATTACGAGCATCATTAAGGAAAGAGGTTGCTTCTTGCGACCCACCATATTCTGCCTTAGTGCTTTCTGCTTGGCGTAATATTTCATCTTGTTTTTCTAAAACATTATGATTGTTAAGGTTTTCTAAGTTTCTGTTATGTATTGCTTCTTGTATTGCTCTATCTCTAATTTGAGCATCATTGTTATACTGGACACCACGAGAATAACCTAAAATATCACTCATTTATATTATAATTAATATTTTATTAATATATATTTAATATTTTATTGATTATATATGTATATTATAAATCTAAGTTTAAAATTAGTATCTAAGTTTAAACATAGGTCTAAAAATGAAAAATAATTCGTGTGTATGAAAAATATTTTTGTGATGAAATAATTTCTGAGAATTTATATAAGTTTAAACATAGTTTCTAAGTTTAAACTTAGTTTTATAATGTATGTATATAACTTTCTGGTAAAAAATAATGTGCCTTTAACTTATCTGTATTCCAACATACTATCTCATTATGAAAATCAATCCCTGTATATATACCATAATTTATATAAAAAATACACTAAAAACACTGAGCAAAATATCCTTCATCCATAGGTTTCAGTGATGCTGGTTTGCCTTGTGCTCTACGGATTGTAGCATTAATACGCTCTTTCTCTTTCTCCTCTGCTTTTTTCTTTTTTCTTTCTGCTTTCTCTGTCGCTTTTTGTGTATCATATTTTGCTATTGATTGTGATACAATATCTTGTATATGTTCTTGTGATATATTTGTATTTACATTATTAACTATTACTTGTTCATTATCTACTTCTTTTATTTGTTTCTTTACTGCCTTTTCTACCTTCTTTTTAACATACTCATCTTTCTTTTGTGATAAAATCTTCTCTACCTCAGCATCCTTCTGCTCCCTCATTGCTTTCCTCTTAGCATTTGATTTCTCCCTTGCTTTCGCCAGTTGCTCTAACCTTGCTTGTGATAATTTTTTCTTCTCCTTTTTTACTGGTTTAACTGCTGGTGGTTCTTTAAAAATATCTTCTGGTGGTATTATTTCTTTTTTTTCTATTACAATAGGTTCATCTTCCTCGTCCATATCAAATTGTGTTTCATTATCCTCAGTATTTTCAGTATCCTCAGGAGTTTCAGTCATTACAACTTCTGGTAATACATCCGCCATTTGTATATTTTCTATAATATTTTATTTTTAAAAAATTAATTTATTTTATATAATAATTATTATATATGCCTCAAATAAAAAAAGTAAAAGACCGAGAAGGTGTTAAATATAAACCATTACACCCACATTTACCCCAACCTTGTGCTAATGTCCTACATATATCTCCCGTAAAAACTGGTAAGTCTACGATCATCAGTAATCTACTACTATCCCCAGAGTTTTATGGACAAGATTACTTTGATAGAGTAAAGATTATGAGTAATACTATTATGAATGACGATACAAGTAGATTTTTAAAAGATGCTTTTGATGTAAGTGATCATTATGATGATAGTATTGTAGATGGATTAATAGCATCACAAAATAAGTTTGATAAAGAAGAGATGCCGAGTTTAGCAGTAATATGTGATGACCTTTTGGGAAGTATAAAAAGAGAAGCAAAAATTAATCACCTTGCTTCTCGTTTTCGTCATTACAATATACAATTACTATATTATTCATCACAATCATTCCGTAAAGTAAATAATGTAGTAAGACAAAATGCTACTAATGTTATTATAGGTAGTCCTTTCCCAAACCAAAAAGAACTGGGCAAAATAGCAGAAGAATATGGTGATATGTTTGGAGGTATGAATAATTTTTTAAGAATATATAGAATTGCTACACCAAATAGATATGATTTTTTACATTTAGATTTACAAGAAAATCCACCAGTTGCTTATCATAATTTTGAGAAACCAATAGCAATAGGTGAGAAAATAGTAAGTGGTGATAAAAATATGAGTGTAGAAGAAGAAGAAGAAGATGAAGAGGTAGAAGAAGTATCACAACCTCAAACAAGAAGTAAAACTAATCAAAGTGTATAACAACTTTTTTTATATCACATTTAAATGTGGGTGGTTTTTTTATATCATTTAGTGATAATTTATGGTTTTTATAATAATTATCACCACTTAATTCTATGAATCTGTTATATTCACAGATGTCGTATTGTTTTTTAACTACAACTCTGTAATACAATCTTCTATATTCATATCTTTTTTCTTTGTCCCACTTCATAAATTATAGAAGAAAATAATTTTAATGTTTCATTTTTGTCTCTTATCTTTAAGTATTTATCGTTGTTGTCTAATATCAAAGCATACAATAGTTTGTCCAACAATATCAACATCCTCGGTTTTTTCATCTACATTACATATTTCTACTCTTAAACTATTAATCCTTATAGGTTGAGGATTATTGATGGGGATGTATAATTTTTCTGGTGATTTAAAAAATAAACCACCTACATCATTACCAGCATTATCAAATCGTGGGATATGTAATAATATTTTACTCATCCCTCCTTTTCCAGTATTAAAACTCTCAACTGGTAAATCTGGTGTTCTAATAAATAATGATTTATTACTCGTCATCTGTGGAATAGTTTTACTTTCTATAATACCAAGATTACCTTGTGTATCTGATTGATATGTATTTATTGTTTGAGTAGGTGTCTGCTCAAAACCCATAATATTTTGAGCGCCACAATCTCTTGTCCATCCACCAGCAATTGCTGTGTCTCTACCATTATATAATCCTTCGCTACTTGTTATAATTGTGATATTTTTATTAACACCACCACTCGCATTTAAATTTTGTAATGTGGGTTTATATGTGCTGTTCATATCTAATGGGTCTCTACTATCTAATAAATCACATAATCCGTATGTAGCATTAAGACTATTACCAGCACCTCTTAATAAAGACATTTGGAAATCTTGATATGTAAATTCACCATTAAAATGATTACCAATCAAAGCAGTAGAATGTGATATACCACTATCTACACGACCACCATATTGATATGATAAATTAGTTTCACTATAACGAGGTGTAGGAATATTTAATCCATCATAATTATCAACAACCATAATTCGTGAAGCAGATGGTGTATCATAAATATTAACTTTTGGAAATAAATAGAAAGTAGTAATAGACAACATTTTCATTCTTTTATCTTTATCAACAGATGAATTATTAACCAATACAGTTTCAGCACCAGCACTATTTAATACAGATATTTGTATATTATCACCTTTTGCGAGAAATTTAACTCCAACAAATGAAGCAGATACTTTATATGTCCCATAATCAACTTCTCTACGACGATGGACACCATCTAATTCATTACTTCTTACACCACTATCATCACCGAGAAAACTAAAATCAAATACTTTTAATACGAATTTATTAGTAGCAACATCATATGTTGATGCTACACTATAATCAAAAAATCTTTTAGTATTAGGGACATTACCTTTTTCATTAACACCAGCATAAAAGGGCATACCATATCCTTCTAAATTTACACCACCAGTTGTTCCGTGTGCTTGATACTCATTTAGAGTTCCTCTTGTTAATCCAACTTCCCATAAATCACCAGCAGAACCATTAACAGAAGAATTATATGTGAATACAACAGAACCATTAGCAAGATTTAATGGATATTTTTGACCAATAACAGATAAATCACCAACTAACTCCTCTGGGTCTGCTTTCTTTAAAACAACACCAGAAGTAGATGAAGCAGATACAACACAATTAAGGTCAGTAGTATTAGTAGATACATAACCACCTTGTCCAGCAACTGCTGGGATAGGTGTTTTTTCACCAGATAAGTTTTGAGTAAATGAGTATTTAAATCCAGTAAAAGCACCACTCCCATTCTTTAATTCTACCTTTAATCCATCATCGGCAATAGGGACAAAATTAGGATGCTGACCTAAACCATTATATAAACCATATTTAATTCTTTCAGCAAGGTCGGTAGGGTTAGAAGTGCCTTTGCCTCCTTGTATCCAAGTTCTACTGGGAAAACCAGAAACACTCATCAAATCTAAACTATCAGCATTTAAATCTCTTCCAATAAATACAGCAAATTGATTATTACTATCATCAACTTGGACATTACCATTTCTTGTAAATTTAATACTATCAACTGCTATTTCACTATTAGGTTTAATCTCAACAGTTTGTGATAAAGTATTAACATAACTATTAGGTTTATTCATCCCAGTAGTATTAACTGGATTTTCACTTATATCCGTAGTGTTTGATGTGATTAGAAAAGTCATTATATATTAATTAAATATTAAAAATAATATATATTAATTTTTTTCTAATTAAATATATAAATATGCCCAACAAAAGAAAAGTAAAATTTGTGAAACCAATTGATAATAATGGTTCGCCAGATGTTCCTTTACAATTTAATGTAAAAAAAGATGTAGAAGATAGTAAGAAAATAAAACCAACGGATGTGTTTGATGGTTATACTAAAAAAAATGATAAGAGAAAGAAAAGTTCTAAGTAGGACATTGCCTCATTTCTAAATCAAATAATCTATTAAACATTACTAATTGATAATCAATTTTACCATTATCGTAAGTTTCATTACCCTTTAAAAATTTTTTCTTTAATTGAGATTTGTGTTGATATTTATTTTTAATAACAGATTTATCACAAGCACTAAATATGTTCTCATAAACATAATCAAACTTTGCTTCTTTTACACGCATATCGTATATTATCACATTATTATTACCAGAATTATCTTTAAGTTGTTTAGGATAGTATTTATCAAATACCTTTTTAATAA
>VMHT01102830.1_pt1 | contig 17147 bp, 17 predicted proteins | sample 4693611 | NCBI WGS metagenome assembly VMHT01 (sample SAMN12280063, study PRJNA550983) | marine metagenome | isolation source: seawater sampled from same location over 5 years 0.02-0.2 micron viral filtrate | place: USA: collected off the coast of southern California halfway between the port... ...
ATAAGCAAAATAAGTTGAATCTAAACTATCACTATACCAAGAACTAGCACCTGATAAAGCAGATGTTGATATTTTTACCATATCGCCACCACCAGCTTCAGCAAAAGATAATTGTCCTATTCCTGTTGTTCCTGAACCTGATACAGAATCTACTTTTAAAAATCTATCTGCTGTGACATTTCCTGTTGGTAAAATTAATTTATATGATTGACCAGCAGAGTGTGCTGGAGATGCAATTTTAACACCATGTGAATTTTGAGAACAGTTTAATTGTAAAGTTCCATCAGTTGTGCCATCGCCTTTTATTTGTAATCCAGCAGATGATGATGTTGATACAAAGTTTGTTTTAGCTTGTGTGACAGTAGCATCAGAGGGAGTACCGATGTCTAGTGTTGACCCCAAAACGATAACAAAGTCAATAACATCGCCTGTTGCTAAGTTTGATGCAAATGTAAGTGTGCTTCCTGAAACTGTAAATGAATCTGTTGGTGCTTGAAGAATACCATTTAATGAAACTAAAAATTGATTTACATTTTCATAATCTGTAAAAGCAGAACCACCATTATTCATAGTATAACTAGCTTGACCATTAACTACACTAATTGAGTCTAATTTGACGAAATTGCCTGTGATGGGAGTACGACCTATGTATGACATCTTATGTATCTCCTAATCTTATAAACCTAAACCCTGTCATAATATCAGTTGAACTCCCATAAAATTCAACTGAACTTGAACAAGGGTTTGTAGATGAAATATTAAATTTAAGTTTTACATTAGATGTATCTGTAACATCAACAATTGTTTGTATTGTGCCTTGAAATTGATTTGGTTCAGAGGTTCTAGGATTAAAGAATTTTCTTGCTCTTGATGTATAAGTAGAGTTGTTAGTTGTAATATCAATAGAACAATCAAAATCATCTGTTGAACCTGTTAATCCTGTAATTTCAAAAGTGACTAAATAAATTCCTGTTGCACTAAAAGAAAATACTCCACTTGATTGAGAAACATTTGAACCAATAGCACCATAAGATGCAGTTGCATTTTCTGAAATATTTGAAGTTATATAATTTGCTGTGGAATTTGTACCAGCTTTATTAGATGTTAATAAAAATTCTTGTGCGTTAGTTATACCACCACCACCTACTAAACTTGCATCTATTCTTTTAAGAGTTCCAGCATCACTTATTAAAAATTCATCTGTATCTGCTGGTGCAGTTGCTAATTCTGTTTCTGCTGAAATAATATCCTGTGCTAGTTTTGAATTTGTAATTAATCCATCTTCTAAATCAGAAGAACTTACAGGTTTGTTTGCTGGTGCTTGTCCAATGTAAGGCATTGATTACTCCTATGTTATTTCTAGGATTGATAATGTTGCGTCTATTTTAGCTGATACTGAACAATCTATTTTTAATATATCAGTTGTCTGAAGAACAACTTTACCACCTGTTAAAAGTTCTAAAGATGACCCAGCTGGAATAGTGACATCTTTAATTAATAAAACTGTTTCGTTTGTTTCTGTATCTGAAGTGTCTGATACTAATTGAACATCAGCAGTTACAGCTGAAGTGTGAATATTACAAAGTGTTAATCCAATAACTACTGTTGTTGTAGATGATGGAACTGTGTAAAGTGTAAGTGGAGTTCCAGAACTTGCTGGCATTGCACCATTTGTTTTTACCTTAAAAGTATTTGCCATTTATTCTCCTTATCCTAAAGCTATTGCTAATGGCAAAGCATTAGGATCTGTTTCTGCTATTGTTCCTGTAACTGACATATTACTGGAAACAGCATTTGTTGATATATTAACTTGTAACAATTCTATGTTATCTGTACCATCATTTAATTTTAATTTTAAAACTCCTGATGTTCCTGAGTCTATCCATAATGTTCCTTGCACTGCTGATGATGGAGCAGATGTACCTAATTGTGTTGTATTGATTGCAGTAAGAACATTGTTAATATCGGATCTTACAGTTGGAAAACTCGCATTTGCTATATTAAAATCATGTTGTGCCATATTTATTTATGTATTTGAAAACTCCATTTGGTCAAGTTAAAATCCCTTAGCAATATAATCAAATTGCCTTGATATATTTGTGCCACTTGAATTTTTAAAAAGCAAGTCAAAGCCATTGACAGTTTTGTTGCTAATCTGGAAAAAATCTCCAGAATTTGCATCTTCCATTGTAACCCCAAGAGCATAATTTGTAGTTTTAAATGGACTCGGAAATGCCACTGTAACAGTTCCAACACCACTTGTTAAATTATCTTCACTGAAAATTCTATCTTCCATATCTAAGGTTACAGTAACTGCTGAAACAACTGGAGTTGAGGCTAGATCAGATGAAGTGAGTACAACTCTAAATTTATAATATCTAGCTGTGTAATTTCCAATAACAAAGTTTTGAAATGATGTAAAAATTGAATTATCATCTGAAGTTGCTATTTCTAAATGTGCATCACAATTGGCTGGTGTATCACCATCAAAATTTGAACTAGCAGAATCAAACAATCCAGATCTATTGTCAAAAAGATCATCTGGATTATCTGATGTTTGACTTAATGATGCAGTTATTCTTACTGTATGTTTAGCTCCAATATCAATAACATCTGCAAATTCATAATTACCACTAGCAAAAAAATCTGCATTAGCTACACCAGAATCAAAAAATCTAGTTGTTTCATCATCAAAGTTTCCTGATGCTGAATCAAATAATTCTGATGAATCTAATATGATTGAATTATCTGTAACTACAGTATTTGTTAATGTTCCTAAAAAATTTGGATGTTCCGATTGTGTTGCAACTGCATTAAAATTTGTAACACTTGCAACATTAGAAATTATAGCTGTAGCATTTGAGCTAAAGTTATTACTTTTATCAACACTTTTTATAAGATAGGTTCCAGCTCTACTCGGAACTACAACTGATGTACCTGGTCTTGAAAGTTTTGTAACTAAATTAACTGAGTCTTGCCAATCAGCAGTTCCATCAGTTTTTTCAGAAAATCTTATTTGATAAAATGCTAAATCCAAATCTGGTACTGCTGTCCAAGATAAATGAGCCTCTTGTCCAAGAATATTACAAGAAAAATCTTCAACATCTGATGGTGGATCAGACTCACCAACTACAGTGTGTTGTCCAGATAAAAAAGAACTTTTTACTCCAATACTAGATATTGCTCTAATTTTTACATCATAAGTTATACCCTGTTGAACTCCAACTATTTCAAATGATGGCTGGGTTCCAATACCTATGTCAATAAATGTAGAATCTGTTGATTTCTTAAATTGACATTCATATCTGCCAACAAAAGCATTATCACTTTCAGTTGCAGATACAGTAAGAACATTAACTAAAATTCCTTCATTAGATATTCTTAATTGATCATTTAATACCAAAGTTGTTGGAGCTTGAACTGTAAATGCTGATGGTAAATTTATATTATTAGATGATGTAATAGTTGTTTGATTTGATGAACTATTATAATCATAAACAGTTGAGCTATACTCCTGGAGAGTTAAGCTCACTGTTAAATTTTCATTTAATGTATATGAAGTTATTAAAAATTCTTTAGATGAAAATCCTAATTTACTGATTGTAAGTGTAACCACATCTCCAACAGATAAATTAATCAATGTTGGTTTACAGATCATATTAACCGAAATCATTTGTCTTGATTGATTTAATAATATCAAAGCTATTCTCTCAGCCATTGCTATGTTAGTTGTATAATTTAATTGTATTTCTCTTGATATAGTCTCACCATCATTTGTTTGAAATGTAGTATTTTCTTGAACTGGAAAATCAGTTGCTACATAATTATTATCTTCATCTGCAAAAACTCCTTTGACCTGGTTATAAATATCTTGTCTTTTTGGTTTTGCTCTAACAGATATTTCGCCAGCTAAATCATCCTCTGTTATTGCTTTTACTGAAGATCTTGCTTTACCAACTTTTAAAACAAATTTACCTTGTTCATAAGTTAAAGTTCCAACACAGCTTGATAAAATATCTTCAATAATTTCAATTGGTTTTTTATCTAATGAAACTACACCATGACATTCATATCTATTTTGTGTTGATGAGTCTTTTAATGTTATAGAATCTTCACAATCATTTGCTGAGCTTGTAAAGGATGTTGTATCAATCTCTGATGCACTAGCTCCCATCCCATCAGATGATGTTAAATAATCAAAAACAACTAAAGCTGGATTTGTAGAATATGCTGTATTTGATGTTCTAAAGTCTAATAATTTTTTACCTTTAACTAAAGCTGATATATTTGGAATGCCATTTGGATATATATCTGCATCAAATTCTAATCTTACATAAATATAAGCTATGCCTCTAAATCTGTGATTAGAAGTTATATTACTATCTTCTGAAACCAAATCGGAATCTGCTGTTTGATCAGCAGTTCCGAGTTTGGTCTTGATTCTAGCTTTGCCATTATAAGTTCCAGTGTTTACATTTCCAGAACCATCAAGATCGGAGCTAAGAGTTATTGCAACATCATTGAAAAAAACTTTATCAATAGATTGCAATTCATGACTAGCTAGACCAATTACTAAATGTAAAAATTTATTATCAGATGTCGATGTTGTTGATGTTGTGCTAGCATATAATAAAGTTCCTGATTTTTTCACCTCACCATAAACTAATTGTCTTGCTGATATTGGAGATCTTACTAATGTAGATCTATTAACTACTTCTGAATCAAAACCACCTAATGTTGGTTCTTTTGGTTTTCCAGCAAGTTTTTTATAAGCAAAAGAAAATATAGCAGTTGCTATAAATGAAACAGCAAACTGCTTTAATCCCATTGTAAACAATCCTTTTATACCACCTCTTTTAGCTGTATTTACTGCAACTGTTTTAGCAACAGATTTAACTGCTGAAGTTATAAAAGATGCTATTCCACTAAAAAATCCCATTAATTTTCAACTCCCCAAAATAATTCTTTTTCTACTAATTGCTGAATAAATTCTAATCCAACATCACCACTAAATTTTTGTAACTGATCATTATTTGTATATCTGCTTATTCTTTGTCTCTCCCAATCTATCAATCTATTTTCTATTTCGATAACTATAGTTGCTGTCTCCCCATCTATTTGCACATTTTGTGTATCTACTTTTCCTTTAAAAATAATAAATGGATCTGCATGTAATGTATAATTGGCAGTGTTTAAAAATCCTAAAAATAATGTTGCATCTTTATTTTTAAAATTTTCTGTTAAAGCTATTGATACATTTGAACTTGAAACTCCAGAAACTGTTAATTGGATCCCACTCGCCTGGAGCTCCTGGGATTCCTCTATGGATGATATATTAGCTATTCCAGATCCACCTACATAAGTATTGCTATCAAAAACAATATCTCTATCAGATGTGTTTAAATATAAAGTTCCAGATGTATATTCTATTTTAATAAAATGAACTGGAATGATAACAGAATCATCCAACACATTTGAGTTGGCTGTTACTAAAGTTTTACTCATTTAGAATACCTCTATTGCAGAAAATGAAATGCTGTAAACATCACCAATACTTTGACCCCAGGTAACATTATCGTCAACTAATTTCATCTCACATTTTGGATTAGTTGTAGTAATACTTGCATTATCAGATGGTGAAGATCTTAGGCTTGGTGAAAAATTAATTGTTACATCACCTGATGAATCTGATGTTGCATCATCAGTAACCATTTTTAATTCAGAGTTTACTTCAAAATAATCTCCAGCTTTTAAAACTGTAGTTGATGCCTGAGCTCCATCACATATTAAACTATTTCCTGTTTGACTTGCACCATTAACTAATAATGTTGATCCAGCAATTGTTCCTAATGGAGATGTAGCATTTGGATCAAAACCATTTAATGAATTTACTCTACCTCTGAGCTTAGTTAAAAAAGCTATTACTACTTGAGCATCAGCTCTTTTTAATGGTGAATAAGTTATATTCAAATACCATCTACCACCAGTTCTTGCCAATGTTTGAATTGAATTAGAAATTGGAGAAATAAAAGTTTCTGTATTTTCTTCTAAGCCAAAAGAGGCAGATCTAAAATCAGTTTGTTTTGGTATAGTTAAAGTTGTCATTATTTTAATCCCATTGCTTTAGTCATTATACCACCTCTTGATCTTGCCTCAATAACAGCCTGGACAGATTGTTCTCTGATTAATGGTAGAGCATTAAATATTTCAGCTCTTACCGAATCATTCACAGATGGCATTATATTTAAAGTTTGATTTACAGTAACAGATCCACCAAGAGCATTATTAGGAATTATTGTTCCTGATCTACCTGGAACCATGAGCTCCATCCCTCTCTCACCTACAAGATAAGGTTTACCAGCTTGAACTGATCCACCTCCAGCTTTACCAGTTACTCCACCAATAATTGATCCAATACCAGTTTTAATAGCTCCACCTAAAGTCTCAGCTAATGGATCTGTAATAGCTTTTCTAAATGTTAATCTAATAATATCTTGACCAATCTGTCTAATAGCATCTGATAATTTTTTTGCCTCAAATACTGCATCCTCAAAACCAGTTGCAATAGTAGTTCCAAATTCTTTACTAGCATCTTGTAATCTTTTTAATCTTGATGCTAATTCTTTAAATTTTTCGTTATTTTGTTTCAAACCTTTGTTTAAATTTTTTGCAAATCTATCAACAAATATAGCTCCTGTTTTTTCAGATTCAAAACCAATTTGTTTTATAAATTCTACTAAAGATGAAAAATCTGATTTAGCAATTGATATTGGTTTTAAATCTTCTTTAAAAAATACCAAAGCATTTCTTATATCTATAAAAGCATTAGCAACAGATTCTAAACCACCTTTAAAATTATTTACAAATGCCTCTGTCAACAATGTAGCTTTGATAAAAAATTCTTTTAAATTATCTAATCCTGTTTCTCTAAATGCTTTTAATCCATCATCAATTTTATTAAATACACTAGCTAAAACTCTACCAATTGCTTTAGCTAAACCATCACTATCTGATATTGCCTCTGTTAAAGTGTTTGTTACATTTTTTAAAGATTGTCCAAAACCTGATTCTCCAACTATGTCTTGAAAGTTACTCAATGCAATTCCAAAATTAGAAAATGCAACACTTAAATTATTTAATCTTTTTTGAGTAGCTCCACCAAATCTTTTATCTAAAGCTCTTGTTAAAGCCTCAGTAATTTGTCTAGCACCTTCTGTTGTTTTACCAAATTCAGATATTTCATCTCTTGCTAAACCCATTTCTGCTCTTAGCATTCCAAAAACATCAATACCTCTATCTGATATTTGATTAAGTTCTTCTAATCCTAAACCACCACCAACTGATCTAGCAAAAACTCTTGTTAATGCTTCAAATACACCTAAACCATCAACTGCTGATGCAGATGTATCTGTAAATGTTGTAAGTAATTTTTCTGTAGGTTCTATTCCAGCACCTTTTAATTGAATAAATGATTTTGTTAAATCTTCAACACTAAACTGAGTCCTAGTTGCAAAATCAGATATTTCTCTAAATTTTGCATTTCCTTTTTCTACAGATCCAAATACTGATGCAAGTCCAGATCTTAGATCTTCAAATTTAGCATTAGTTCTAGCAATAGATCTAATAACAACAGCTCCTCCAAGTCCTACTAGAGCTCCCTTCAAACTAAATACAGCACTAGATAATCCTTTTACAGATCTACCGACTCCTTTGAATACAGCTTTAGTTCTGTCAACTGCTGATATTGTAAATTTTAAACCTTTACTTGCCATGCTTTTTTAACCTATCTCTTTCATCTTTTATATTAAAATAAGCAATCCATCCATTATATTCTTTTACTGACATCAATTTAATTTCATAAACTGATTTATGTAGTAATTCTGCTAATTGATATTCGTTGAATAGATTTTGGTCTTTTTTTAAGTTTTTTTTTCCTCGGCTATAGATGTGTCTCCTGTTATTTCTTTTGCTAACCTAGAGATAACAACTGGATCACATTCGGTAAGTAGTTTTTTTCTATCTTCTAATTTGAATGCTTTATTACCATTTTCGGTTTCGCATTTCATAACTATAAGATCTACTAATGCCTCAATCTCATTAACTTTTGATTTTTCCCATAATCTTCTTTGTTCATCAAGATTTAAAGGTTTTACAATAAATGCAGTATTCCATTCTGGAACATGAATTGTTTTTGAATCTTGTAATGCAAAATGTTGAATAGCTTTATCAATTACTGACATAAATTATTATGAAACAGTTGAATGAGTAACACCACCAGTTGCTTGAAAACCAAAAGATCTTTCAACAATTTCATTGATAGTTTGAGATACACCAACTGAAGTTATTACTACACTTGCTTGTATTTGTCTCTCACCAGATTGTCCACCTTCTGGAAATAAATCTAATGTTACATTTGCTCCAACTAACATAGCCTCTTGCCCTGTAGAATCTGTTCTATCAAAATGACAAGTTATAGTTCCTGTTGCCTCTTTAATTCCAGAGACAAAAGATTTAAAGCTATCACCCATTCCTGTATCTTCAATGATATTATCTGTTTCAGTAATATCAAAAGATTTGATCTCAGCGACTTGGTTGCCACCTACTTTTACTACACCTAAATTTCCACTTACTGTTGCCATACTCTCTCCTTTAATGTTTTAGATGTATTGGTCAAGTTTAAATTAATGCCTCTACATCTGATTGTGTGGTTCTGTATTGAACAGTAAATACCATCCGAACCACTCCAATGGGTAAACTGCCTTCATTAGCTAAAGTAACCTCAGTTGAGCTAATAAAATGATTTTTGCATGTGCCATTTAAGGTACTATCAACAGCTAAAGCCTCCTCTACCTCTTTTGATATAGTATCTAATGTGTTTTCAATACTTGAGTTAGCACTTGCAAATCCCTCTACTACTAAATCTATAGATCTTAATAATCTGCCTATAGCATCAAGTTCTGAGCTCTCTGATAATGTATAAACATTCAATAATGGTAATTTTGATTGTTCATTTGGATAAACTCTAGAATTAAATACATTGGATCCTGTAGTAGTTAATCCTGTTAAATAAGTTATAACCTGGTCTCTGATTGTTTTTCTTTGATGTGCCATTATGCTGTCTCCAGGAATATTTCTGTAATACCAGTTCCATCTTTTAAAATTTCTGCAATTGTATAATTTGTTGAATTAACCACTACCGAATCACCATGAGCTAAAGATGATATATCAGAAGATCTACAAGTTATTCTTGGTCTGTGAGATGTAATTCCAGCCTCTCCTAATCCTAGTGTTTCATCTGGTTTATCAAAAATAACATTAATTGTAGATGCACTTCCTCCTGATGGAGTAACACTAGCAGTAACTCCAAATTCATCAGTGTTAAAATAAATAGATCTTATATCTCCATCTTCAACTGCCATTATAATAAATCCTTTATAAAATTATTTAATTTTTTATTTTTTTTATTTTGCAATATTTTTACCAGATCTTTTGAAAAAATATCTACATATTTTTCCTCAGTTCTTAGTTTTAGTTTTAACCTATTATTGTAAAAAATTACATGTAATAATTCATGTATGATTGTGATTAACAATTGATCATGATCTAAATCTACATTAAGCTTGATTTTTTTCTTATCAAGATCTGCCTCACCATCAATTTTATTAGTTTCTGGATTATCTTTTTTTAAAGGTATGAGCTCCCATTTTTTACCCTTTATGATTATTTGGTTTGGGAGATCCATTTTTTTTATTTTTGTTTTTTCTTTTAATAATTTTTAATGAGCTTTTTTTAAGTCCAATAGCTCTATTCATTCTTGAGCTAGTTTTACCTAAATCCAATTGTTTCATGTTTTATTTGTCCAGGAGCCGAAAAAGGTATCGGCTCCTAGATTCGAGTTGATGATTACGCTGTTTCGTCAATGTCTAAGATTGCAGAAAAACTATTGATGTGTCTTACTGCTACATCCATTCCAGTAAAGAAATTTAATCTTACTGTTCCAGCACTTGAGCCAGTGAATGGATCAACTAATACATCTAATCCTGAGTAATAACCAATTAATAAGTCTTGGAAATTACCGAATAACATAGCATGAGCTGTTCCTGACAATGAACCTTTAGTTAAATCTTTAGGCAATTGTGATGATTGGTAGACTCTGTAACCATTTAATTGGTCTGCATTATCCATAATCATTACTGAATCAGTTGATGAAACTTTTGGAGTTTTTCTCATCTGATATATTACCTCTGGAGTTGCAACATAACCTAGTCCTCCTCTAAGAGCACTATTTTTAGCAACTTCTTTGATAAGATCAATTGTTGCATCATAAGTTATTGCACCACCATTAGTTCCGATAGCAACTGTTGGTAAACTTCCAGTTTGGATTATTCCAGTTGGTTCGTTAGATCCTCCACCCTCGAATGCAACTTCGTCTATTTTAAGACCAATTTGCTGAGTCATGTCGTTTCTAACAATCTGCTCAATTGATGGATCTGAATTGTTTATTAAGACTCTTGATAAGTCCACAAATCCACCTAGAGTTCTTTCAGTCATAGTTACTTGATCAAAAGCCTGGTTTGTTTCTGATGTTGCAGAGTTTTCAGCAACGAAACCTACAGTTCCTTTAGTTGTTAGTCTTGGGATTTTAATATCACCTTTTAGACCTCTGAATACAGTAGCTCCAGCTTGTTGAACTACTGATGTGTCTCTAAGTGCATCAATAAAAAGATCTCCTCTATGTACATCTGGAGTCACATGTCCTCCAGCAGTAGCTGTTCCTTGAGTTAAATCTCTTTTGAATACATCACCAGGTACGAAAAATCCTCTAGCAGTTCTTCCAGATTGTTTTTCAATTTCTTGAGAAACTTCTCTTTCAAAACCAGCTTTAGACCAATCATTTGATAATGATGCTCTAATACCATTGGCAATAGAGTATCTTCTATTTTCTTTAGCACTTAATCCAACTTCATTTGGATCAGTATCTAAAGGTTTTGAATTACCGATTTTGTCTAAAACAAGACCTTTAAATTCAGCAACTGAATGTCCATCTCTTACAGATGAATCAGCTAAATCTTGTAAGTTATGTTTCTTACCGATAGCACTGATCTCTCTAATTCTTGTCATCTCAGTTTTTTGAATTTGATCTTTGTTTACAACTTGTTCAGTAACTTCAGTTTTTGCTTTTTCCATAGCATCTCCTTTTACAGTTATTGTTGTTGTTTGATTTAAAGATCTGCCAATTCCCACAGTTGTATCTGCTGGAACCGACACCATTGAAATTTCTAAAGGTTTGATTCCAACTCTGAAAAAATCCCTTCCAAGAGATTCTTCTTCGTTTTCATCTTCTACTTTAGACATTTCTTTAATTAGATACCCAACAGAAATATTCTGTCTGATACCTGATTTGACATCTTCAAAGACCTCGTTTGCTAACTGAGATTTTCCGAATCTAGCAATGGCTCTCCCTTTGCCATCAACAATTTCAGCCTTTTCAATGACACCTATTTGAGCTTTTGTATCATGATCTAAAAGCAATGGAGCTCTGCCACTACTTACAAAGCTCATATCAGTTTTAGTTACATCTATACTCTCAATTCCAAAATCTCTCTCTACTGGTTCGTCTGACATAAAAGAAAATTCTGCTGTTCTTTTTTTTTCATCTACTTTTCTTTTATTTAAAAACGCAGATCTAAATAATCTGTTTACATTTTCTGATCTATCTTTTTCTTTATCATCATGCATAGATTTTTTATCTTTATCTTCATCCTCTTCATCATCATCATGCATTGATTTTTCTTTATCTTTATCCATGTGGTAATTTTTTTGTTCATCATCTTCATGGGCTCCTTTTTCTTTTTGGTCATCATCATGCATTCCTTTATCTTCTTTATCATCATGCATTCCTTTATCTTTTTCATCATCATGACCTTCTCTTTCCATTCCTTCATAATTTTCTGATTTACCGAATTTAATAGTAATTGAATTTTCATCTTCCTCAATTTTTTGTATGTGTCTTTTTTCTACTTTTTCCATAAACTTTTTTTCCTTAACTGTTTTTTCTGGATGACCTTCTGGTAATAAATCAGTATCATGTTTACCACCTTGAAATCTTCCATTCTTCAAAGCAAAATGCCACGAATTTAATCTCGCAAAAGCCCACTGTTCTGGAGAGCTTACATTGGGTCTAACTGAACCTGGATTAGTTTTATAAGCACCAATCCCTCTCTCAAAAACTTTTGTTGCTTTTGCAACAGTAGATCTTGGATTCCACTTCTTCTTTGAATCCTTAACATCTTCATTATGTTGGTCAACTTTGTTTTTAATTCCTTTAGCAACTGCTCCAGAAACTTGTCTTGATTTTTTACCTTCTAATTTTTTTGTGAGCTCCAGAATAACATCTTTCATTCCTTGAACTCCTAAATCTGGGTTTACAGATAACCATTTCATTAATGCGACTACTCCAGCAACATTAGATAAATTAGGTGATAATTTGCCACTTACAAATTGAGATCCATCTTTTTCATGTCTAGCTGTCCAGGACTCCCTCTCTTTGATTTTATCTATAACTGTTTCAGTATAAGTACCATTTTCAATATGATCTTCTAAAATTCTAAAAGATCTATTGCCTTCAATGTTACCTCCAGCTTTCCATATTTCTGGAGTTTGTTCTTTTACATTTTGAGCAAATTCTAATGGAAATATTTCATATTCAGAATTTCTTAAAGATACTTTTTTATCATCACCTTTTTTTGGAAAATCAGTCGCCATCTTTATCCTCAGGTGTTTTTATATTTTCCTCAGATTTTTCTCCATAAGGTTCATAAGCAACTGAGATCTCAAAATTATCTCTTAGATTTTTCTCAGATTGTAATTGAGAGTATAGATCTTCAGTATCTCTACCATAGTTTTGTTGAACATCTTGAACACTAATTAATCCATTTTTTAATAATAATACATTTGCTTGAGCTTCTCTTTGTGGATCTATCCAGCTAAAGCCTTTACCTACAAATCTAACTCTAGTAAACTTGTCAAATTTAGTCATTGGTAAATTTAATTTATTTTTCATGATAGCCATCTCTAACCATTTTAAATAAACTGGCTCTAATAAATGTTGAGCTAAAAACCTTTGCATGTATTTATAATATTCTCTTGCTTCTAAAACTGATTGTCTCAATGATGAATAGCTAACTCCTTCTAAGTCGTTAGCCAATTCATTATATGGAACATTCAATCCACTAGCTACTTGTCTTAATATTGTTTTTATAAAAGCCTCAAATTGTTGTGTTGGATGATTTGGATCGAATGTTTTAAAATCTACTCCACTTGGTAATTGTTCAAATGTACCAGGCTCAACATTCATCAATCTATTATTTTTATCTGTAGATTCTCCATCTCCTGTATAACCTTCTCCATCAGGTGAAGTAAAGAAACCCATTTTACTAGCTGATACTCTTGATGCTACTAATTCAGATTCTAAATATCCAGCTAATTGTTTTAATTGAGTTATTACTGGTGATAAGAATGGAACACCTCTTGATTGGTATGGTCTTTCCTGGATATAAATATGAACAATATTATCTGCTAATATTCTTACAGTTTCCCTTCTTAATGATGCAGAAAAATTATAATCATAGGGATGTTTTGTAAAAACATGATAAGCAACTGGTTTTCTGTTTTTATCCATCTCAACACCCATTCTTATTTCATTACCATTGCCTAATGTTTCATTTTTTTCTTCATCTAAATAATCAATATCAATTACATTAATTGCAAAACCAAAATCATTTTTAGCATTTGGTAAGATCTGTATTAACACTTCTCCATCTATTGCTAAATTTTCTATAACTAATTTTTGAATATCTAAAAATGAAGATCTACCATCAGCAGTACAAATTCCTTTTTTACTCCAATCGTTAAAGTTTCTTTCTATTTGTGCATTAGCTACAAAGTCTGGAGTTTTATCCTGGTCAATAACTTGAGCCTGGAGTTTGATACCCATAGATCCAATAATATTTGTTTTTAATAAATTTACATATCTTTTTACATAAGCATTATTTCTATGTAAGTCTCTACATCTATCTCTTAATTTTCTTATTGAATATCTTATTTCTGAATCTGCACTTTGAGTTGAGCCCACAAAGTCATTTCTTAATCTGTCAATAAGAGCTCCTTCATATCTTCTTTTATTCAATTTTTGTCTTTTGAAAAATCTATCGTACCAAGCCATAATTAAAATCTCACCAATACTCTATTTCCAGAGCCTTGTCCTGACTTAGCTCTTTCAATTCTTTTGTCTCTTAAAACTTCTGCTTTATAATAATCTCTCCATTTTAGTAATTCATCAGGTGACATTTTTGTAAGAGATCTGTTATTTATAGAATAATTTGCAACATCACTGTCAGCTTTACCCTCTAATAATGTTTCAATTTTATCTAAAACTATTTGAGCATGACTTCTTTGCTCTGTATTTGAACTTGGTAAATCTGGTAAAATTTTAATTGTTCCTTCATCTACTGTAACTCTGTCTGATCCGGATTCAACAGTTACAATAAATTTATAATCATCAACTGAAAAACTTGCACTTGCAGATGCAGTAAAAGTAAATAAATAATCAGAACCATCTGCTGTTGCAGTTATAGATATTGTGTTTGATTTTGTACCTAAACCTCTAGCTTGAAATTTTGCAGTAAAAGTTGAGTTAGGATAATCAGTTCCAATATCAGATCTTTTAACCTTTACTGTATCACCAGCTCTAATTTGTTCTGGAAAATCTGATAAAGGTTCTGTTAATATGTTTGCCATTTTTTTTTATTTATCCCATGAATTTATAAAATTATTCCTTACAATTGTTTTTTGCCTTGGTCTAGTTTCATTTTTATTTTCTTCTTCATTTCTTTGCTTGTTTATATTAAACTCAATAGCCTTAAAATTTGGATTGAGTCCATGGAAACTAGCAAAAGCATAAACAAAGCAATCCAAAGCCTCATTGTGCCTTCTAGTCCTCTCATAAACTCTCACTGGAGCTCCCTGTCTAAACCGAGTTACTACCCTTTCTGAGATCAACTCAGAAAAATAATCCTGATCAAGTGAATTGGAAAACTTGATCAATCCCTCCCTCCTAACTCGGTTAAAGATGACATCTTTTGCTGAATCCACTCCAATTAAAAATAATGGTATTCTAGCAGTATTATTTAAACTTGGTCTTTTAGGAAATATTGCTCTATCTCCACTAACTCCTTTTATTGCAAAAAATCTTCTTGTAAATCTATTTTTACAATAAGCATAAACTGATTGAGTAAAGTGTCCTCCACTATCAATACATGCAGATGCAACTTTTATTCTTTTGCCATCTTTTCTAGTAAATACTTGATTGAGCTGTTTATCTAAACTCATCCAAAGCATATTGGTAGATGGATCTCCATTTAAAACTTCATGATGGATAACATGTATTATTTCATTTTTGGTATATCCTAAATAAGTAATATGTAATGATGTGTCCTGGACATCCACTCCAGCAGTAATTAATAAAACATCTTCTGGAACTGTATCTTTATCAAAATCCTCTCTTTTAGATAAAAGCTCATTTTCATCTAAACTATCTCCTTTATCCTCCCAGGTTTCACCTAATGATAAGTTGATAAATGTTTTTAATTGATCAGGAAATTTCTTAGCCTCCAGGAAGGCTGTTGCCATATTAGATAATCTGCTCCAGGATGAATAGAGCTCCGATATATGAAATCCAGCTACACCATTAAATTCTGCTGTAGATTCATAAAAACCTTTCCTAACAGCTTTCCATCTTTTTGGATCATTCCATAGAGATCCACAATGCTCACAACAATATTCAGCAGTTTCTGGTTTGTCTTTATCCCATCTAACATTCTTCCATTTCATGATTTGGAATTGACCACAATCTGGACATGGTACTTTAAAAAATCTTTTATCTGATGTCTCAAAAGCATTGTCTATTCTACATGCACCTTTGATAGTTGGAGTTGAAACCATTATAACTTTACTATTCCAAAATGTTTGAGATCTTTTGATAGCCAGGTTTACTGGATCTCCTTCTGATCCAGCAGAATGTGGGTATCTTGAAACTTCATCTAAAAGAATAATTCTTACTGGTCTTGAGGATAATGAGCTGGAGCTGTTGGCTCCACAAATTGTTAAATGACCACCATTAAATCTTTTATGTAATATTGCATTGTCACCATCTTTTGATTTTGGATCTCCAAATAGATTCATCAATATTGGATTGTCTCTGATCATGGGAGCTATTCTGTCTTTTGATAATGCCTGAGCCATTTGTAAAGTTGGCATCACATACAATATTGGTGATGGTTCATGAGCAATATAGTATAACAAAATATTTAGTAATATTTCAGTTTTACCTATTTGAGATGAGCACTTTAAAACTACTTGTTTTACTGTTGGATCATTAACTGCATCCATCATCTCTTTTTGATACCATGCTCTTTCAACATAATATTTACCTGGTTCTGAACTTGCCTCAGCAGATAGGTATCTATACTTGTTTGCGAACTGGCTTATATTCAATGGCTCTGATGGTTGGAACTCCTTCATTGCCTTTAGACTTAGCATCTGTAGTTGGTTTGTTATCTTCAACTGGTTCAATGTCCTCTCCTTTACTTAATTCTGATAAAGCCTCATTTATACTTTTGTCCAAAATGTTTTTACAAACATTTATGTCATTTTCTGTTGCCATGATTGGAGCTAGTTTAGTTGGAATAGATAATATTTTTGTTTTGCATGATAAAACTAAATTAGCCCATTGCCTTTGAATATCTTTAACAGGAACTAAACTACCTTTTTCTTTTTCTAATTCTAATTCAACTAATTCTGCCTCAGCCTGGAGTTTCTTTTTTTTCAATTCATCAATAGGTATTACTTTACCTGGCTTTTTGTATATTTGATCAATAACATCCTGTAATAAGTAATATTGAAACTTACCTCTCTCTTTTATTGGCTTTATTCTTGCCAAATATTGACCTAATTTTCGCCCATCTATACCAAGTTCTGTTTGTATCTGGGATGCTGTCATTTCTGAAGGTTTGTAAGCCATAGTTAAATTATCCTTATAAATCAGGGTTTATTTAAGTAAAATTTTGTGTCTAAAAAGCAAACACGCC
>VMHT01124628.1_pt1 | contig 17146 bp, 21 predicted proteins | sample 4693611 | NCBI WGS metagenome assembly VMHT01 (sample SAMN12280063, study PRJNA550983) | marine metagenome | isolation source: seawater sampled from same location over 5 years 0.02-0.2 micron viral filtrate | place: USA: collected off the coast of southern California halfway between the port... ...
GATGGATCTCTCGAAGGACTCACCATGGACTATTCGGCGCCGGCCGCCTCCCGTAGTTCTCGGATGAGTTTCAGCATGAAGGCCGTCGGATCCTTGATGGCCCTCTTCGGATTGTTGACTCCTTCGACATACGCGGCCGTGAATGCCCCTACGACCGTCTCCCAGTCTTCAGGAGACATCCGACCCGCTGAGAGGACCAGACGGTCTCCAGAGAGCCTCAAAGACGATCCGTTGGATTCCCGCTTCTGGTTGAACTTGCCGGCGTAGTCCCGGACCAGATCTCTGACCGAAAGCCCATCTCCCCCCCCCTCATCCGACTCCCCCCTTGGGGGGGATATAGGGGGGGAGGGTTTCTTGTTCTGGTTCTTGTTCTGGGCGCAGTACGCAGCGCGTGACGTACGCGTTTTGTCACGCGTGACGTTATGCGTACGGTCCCCATCTTTGGCGGATTTCCGTTCTCGATATGCCCTTTGACGCTCCGTCTCGGTTTCCCGCTTTTGGGTCGCTCGCTCGACTTCTTCCGTCATCTTCCCGTTCTCGAGGTATCGGTCCCCGGTGTCTGGATCCTCGACGACATCGAACTTGGATCGGATCTGGTTCCAGGTCGAGATCGACATTCCGGGACAGGCGACTTGGAGCTGCTCGAGATCGTCCGGGATCTTCTGGCCCGAAGCTTGAATCGCGAGGAGGGTGATGTAGGCCCCTCGAGCCTCGAGCGGGAGCATGAAGACTCCGCCCATCCAGTCATTCGGGAAGAAGCGTACCCATGCGTTGTTCTTGTCTGTCATTGTTAGGACCCTTTCAGGATTCTGAGTTTTGTTTGTGTTTTGACGGTCTCCTCGGACCAATGCTTGGACCGGACCTTCTTCTTGGTTGTGAACGGGTGAGTCTGGGCCAAGATAATCATCTGTCTTCGGACCAGATCATCCAGTTCGAGGAGTCTGGTTCTGATTTCTTGATCGATCCATTCGGTGAGGATTCGCCATTCTTTTCCAATCTTCTTCGCGGGAATCTCGCCGGCCCTGCATCTCTTAATGATCGTCTCGCGACGATACCCTTGGACGCCGGGAAGCCGGGATCGAAATTCGACCCCAGCCTCTCCGACTGTCATTGTGTGAGGTCTCCGCTCCATCAGAACGGGATCTCGTCTTGGATTTGCTGTTGAGGTTGGACCTGACCAGTCAGCCGCTCTTGGGTCGACTGGGTGACATGGTTAGAGATGCCCTGAGCGATCGCCTGAGTCGGGAAGGCGCCGGGAGCCCGGACGCGGACGCATTGCATCGACCGCCCTTGGAAGTGAGTCATGTCCTGATAGACCTCAATTTGTTTGCCGGCCCAGGCTTCGGTCGCTCCGCCGTAGAGTTGAGCGATCGAGTTGGCGTTGGTCTTGTTGAGGCCGAGCCGTTGAGTGACTTCTTGGAAGCCGACACAGGGCTTGGAGGTCCCGTCGTCGAATGTCTCCGAGACGACGTCGGTCATGGTCAGGACTCGAGGTTGGGGAACATCGACCGCCCGAAGAAAAGACGATGGGAAAAAAGAGTTGATATCTGGCATTGGTGATCCCTCCTAGGATCAGAGAAAGAGAGGACCTCTTCCGTAAGTATGAAGAGCCGAGTAAGGGACACGGTATCCCATCCGGCGTTTGTTGACGTTGTGATCGTCCCAGAGGAACTCGTTCTGGTTTGAGAAGAGATCCTCTTGGGAAATATAACCGACGATTGCGGTAAAGCCTTTATCGATGTCGACGACGACGCAGACCCAAAAGTCCGCGACCTTATGACGGTCGTTCTCGTAGGCGTAGAGGTAGCGGAAGTTAGGGTGCTTCCCCTTGACCTCGAGACGGACTCCGCGGTACATGATGTCCCAGTATCCCCTTGGATCTGGGTTCATCTCGGCGCCGGTAAAGGTCGAGAGGACGGTCCGCTCGGCCAAGGCCCCGATCAGTTGACGCTTGAAGTAGTCGTCGTTTCCGGTCTCGGTCTGCCTTGCGAGGGCGCCGTTCTGGCCGGTCCGCTCGACGGCTTGAGCCCATGCCTCCGCGTAGAAGACCTGGTCGATCGGGATCACTGGACCCTCGATGTAGTCGCCATGCTTGTTGAAGTAGCCGCTCAACCTTCGAACTCCTGGAACCAAGGCATGACTCCTTCATATCCCGTCGGCCAGTCCTCCTCCGAGTTGAAGAGTTTAGCCAGTCGAGCGATGTGTTCCTCGTTCCGGTTCTGAAGGACTTCGAGAATCGTATGAGGGAGGTTCGCGACCGCGACCTTGTAAGGCGCCTTCTTCTCGACCGCAACGATCAGGACGTCGATCTGGCCGGGGGTGTTTCCAGTCGTGCGACAGAACAGATCTTTGTAGAAGGCAAGTTGCTCAGGGTATCCAAACTTCCAAGCCTTCCGGCCGAAGCTCGAGAGGTCGTCCGTTGTCTTGAGATCGACCAGAACAATCCCTCCGGATCCGATGTCGGCGACGAAGTCCATCCGACTCTGGCGATAGAAGGGTTCATCGTTTACTCTCTGACGAAAGACCTTTTCAGCATCCCCGACCTCGAGCATTCTGGACGCGATCGGATGCTTACGGACCGAAGCCGCCATCCCCTGACAGTCTTCCCAGACCTCTCTCGAGATGATCGTCGTCCCCGGATGGACCTCGTCGAGTTTCGTCTTGGCTTCTTTCCATGCCTTCGTCGTCTCCCCGTAGGCCGAGCCCGTCTTGGGGTTGATGAAGCCAAACTCCTCGTCCAAGTCCTCGATCATGACGAAGGACTTCTCGAAGGTCTCGACCCCTTCCAGGACAAGAGCATGGGCCGCTCGGCCGATGACCAGAGCCGGACTCTCGGATCGCTTGACTTCGCCTCGGAGGTACTGGGCTTGGTAGTCCCGCGGAGACTTCCGGAAGACCTTCAGAGCCGATGCCGAGATGGCTAGGCCCTTCTTCGCGATGTCGTGATAGGCCGAGTCCTCCTCGACCAAGAAGCTACCCTCGGGGATTTTCGTCGTTGTCATGGTTCTGGATCCTTCTTATGTTCTGGATCGCCCGCTCGAGGTCGTCGATAAATACCTCGAGGGACTTCTGATGTACTTCAAAACGCCAAGCCTGAGACAGTTCATCGTCTCCTCTTGACTCGATCAGGAGTTGAGTCTTCAGCATCCCGAGAAGAATCCAAGGAGCGCAGACCATCCATCGGGTTACGGCCCGAGTGACGTCGTCGCATCTTTGGAGGAGATTGTCTTCGGAGGCGAGCGAGAACTCTTCGTAGAGTTCCATCGCCCTCCGGACCTTCTCGTCGAATCCTTCCGACATAACCGCTCCTAGTTGTCGAGCCTACCTTGACTCGAACCCCCCCCAGGCACTTGCGAACCTGAGAGGAGACAGAAAGGATCCCAGCAAGAACAACCTGCTAGAAACCCTCACCGAATGTTTCCATCCGGTGAGAGGGGAGGAAAGAGAAAGCAAGGAGCCATGATTCCATCCGACCCGCCAAAAGCCGACTGGGCCTTGCTTCCCCTATGGGGTGTACCTCAGTTCAGAACATACGGGACGATTTAAGATACGTCAAACTGGCCGGGCGGCTTGGGTGTCAGATTGTGTCATGACATCGCGACGGTGTAGCCATCGCCGAGGATGACGGTCCCGCCGTGAGAAGTGACCGCTCCGGAGAAGTTGACCAGAGGACCGTGAGCGACATCGAGGACACCATTTGGATAGATCTTGATCGCGTTGATGTCAATTGATGAATCCTGACTGCTTCGAGTCGTCAGCAAGCCGGAGTAGATGACCGAGGTCGTACGAGTAATTTCTGATCCCAGAAACAGACACTCTCCTCCAAACAGTTCGATGCTGTTCAGATCGAATCCGGACGATTGTCGGACATACCCGCCCTGGTATACGTCGACGCCTCCCAAGTCGCCTTGGCCGATGACGTTCCCGCCGTATCCGATGTTCACGTTCGAGGCCGCTTGGGTTGAGATCATGCCTCCGGCGCCGGACTCATGCCGGACCTCGAGCGTCGTGATCGATGTCAGATTGAGCGTGATGTCGTCCAGACTCTCGACCGTGATGGTCGTAGCCGTTCCCTCGATGAAGACCCCGCGACCGTTGCCGGCGATGTAGATGTCAGCGATCGAGCTTGAGTTGACATTGATCGAGGCGTCGTCCGCTCCGATCGAGAGAAGGTCCGTCGTGATCTGGATCGGCGCAGCCGACGTTCCGAGATTCCCGGTAAAGCCATCAGTGAATCGGACCTCGCCGGCCGTGAGAGTTCCGCCGGTGATGGTGCTAGAGGTCGAGTTGAAGACGCATTTCTTAGAGGCCGTCGGCGCCGCCGAGTCGGACCAGTTGCTGGCGTCCGAGACATCGGCCAGGTTGCCGGCCCCAGTCCAATAGGCCGTCGGAAGAGTGAAGGTCGGAGGGAAGTTCTTATAAGGGTGATCAGATGGGAGGTTAGCCGTGAGACCGTACTTGTGAGCGGCATAGCCTTCGACCTGCTGGATCTCTGAAACAGAAAGCCCAGAGAGATAGATTATCTCCGCGATTTCACCTTGAGCGCCTCCAGAGAAGTAAGCGGACCCGATCGCGTAGTTCGTAATGCTTAGGTCGATGCTTGAGGCGTCCGCCTGGTCTGAGAGTTCGGTCCCGATGTATCTCATCACTAGATTGTCAGAGTGCCGGCCGAAGACAAGCGATCGATAGTCTGTTCCAGTTGTGCCGGCTGGAAAGTTGCTGTTTGAGATAACATCCGAAACAGTTCCGACGCTTATTTGGATTCCAGCGTCGTTGTTCTGGTAGAGAAGTTGGATAGATTTGGCTGAATTGTCCCCTCTGGTCAGGGATCCAAAACTAAGAGAGGTCGAGTCGTTTGCGTTCCCGATGAAACAACACAGGAGAGATCCGCTTGTTCCTACGTTCATGTCTGAGTCAGTGAACAAAAGATGATCGAAGTCCGACGAGGCCCCGTCGAAAGCCAGAGCCGGTTTGCCGCTCACGGTACTACTCGCGACATAGAGAGGACGTCTGGCCGCGGTTGTTTGGGTAGCGGAGACGCTGTTCCCCTCTGAACTGGTCCAAGTTTCGACCGCTGCGCCATCAGCGACAGAGATCGAACTGGCATCGAACCAAGCGACACACTTGGTAGTACCAAGGTTGGAAGGAGTCCAAAGAGCCATCAGGAGACCGTCAGAGTCCGAGCGACGTCGGCGAGAATCTTCCCCTTGCCCTTGACGACGATCCCGTTGGTGAAGGTGACATTCGCCGCCCCGTTCCTTTCATTGATCGTTCCGTCGTAGAGGTTGGTCGTCGTGACGGTTGCTCCGGTTGAGGTGTTCTTGGAGAAGTCCAGGACGGAAGGCCGGTCGTAGACGTTGGCCGTCGTGATCGTCCCGTTCGACTGGTGAGAGACGACCCCCTTCCCGTAGACGTTGACCGTCGTAGCTCCGGCCGAAGCCTCGAGCCGATACTCCCCGCCCGAGACGTCCGCGGTCCCGCTCAGGGTTTCGCTTGATCGCACAGTCCCGGAGTCCATCAGGACAGAGGCGAAGTTGCCGGCCGCGGCGAGGATCTCGATCTCGGCGAATGGCGATCCAGTGAGTTCGACGTTCGTGATGGTGCTCGAGGAGACCTGAATCTTCCCCTTGCCTCCGGTGACTCTCAGGGTCGTGATGACGCTCGAGGATCCGAAGACGATCGCGTCGGTCGAAGCCTTGGTCTTGGAGATATGGGCAGTCGTATATGTCCCGTTCAGGTTGACCTTCCCAAACTCGGTCGAGACAAAAAGATCGGTCCCAGATGCCGCGATGGGGGTACTGCTGGTTCCTAGCGATCCGGTGAAGCCCTCGAGGACTTTGATCTTGGCGACCCCAGTGATCGAGGTCCCGGTGATGGTTTGGGAGCCGGTGTTGAAGATGACGGTATCGCTGGCCCCAGGAACGACCCCCCCGGACCAGTTCCCTCCAGTCTTCCAGTCAGCGCTCGATGTTCCAGTCCAGAGATATGTCGCCATGGTGTTCTATTCGGATCAGGTGATAGCCGTGACTTCGAGAAGACCGCATGCGATGACAGAGGTCAGCCCGGCTTGGTTTGGAGGAGAAGAGATGCTCTGAGAGTATTGTCCGAGTTGCCGGCTGGTGCTGCAATAGATCCCCGGCGTCTCGACCCCAGCCTCGAGGCAGGTCTCCTCCGTCAGGCCAGACATCGAAGCCAGAGAGAACGAAGGAGGGCTCTGAATGCTGCTTGTGCTACCCCAAGCGATCGCTGGGAGGTGACTTACGATCGGGAGGGGCGGGAAGGCGGGGTTGAAGGGGAAAGGATGCGGAACGTCGACATCTGGCCCCGGATCCCCGACGGGATAGTCGGTTGTGATACTGGAGCCGTTGTAGTTGTCGAACTGGAGACTCGAGACGATGTTCTTGTCCCCAACCTCAGAGCCTTTGTAGTTCCGAGCGAACTCGCCGGCGACGTTGCTCGTACCCCCCTGCCCGAATGGGGGAGGGATTGACGGACATCCCGCCGGCGGAGGTTGTCCTTGAGTCCGGAAGAAGTTCAGGTCAGATTGAAGGATCCCGACTCGTCTTCTCTGGGAAGGATCCTCGAACTGGTTCTGATTCCCGATGATGGTGTTAGGGCTTGGCGGTTGATTGAACGCGTACCCGTTGTCGTATCCCGGAGGTGAGATCGTCGGAGTGCTTCCGATTTCTTGGTAGCCCTGATAGAAGTAGCGGAAGGCGTAGATCGGGAGGTTCGCGATAATGACCGAGGCCGAGCCGAAAGCCGCTGAGGTTGTGAAGGTATGCTCGTCCGCTCCAACAGTCTCGGCCAGCCGGTAAACAGTTTGGATCGATGCGGTCCTTGCCGGCGAGTCTGAGGCGTAGGAGCCTTGGAAGCCGTGAGGCGTGTCCAGATCTCCGGTCGTGAAGTTGAAGGTATACGCGGACTTTGAAGGTGTTCCACCGAAGGCCGAGATCGTCGCTTTGTTGTAGGTCTTGGAGAAGCTCTGGTCGATCGAGTCCTGAGTCCCGGCGACGATATCTCTGATCGTACCTCGGACGCGATAGGTGACAGAGATCGAGCTGGGGAAGATGTCGGCGAAGTCGAAGACCAGGACACGGTCGGAGACTGGGGGAACGCTGGCGGAAGTCCAGTAGGCGAGCTGCTCCGGTTGAGTCGCCTCGAGGTAGGGATAGTAGCGGTACACATGGGACGTCCCATCGCCGGCCGTCACAGTTTGCGACAGAGCCGGAGAGGTGTCGTACGCGGAGTTCACAAAGAGATATCCGACGCCATCGACCAGCCGGATGTCCTCGGTCCCATCCAGAGGCCGGTTGCCAGTGTTGGTCGGCTTGTCCCAGATGACTCGAGTCTCTCCGGTCAAGGCGTCCATCTGAGCATCGCTCAATCTTCGAGACCCCCCTCTTCCGCTAGACCAAGTCCAGCCTCGATGGTTGAGAGACTTGTTCTCTCTGAATGAGTCGATCGGAGCCGGCCCCGCTTGTCCGGATGGTCTGATCTCTCTCCAGGATGAATGACCAAAGACGAGAACCGCGTTGGCATTATCAGAGAAGGTGACGTCGGACGTCGCGTTGGTTGGGGTTTGTTGAGTCGCTGTTCCGGTAGCCTTAAAGATGACAGTCGAGTTGTTGATCGTCGTCGGAGCCGCGAGCCGGATCCAGTAAGAGACAGTCCCTCCGACCTCGACCGCTCCGCTTGGTATCGCGTTGTACGGAAAGACCTCGATGAAGCGCTTGCCCGAGAGACTCGTCCCGCAACAACACAGGCGCTTTTTGTTCATGGTCATGAACAGGATCCGTCGATCGCGTTCTCAGCTTGGAAGAGAAACAGACCGGCGCCTTGGTTGTCTCGATATTGTCGCATGAAGACCAGCGATCCCGTCGAGATGGCTTGGACCGACATTCCGGAAGGGAAGTCGCCGGCCGAGAGATCGACTCCTGGGTTCATCAGGGCGGCGGTGTTGTTGACCTCCATGATGTTGTAGGCCGTACCAGTGACGAGTCGACCTCCGGAAGAGAAGTTGTAGTCGGCCGATCCGCTCGAGAAGTCGTCGGCCGTCTCTTCGACGAAGGTGTAGGCGAAGCGGTTGCTCTCCCCAGTGATGGCGGAGGATCCAGAGATTCGAGCGACGAAGGTCCGAGCGTCTGCTCTTTGTCCGGTGTTGTCGATCCCCGGCTTGACCTTCCCTCCGCCATTGGAGGACTCGAAAGCCTCGAGCATTTCCATAAGACGAGCGAAGAGATCCGGAGAGAACTTCCCGAGCCCTTGGGAGATGACGGGATACTCTCTCATCAAACAGGATCCGGAAGGCCGAGAGACTGAAAGGAAGCGGTATCCGGGAAGGGTTGTTTCATAACGACCGTATCCGCGATGTAAAAGCCGGTGTTGTCCGGATCTTCTTTGAGGATGACGTCTCCATTCTGGTCCCGCTTTGGTGCTTGCCGGCGATGATTGAACTGATCCCAGACGAAGGTGAAGGAGGCGTTGTAAGAATTGATCTCATCTCGAGAGACGCTCATCCCGGTAAAGAGGAGAGATCCAGCCTCGGCGCCGAGATACGCTTGGTCGTTCCGCTTCGCAACGAGATAGAGAGAGTCGATGTTTGGGACGTCGGCGAACTTCTCGTAGCGGACCTTGAGTTCGAGCTCTTGTTGGATGACGAAGGCCGTCACAGGTTCGCCGGCTTCATCGACCGGAGTACCCTCGACGTCTTCGTTGTTGTTCGTCGGAAGGATCCCATCGTTCGCTCGCCATAGATCGATCGCGACGGGACGCTGGGAGATGTTGAAGGCGACAAAGCTGGGCGCGCTTGGATCGTCCGTCGTGTCGTCAGAGCCGACCGTCTCGAGGCCGTACTTGAAGGAGACGAGATACTGGATCTGCTTGTCGCCTTGGGTCCGGACCGAGACCGAGAGCGGGATTAGATTCCCCAGGACTGGAGTCGAATCAGGAACATACAGCCGGACCCCAGTCGATCGGATGACTTGGCCCATGCTGGGTTGGGCCGTGACGGTCGAGTCGTTCTCGACGACGAGGAAATCTCGAGTCCCGCTCCGGCCGTCGGTCCCTTGTTCGAATCCTCGACTTTGTTCGAAAGCCTCTAGGGTCATGTGAAGGACTCCAGTCTTGTCAACATTTCCTTGAACATCCCGCCGGTGTTCTTCGCGATTTCTTGCAAGTTGTCCGAGTCCTTCTTGGCGACGGTTGGGTCGACCTTCACCAGACCGAGAGCGGTTTGGATGCCTTCGGTAAATCCGGAGACCTGCTCTTCCGCGGCCGCTTTCGGCGCCTCAGTCGCGAAGCCTACAGGGATGAACTCCTCGATCGCTTCGGCGATTTTTTCCGCGAACCGCTCGGGGAACATCTGTCTAAGTTCGCCTTCGCTGAGGAACTTGGACATCACCTCGAATGAATTGAGATTCTGTGTCGTACTACCTCCGACCAGAGCCGGAGCTGGTTGTGCAGCAGGTCGAGACAGGGGATCAAGAGCCGCGGAGAGTTTGAGGATCATTTCTTGGAGTTTGTCTGTTCTCCCAAAGAATCCCTCGTCGATCTTCATCTTTCCCATTTCTAAGGCTACCCCGGCCATCCGCGGATCTCCCAAAGCAGCAGCGATAGAACCGACCTGAATCAAAGACTCAATAAAGTCGATCGTCGCGGTCAAGGCAAGACCGATACTTTCAGCGACTAAGAGGAAAGTTTGGGCGAGATCTTTTCCGAGACCCTTGAGATCCCCAAACTCTCCTTTCATGCTCCCGATGACCTCGTTCATGGTTTGGAAGGTGAGCGTGAGTTCCTCGAAGAATCCGACACCGAATTGCTCGAAGGTCTCTCCGAGTTTGATACGAAGCCCTTCGAAAGCCGAGCCAGCCTTGACCGCCGACCCAGTGACACCAGACAGAAGAGTCTCGGCCATCTTGTCGGACATGCCCTCGACGTTTCTCATCTCTTCCGTGAGAGACTTCAGGGTTCCCATCTGCCCAGTCAAGGCGACCGCGGCCGTACCTGCTCGAGCGTCGAGATCCTTCATGGTGTCGACGACGGCTTGGACCCCTTCGGTATTGAGTGTTTCGAGTGCTTGAGTCAAGCCTCCGGCGCCGGCGACATCTTCGCCCATCTTGACCAGAACCATCCGAAGACCAGTACCCGCGAGTGATCCCTTCAGGCCGGCATTCGACAGGACTCCCAGAGCCGCAGCCGTTTCTTCCAGGGAGACTCCCATCGCCGAAGCGACTGGTCCGGCGAACTTGAAAGCCTCCCCCATGCCCTCGACGGAAGTGTTCGACTTGGAAGCCGCAGCCGCTAGGACATCCGCGACCCGTCCGGATTCGCTCGCCTCGAGTCCGAATCCTCGGAGTACGCTGGCGGTGATGTCGGCCGCTTGAGCGAGATCGAGTTGTCCGGCCGCCGCGAGACTGAGAACTTTCGGGAGAGCCTTGTGAACTTCCCCGACCTCAAAGCCGGCCTGAGCCAAGAAGCCCATCGCTTGAGCCGCTTCTCTGGCGGTGAATGCAGTCGTCGACCCCAGTTCCTTCGCGAGATCCGTCAGGCTTTGGAACTCGGCGCCGGTCGCTCCGCTGATCGCCTTGACCCGGAGCATGGATGTTTCGAAGTCCGCGAAGACCCGGATCGAGTCCGCGATCGCGATGGTCGCCGCAGTTCCTACAGCCGCGAAACCTCGAGCCATCGCTCCGGTCGCTCCGACGACCATACCCCGAGCCCGTCTGGTCGACTTCTCGAAGTTTCGGAGGGATCTCTGAGCTTTGGACATCCCTCTCTGAAAGCCCTCGACCCGAGCCCCGATGGCGATATGTAAAGCCTTGACTGTAGCCATCAGGTTCCTTTGTTCTGGATCTTCATCAGTGCGAACATCTGATCCTTCATCTGTTCGGCATCGGTCGCCTTATCCGGCTTGTCCATGAAAGGCATGAAGTCCGCCGGCTTGAAGGGTTGGGTCTTTTTGCCTCGGTTGGCGTTGGCGATAAGAGACGACTGTATCGCTTGGTTGATGTCGTCCCGCTCCGGCCCGATCGGAGAGATCCGGTCGTACGCCATCCATCCAGCGACTTCGAGAGAACTCATCTCCCGCTTAATCTGGCCGACCGTCTTCCCGAGTGCCAGGGCGAGACGGAAGAGGAAACGGGTCAGAGGCCGGCCGCGGATTCCCCCTCGAGGGACTCGATGTCGCCGGAGGTGAATCCGTTGAGAGCTGCCGAGACTCCGAAGACCCGATCCATCGCCGCCGCGGACTTCTTGCCCAGAGCCTCGATGTCGGCGTCCTGAAAGAGCCGCTCTCCTTTCTCATCGCAAGCCGTCAAGACGACCAGACGAGCCCGAAGGTTGACGAGGTTCCGACGCTTGCCTCCAGAGACGGAAGCCTCGAAGGCGTCCCGCTCGGCCGCGGTCAGGATGCGAACGAATAAGTCTCCGCCCCATTGAGGGACGGAGATCTTTTCGAGGTGAAGGTCGTCAGACCCGAGAATGTCGAGTCGATTCAGAGTTGCCATTTGCCCTCCTTATGGGTTTAGCCTGAAGTGTGAGTTACGTTCCCGGAGACCTTGAAGACGATCGAGGCCCGGTTGATCTCGTCCATGTTGACCGAGACGGAGAAGGATCGGACGAAAGCCGAGAACGAGAACTTGTCACCATCGGAGAGGGTGAGTTCGACAGCCTCGGCGGTTGCTGATCCAGCCTCGAAGGACTCGAGGACGTCTTGCTGGCCGGCATCAGTCGCGTCGTCCAGTTGTACCTCGATCGTCAGTTCTCCGCCGTCGCCAAAGCCTGGGACGAAGGTTCGAAGCGTTGCAGTCGAGAGGTTGGTCGTATCAACCATCGTCCGTTCCATGGTCGGTCCGTCGATGGACAGAATTTGTCCGATGACGACCGTATCAATTTTGAGGATTGCGCCTTGGCCGAGGAATGCAGTCATCCGGGATAGTCCGTTTCGTTAGATCGGTAGGAGAAGAGGAAAGAGAGTTGCCGGATGAAGACTCCGACCCGACCCCCGTCAACAGGGCTCGCATAATCTGTTCGGTCATTGGTATGAGTACATCCCAAGACCTCGACGGAAGCGATCCCATCTCCGTCCGGGATCAGGCGATTCTCTCTCCGACCCGAGAGAGCTTGACGGACCCGCTCGGCTAGATCCGTCGCGGTCGCATAGTCCTCGGCCATGCAGTAGATGTCGAAGTCGACCGAGACAATGTCCGAGGCCCCGGTCAGAGTCGAGTACGGACGAGACGACCCGATCTCGTACATGATCGCCGGCAAGGACTGCTCTTGGTCGAGAGCCAGAGGAGCGACCCGAGTCGACACAATCGCCGAGACCTCGGAGTCGACCTGAAGGATGCGGAACAGAGCCCGCTCGGCTTGAGAGACGACAGCCATCAGGCGACCCCCCTAATCTTTTCGAGTTTGCGGAGCCGGCGCTGGAGTGACTTGAGCATCCGATCGCCCAGTCGCTTGTCCAGTCCGCGGAGATGTCGCTCGGCGGTCCGAGTGAGAAAGCGGTCGCCCTTTGTTCCTGGAATCCGGACCGAGTATCGCTTCCCGCCTCGACCCCGGACCCGCATGAAGAAAGGTCGCCGGCCGAACTCGATGATGTGAGCGAGATTCTTCCGAGAGTTGAATCCTCGGTATCGGCCGGAGCCCTTGCCCTTGATCGCGACCCCTACCCTACCGATCAATTCGCCCTTCTGCTTTCGGACGGTCCGGTCGATCTGAGCTTTCAGCGCCCCTTGGTCTCGAGACGCGAGAGACCTGGCGGTCTGCTCCATGTCCTTCGTCTCTTTGGTGATGGCAGCACGACGGATCTTGTCCGCCTCTTTCTTCCCAAGTTCCGAGAGAGCCCGCTGGAAAGCCGCGGCGCCTTCGAGTTGGATCTGGACGTTCAGATCTGACACTCCCATCAGACCATCTCCCTCGCTTGGATCTCGATCATCTGGTCGATCTCTCGGCGGTTGAGGAACTCGACGACCTCGAAGGTCCGGGAGTCGTAGACCAGGCGAGACGTCGCGGAGACGTTCGAGGTATATCTCATGGTGATCTTGTGAGTGATCCGAGCCTTCGTCTGGTCGGCGTTCTGGAGTTCTGTTCCCCGTACTGGATCGATCGAAGCGAAGACGGTCTCCGCGGTCGAGAAGGACGCGGACCTTCCGCCGAAGTTGTCGACGCTCATCGATGGATTCTGGATGGCGACTCGGTGTCTGAGAAGCCCGGCCCGCATCAGAAAGCCTCCGCGACCCGATACTGGAGGATCAACCGCTCGACTCCCATCGGGACCGGAGCGAAGGTGTTCCCCTTCGGATCGACTGCTTCGCGATGCTCGTAGAAGTGAGCCGCCAACATGAGAACCGCCTGAATCAGAGGTTCAGGGACATCGGTCGAGGCCGTTCCGTAGCCGGCGACCGCGGTGATCGTGACCGCTTGTTCTTGGTCGATGGTCGACGGCCATTCTTGGCCCGACTTGAGATAGATCCTTCCAGGGTCCCGGATGGTGTCGACCCCGTAGACGCTGGTCGCAAGGGTCTGAGAAGCCCCGTCGGCGTCCAAGTAGGAGATCGAGGTCACAGAGGCCAGAGGAGAGACTGGGGAGTAGATGACGTCCCCATGCGGGAACATATCGAAGGAGAAGGTGTAAGTCGCGTTTATCAGTTGCCGGCGAGTCTCGTTCTCGACGTAGTTGGTCGCTCTGGTGATGAGGGACGCGATGACGGCGTCTTCGTCCGAGTGTGTGACCCTCATCCAGAGTTTCGCGTCTGAGGTCGCGACGACAGCCGCGGCGGGTCCGGTCGTGATTTTGAGTCCGTAGTCGTGTGAGTTCATGCGGTCCTCCCCCTTCTGTTCGGCATAAATGAAAAAGACCCGCCGAAGCGGGTCTTGTCTCGGTTGGCTGGAGAGGAAATTAGTATCAGGCCAAGATTCCCGAAGCCTTGCAAATTTCTGATTTGAGACCGTTCTCGGAATGTTGGAGAGTGAAGTTCAATTCTGAGAATTCTTCTGTCCCAAATGCCCAGCACTCAATCTCTGCTTCGACTCGATACTCGGTGATGGGATTACCGAAGAAGCTGGCTTGAGAATCAATCAACGAGTATGCCATGGCTTCAACCTTTTCGATCGCCAATTCCTGATCAAGGAAGCGGTAAGGGATGACTTGGTCACAAAAGACTGTCTTGATTTCTTCGCCGTCTTGGATTCGTACGAGGGTAATTTTGGTGTTGGCTTCTTGGTTCTTCATTTCTGGGTTCCTTTCATGGCTTCGTTGCCATGCCCTAAGTATATCGGTACTTTCTTAGTCTGTCAACAGTCTTAGAAGAAAAAAAAGCAAAAAAAAGAGACCCCTCCGAAAAGGGGCCTCTTGGTGCCATTAGGCGGGATTTGGGCTTGGGTTTAGGCCAGGGTGATGACCTTGCAGGCCGCGGTGTTGAGGAGTTCACCATCGTTGAACGCCATGCCTCGGACTCCGACTTGGCCGGTTGCCGCGAACAGTTCGTCCAGACGGGTGAACTCGAAGCCGCCGAAGTCGACGATCTGGTAGTACGAAGTATCCCCGAAGAGGATCGGCTTCTTGCCAGTTGTCATCGGATCGACGTTGTCCGACTCGTAGACCGGCTTCCCGAGCAAGGTGTCAGGAGCGGCGCCGAGACCAGGCGTCCAGAGGTAGTTCAAGGAGCCCGAACTTGTGACGGGGTTCTTGAGCTGGCGGATCGCCTTGGCTGCTTCTGGGGAGATGATCCAGTTGGCAGTTGGAGCGGATCGGTACTGGACAGCGACCGAGTAGAAGAGATCAATCAGTTCGTCGCCGGTGACAGCCGTAGCGGATGCCGCGGTGACTCCCGAGGTAGCGTTGTCGAAGATGCCCCGAGGAGCGTTCGAGTTGTCGCCGACCAAGAAACCAGTCAGCTCAGCCGTCGCGAATGAGCGAGCGAATGAAGAAGCGATATAGGCTTCGAGTTGAGCGGCCGAGAAGGTTCCGGTGTAGTTCAGGAGTTCTTCTGAGACCTTCATGATCCGAGCCAGACGGACAGGGTTGAAAGTGACCTGCCCGAAGGAGTGATCGCTCTCGGAGATCGAGCCGCCTTCAGCGCCATAAGCCGCGGACCCGATGCTTGACTCGGTCGCGAATGCGGTCTTCTGAGAGACCTCGACGACCGTACCGATTTGTCGCATGAAGTTTGCTTCTTCGCGGAGTTGGCTGATTTGCTGAGAGACTTGGGTTGTCGCCAAGTTTCCGCCTGCACCAGCCGAGCCGATGGAGAGAGCCCGCATTTCGCGATCGGAGAGACGCTCTCCGCATACGTTCTTGATGAAGGCGTCCCGGTACTCTTCGGAGTCGATCGTGATGGCGCGCTCTTCGACTTCTGGGGTGAGGTCGACGTTAGCCATCTCGGCTTCGCGAGATGCGGTTCGTTCTTCCAGGGAGATACGATCTTCGAGGCCGCGGATCTCGGCTTCGATCTTCTCGAATTTCTCGGTTTGGTCAGCGTTCAGGTGAGCGGAGCCGTCGTTCTGAGCGGCGTCCAAGATTGAGCGCTGTTCCATGATCAGAGCGGCGCGCTTCTCTTTGAGTTCGTGAATCTTCATTTTAGAAGTTCCTTTGGTTAGATAGTCAAAAAAAGAAACAGGCCGCGACGATCGACGGATCGGGTTGGTCTGAGATGTTTAGGCCGGACGATCGACGGATCCCGCTGGCGGTTGCCAGACCTAGAAGACTTGGACCGAGCGAGAGCCCGGCCCAAGCCCGGAGGGTCGAGATTCTGTTCGGTTATCCCTCGTTCATGAGGACGCGGAGCTTGGCGAGCTCGACAGAGATTCCGCGATCCCGGCGACAGTGTTCTCGATTGAATCGACGAACAGCGACCGAGGTGTCCTCGTAAGCCGGGAAAGAGACGACGGAAACGTCGAAGAGGTCGAGGTCGCTGATCTCTCTGATCGCCTGGCCTTCGTCTTCCCGCCATTGATCATCCCGGACGACGAAGCCGAAAGACATCGAGTCCAAATCTCCGCGACGGATGCTCTCGATGGTGTCCCGGCCAACGCTGGTGTCGGGAGGATCGATCTCGACTCGGAGACCGACTTCATCGACCAGCATCCGGAGAGTTCCAGACTTGGAGCGGCCGAGGATCATCTTGGGGTCGTGATCGACCAGAGCCCGGACATCATGCTCTTCGACGAGAGCCCGATCAAAGGCGCCCGGCTTAATGATCTCCTTGAACTGGCCCAGATCCCGAGACTCGGAGTCGAAGACCGAGGCATAGCCGACGATTGTCGGGAGGTCTGATTCGTCGTCGACGACGATGGCTCGAGATGTGCGGACCTCGAGGGTCTTGGGGTTGGCTTTGCGGTTGTACCCCATATCCCCCCCAGACTCTCCGGTCAGAGATTCGTACTGCCCATGAGTCGAACATGGCATATAGATCGTCTCGCCGTCGACGGTCATCTGGTGCGATCCCTCGCATCCAATCGCCTCGGCTCGGTCGCTTGCTTCTTGCTCGGTCGTGTATTGGTCGGTTCCGACCCTTGCGCGTTGTTCGTCCATGTCTTCGCCTTTCGTGCTAAGAGGATGCTCCTCGGGGAGGAGGTCGGTGTCATGTTTGCCCGATCGAAAGCGAAGGTTTCGCAGGGCGTAGAGAAAAGAATTCACTCGGGCGTATGCCCATTGTTCGGGAGAAGTGACAGTCGGCCGTACCGACTGAGGGTTCGTCTTGTAGGCGCCGACCCCGCGGTCGAAGACCTTCTCGAGAGTTGCGAGCGTTGTCTGCTTTCGCGGATCATCGCCGACGTCTTCTTTGTGTTCCTCGAGCTTGTTCTTGAGACCCTTCTCGATCGCCGGCGTGAGTTGACGCTCCTCAAGTTTGACCTTCATCTCGTCGAGGACCTCAGTCATCCGATCGGCGCCCAAGACTCCGACGGTCCCCCATTTGACTTGAGCGACGATGCCGGCGATGTTCGAGAGGTTTGGGGAAAGGTCTTCGTCCTGGAACTGAGCCCCATCCTCGAAGTGTCGAGCGGCCCAAGCCTCTCTCTCTCGGATCCAGTCCAAGACCATCTCCGACTCGACTCCGCGGTTGGCCCGCTTCCAGATCTCGAAGGCGTCGTTCCCGCGGATGTTCCCGCCGGCGTCCCAGATCTCAGGAAAGTCCTCTTT
>VMHT01161908.1_pt1 | contig 17142 bp, 35 predicted proteins | sample 4693611 | NCBI WGS metagenome assembly VMHT01 (sample SAMN12280063, study PRJNA550983) | marine metagenome | isolation source: seawater sampled from same location over 5 years 0.02-0.2 micron viral filtrate | place: USA: collected off the coast of southern California halfway between the port... ...
CCTATAGCACCGCCACTTGATGTGTTCATTGCAAATCCAACTTGTGTTCCGCCAGTGCCATCAGCAAGTCTAGATATAAGTCCTTGACTTTGTGTACCAGACATGTTGAACCATCCTGAAAAATGGAAATCTCCTGTACCAAAGTTTAGTTCATCGTTATACGGTGCCTCCATATAGTTGCTTGTACTAAATGGACCATAACTTACTAAGTCAGTGCCTGTGTCACATACTTGTTTAGGTATTGTGCCATACACTGGTATTGATTGGAACTTTGCTGATCTATCATCTACAGCCAACATACAACTTACATCATCAAAGTCTGCTGTAATAGACGAGCCGCCTGTAGCCGCTAGTTCAATTCTTGATGTTGTGCCTGTTGCAACAAACGATCCTGTTAGTATATCTGCTGTAGCAGGAGTAGTACTCTTTGTTTCACCACCCGGATGATAGATACTAGCGTATTGGTTATTGGTTGCAAGAACTTTTGCTCTTATCATATATGTTTCGCCAACTACTGTTGTGATATCTTGATAACATTGGTTTGCTGCCGAACCACTGTTTCTATCTACTCTTATGTATCCACCTTGGTCTGTAATTATACTTGTACCGTTTGTTGTCCAGTTTGTTGTGCCTCCACTAAAGTCTCCATTACTAATAAGTTCTCCTGAGCCTACAACATCTGTATCATCGTTGTCACTCATTACTACTAGTCTAGTATCTTTAGTTTGCCATCCAGTGTTGTGATCTGTTTGTATGTGGGCATGTAGTTGTGGTTGTGCATCAGTATTATTAAAATCAAATAGTACCAATCCATCTAATCTTGTACCAGCTGCTGGTCCTGCTAAGAAGTTAAACGCTGAATTGTTTACATGACCAACTTTAACATCACCGTTTTCATTGCTTGTTGATATAGCATATGACGGTAGTATTGTTTGATCGTCAGTAGCATTATTCCAAGTCCAGTCTCTTGTTATAAGTTTTGGGTCAACAACATAAGTGTCTCTAAAACTTAGATATGTGTCATAGCTATCACCTGCATACCATAAGTCACCGTTAGGCGTAATAGTAATATGTCCTACATAACTGTATGCTGTACCTGTTACACTTGTTCCTTCATAATAAGTTTCTCTATCTGCATTTAATACTGTAAGACCTTCTGCTGTTCCTACATAGATAGTAGGTTGATGTATACCAGTTAATGGATCAATTGGTGTATCAGGCAATACTGTTGCTGTTACACATATAGCATTGAGTGTTGCAATTCTAAGAACACCTACTGCTCCATGACTGTCTATTGTTTCAAGGTTACGTCTTACTATACCTTCTGCGGTATAGTGGTAACTAGTTTCAAGCATGTCGCCACTGTCTCTAATGAAATCCATTATGCCAAAGCGGCCGCCTGATGTGCCTCCACATGTATACATTTGTCCATTCATTGCAAATATATCTACTACACTGTTACCGGCGGCGGTGTGTTTCATCCATTGAGTGTTGTTAATATTAAACACCATCCACATTGCCATGTCAGGGTGATCAGCATCATATATTGTTACTGTGTCTGCTGTGTTGTCTGCAACAATTAATGCTACCGCAGGAAAGTCTTTTCTACTACCTCTTGTTGATGTGTTAAGTGCTTCATTGTACCAACTAGTGTTTTGTACTCGTCTTCTCCAAGCGCCGCCATCTGAATCAAGTCTTGTGTCATACAAGAACATTGCTGACTCAGTCGTTGTAATATCTGTATCAATAGCACCTAGTGCTACATCACCTGTTACTTCTACGCCTTTGGTTGTTGTTTCTAATTTCTTAGCATTGTCGTAGAATATATCAAGTGAGCCATTTACATTAAATGTAAGTCCGTACTCAGCAAGAGTAGAACGTAAACTTATTTCATTGTTTGTTTGTAAAAATAAACTACCGCCTGTGCCTGCTTCAGTAATAAAGCTGTCTGATGCTGTTGTGTATATTTCTAAGTTGTCGTTGTAGTTTGATTTAATACCTTCTTCAAACTTTGCATCTACACTGAATACTGTTCCGGCATCTGTAAAGCTAAGAATAGTATTATCTAGTGCAGACACTGCACTTGTTCTTACCTTTAACTCTGCACCAACTGTGTTTACATCTACGTAAGAATCGCCAGCAGCATTAAATCTTAAATTGTTTTCTGCAAAACGTGAACCTGTTGTGCCTACAGTAATCTCTGCACCGTCTACATCTAGTGTGCCAACCATAGTAACATTACCACTAGGATCAATAGATACATCTGGTGTCATTGTGTCAGAGCCACTTAGTACAAGTGCTGCTGTTCCACTTTGCACACCTATACGTGCTCTTGCTGTTGCTCCGTCAAAGAATCTAATTTGTGAGTCTTCTGATGAGCCACCTTTAATTTGTAGTCTACCTTTAGATCCACTACCTAAGTTAAATAGGTCACCATCAGCATTAAAGTTACCTGTTACATTTACAGGCTTGTTTAAGTCCCAACTAGTAGTTGCATGTACATATGTAATTGTAGCACTTGCTCCATCTACTGTAATACCTGCGCCGTTGGCCGCAGAACTACCTGCCGCTCCACTTGCTAGTGTAATGTTTATATCGTCTATGTCTAGTGTTGTAGAATTAATAGTTGTTTGTGTACCATCAACTTGTAGGTCACCAGCAATAACTACTTTACCTGTGTTGTCTCCGTGTGCCGCTGGGTCAATAGTAAATGTAGCAGGTCCTCTTAGGTAACCTGTAGTTGTAATATTACCTACACTAATTACTGCACCACTTTGTAGAGCTGAGTCTGCTAATAACCCTTGTGCAGATGTTGCGTAATCTGTTGCGTCTGTAGTAGCGGCTGATCCTAAACCTAGTGTTGTTCTTGCCGCTGTTGCATCAGCGTCATCAACTAAGGTTCCACCAAATGTTGATATAGCAGAACTTGCCACAGCATCTGTAATGCCATAGCCTGATAATGTAGTAGGCGTTGTTGTAAGGTCTGCGTATGCAACACTTGTTAAGAACGTGCTAGTGTCTGGAGGTGTATATGTAAACGTACCTGTTGTGTTGTCATATGCAATAGCACCATCGCCTGCGGCTGTTTCTTCTGCACCTACACTTAGGTTTGTAAGCGTAAGAGCATCTGTTATTCCGTAGCCTGCTAGTGTAGTAGGTTTGCTGTTTAGATCGTTAAAGTTATAGGATATAGAATAGGCTAATGATGTCCATGCTGTAATGCCATCACCAACTTTAAGTTTAAGTGTATCTGTTTCTACGCCTGGCTCACCTAGAGCTAATACTGTATTTGCCGCTGTCCAGTTAGCGGCAGTATCTCTGCGTAGTTGAATTTTTACTGCCATATATCTATCCTATTATCTAGTAGTATTTATCGTTATAGCGTGCCTGCTGTATTATCTACAAGAAGAATATCAAACGTGCAAGTATAACGTCCGTTGTTTGACAACGTGTGCATACGTGCATCAATGTCTGTCTTCTCTGTAAATGATTGTGGAATAGGATATTCCAATTGGTATGGTCCGCCCACACCGTTTACTTCTGCAACGTGTTTTATTTGGAACGTGCCTACACCGTCTGGACGAGCAAACAGTTTGAAACTGCCTGTTGCGGTGCCCTGTGCTGTAACATCAAGACGCATCAAGTAGCCTGTGAAGCCTGCTGGAATAGTGTAGACGCTCATCATAGTTTGGCCAACACCTTCTAGAACTTTTGCTACTATAGTTGTGCCTGACTTGATTAAGATGCGCTCTGAGTTTGGTTCAAAGTTATCAGTGCAAGAATACCGTGCTCTAAACACTCGCTTGAAACTGTTGGTAGTTGTAGCACTTGATCCTGATATAGTAACTGTTTCTGTTTGTAGATCGTAGTTGCTGTCCAGCCCTTGTATTTCTACTGTGTCGCCATCGTGTGTTGTTCGTGCTGTGGCTTCGTTGTTGGGTGCTACCACACTCACAGTCAGCACACCGTTTGAGTCAATAATTGCCCATGGGTAAATGGTATCGTCTTCGTCCCATATAGTTCCGTTGGTGTTTTGACTCATAGCAGGAACAGCACCAAACTTGTGTATCTGTCCAAAGCCTGCTGGTAGATTGATACTGTTGTAGATGTCTCCACCTACAGTTCTAATAACAGGTTGCCCTACACTGTTGTAGTCCATTGCCATTTCCAAACTGTTGGTGTTTGGCTGTGAAGTGTGTACGTAGTTGGTTGAGTTTGGATTTAGATTAGGCATATTATGTTGCCCAAGGTCTGCCTTGTTTGAGGCCGCCTGTGTTAGCATTGTCTATTAGACTGTTGTCTGTGTCATACTTGGTAGGTAGTTGATTAATGTCTGCTGTGACATCTGCATAACGTCCTGGCTCAACTACATTGCGAGCTGCTCTATCTGCGTTAGCTTGTGCAAGTTTTGCTTCTTGTCTAAGTTTTTTGTTTGCTAGTGTTGATATTCCGTTAGCTGCCATTTTATACTCCTGGGTCTTTTACTCTAATATCTGCAGGATGCTTTGGACCGTTTAGACTTCCGTTAGGCTCCATTGCTTCTGGACTGGTAGGATTACTTAGCATAGCCACAATTTGTTTAAATCTACTTGTTGGTTCATCATCTTGATACTGAACTTCAAGTTCAGTATCTTTTTGTTCATCTTGATCTATAAGTTCAAGTACAGCTCTTATAATATCTTGCGCTCTCATTATTTTCTCCTACAGTATATTTATCGTTGTAGATAAAGGAAGAAGTTGATCAGACTTCTTCCCCCATATGCTTACTTACGGTTCCAAATGGCCCATAGTACCCATACTGCGATCAAGCCCATAACGCCCTGCGAACCTAAGCTCGCAATCATTGCTGATACGTTTTCAACTACTGATAGTCCTTCAGGCATAAACGGCATATTGCCTAACCCTAGAACTTCCATAATGATCACTAAAGCTGCCAGACTAACACCAACTTCTGCTAGTGCGCCTGCCCACGCTTTTACTTTGTTTAGAATATCCATGATATTCCTCCCTTCTTTTAACTATCATAAAGATAGCTCAGTATTTAAATCCATATGAACACTTAATAAAATGCGTATAGAACCAATAACTGAATACTTAACCTAGCTTTTGATAAATATTTTACTGATTAAAACGGTATATAATGATAGATCTAACACCATTTGAAAACACAATAGACGAATTAAAACAATCTGGCAAGTACAGAGTGTTTAATGATATAGTAAGAGAGCGTGGAGATTTTCCTGAAGCTATCTGGTACGGTCCTTACAATATAAAGAATATTGTGAACTGGTGTAGTAACGACTATCTAGGTATGGGTCAGCATAAGGTAGTGATAGATGCGATGCATACTGCACTGGATCAAACAGGAAGTGGTTCAGGCGGAACAAGAAACATTGGCGGCACAAGTCACTATCATGTAGCATTAGAGAGTGAGCTGGCCCGACTGCATAGCAAAGGAGCTGCTCTCCTTTTTACTTCAGCTTATGTTGCCAATGAATGGTCACTAGTAGCTCTAAGCAAAATCATTCCCAACATTGTGTTTTTGAGTGATTCAAATAATCATGCAAGCCTAATACAGGGTATCCGACACAGTGGTGCTGACAAGATCATATGGCAGCACAATGACATGAGCGATCTAGAGGAGAAACTGAGTCAAGTCTCCGCCAAAGGACTTACGCCTTGCATAGTCTTTGAGTCCGTGTATAGCATGGATGGCGATGTGTCTCTGGTAACTTCGATCTGTGATTTAGCAGACGCCTACGGCGCAATGACCTATATCGATGAAGTCCATGCGGTAGGATTGTATGGGAACCATGGAGCAGGCTACCTTGAAAAGCTAGGTATTCAAGATAGAGTCGATATAGTAAACGGCACCTTAGGTAAGGCCTATGGAGTACAAGGAGGATACATTTCCGCAGATAGCATCGTAGTTGATGCAATCAGATCTGTTGCGAGTGGATTCATCTTTACTACAAGCATGAGCCCTGTACTTTGTGCAGGTGCTCTTGCTTCTATTAAATATCTTAAGGATCATAACGACCTTAGAGTGCAACATCAAGAACGTGCAGATAAACTAAAAGCAATGTTATCCGAGGTGGACATAGAAGTTCTTGATGTTGCTTGCACTCACATCGTGCCTGTAATGGTTCGTGATGCCAAACGATGCAAAACTATGAGCGACACATTATTAAATGAGTTTGGTATATACATTCAACCGATCAACTATCCGACGGTTGCAGTTGGAGAAGAACGTTTACGCATTGCGCCTACTCCTTTACATACAGATGCGATGATGCATCAGCTAGTTGATGCACTACGAAAGGTAATTTATGAATAAAATTAAAAAGTATATATGGCTCTGCTTAGGCTTTATGAGTCTCGGTATGGCATATGTTGGTGTAATTGTTCCGGGAATACCGTTCAGTATATTCTTAGTGTTTGCTGCTTATTGTTTTGCAAAAAGTAGTAAAAAGATGCACGACTGGATATACAATCACAAATACTTTGGCCCGTTCCTTACAAACTGGACACAAAAGAGAGTATTTCCAACAAAAGGCAAATATGCAATGGTGATTGTAATGAGTTCTTCACTTGCATTCCTATGGTTCACAACCTATAATATCAATGCTGCAATATGGAGCGGAGGCTTTATGGCATTAGTTGCAATATGGGCGTGGAGGTATCCAGGAACAGTTGAAGAGCATACACGTAGATTAGATGCTGGAGAAAAGGTAGGCTGGTTTAAGTAAGGCCCCGCTGTTAGATATAGCCTGTCCAGCTAGGATGGGCAATATTAAAATCTAGTTGTTTTCTCTTATTGACAAGCTCGTAGTAATCAGGCGCATATGGGACTTTCTTAGGTTTCATATGCGTTTTGTTACCTTTAATGGTGTTGCATGATTGACAAGCTGCAACAATGTTTGTCCAAGAAGTTTTTCCGCCTTTGGATATAGGAGTTACGTGATCAAGTGTTAGATTGTTTTTTGTGTAGGGAGTGTTACAGTATTGGCATGTGTATAAGTCGCGGATGTATAGGTTTACTTTAGAGAATCTAGGCCGTTGCCGTCGCCGCTGCATATTTTTTAGCATCATAACCGCAGGCACTCTAGTTTCCCAACTTGTGCTACTCACAACCCAATCATCGTACCATTCTAATACTGTAACTTTGTCGAGCCAAAGATATGTAATGGCTTCTTTCCACTGTATAGCGGATAATGGTAGATATGATACTGGCTGTGCGTCTGCGTTGAGTAATAATACTTGACTCACGTTGTGTTCCTCGTGTATAGAAATATTTATGTACTAGTGTCTTCGCTAAGATTAATGCAAAGTGCTTGCTGTCCTGCTTTGAAATAGCCGCCGCCTTTGCCTACTTCATCACTAAGTGCTTCACGTGCATAGAAACATTCTACCATGCTTTTATGTACTGTAACAGGTTCGATGTAAGGAGTTGCATCATAGAAGTATATAAAAACCAATGCCCACATTATGCGCTCCCTTGACTCATCAATTTGTTAACGACTGTTTCATCTACACAGTTTATAGCCTGAATTGGTAAAAGTCTACCATATTCTAACACAAGTTTTTGACTATAAGCAGGAACATTTTGTGGATCTTTCACTGCTGCTATACATTCTTCTCTTGTATCAAATGTAGGATCGGTAAAAACATAAATGTCACCGTGTATAGTATAGAACAAAACTATAATAAACCACTTCATGTTCCATCCTTCTTAGTTGGTATGGTAGGTCCGCTATATGGTGCAAAGTTTCTTCCGTTTGCTACCATACAAGCTGTTCCATCTGGATACAATGAAATCAAACTCCATGTACCTGAGTCTTGGTTAACGAAATACATCATGTCACTTGCAAACGCCTGGCCATTACGATGAAACTGTAAACCCTGTCCTCTAAACAAAGGTTGTTCACCATATTTGTTAATAATAAGGTCAGTCATTGTAAAAGGATCGTCACAGGATTGTACTGTGAAAAATTGCTTGCCTTTTTGCTGTGGTGGTTGTTGCTCTTGTGCTAGTAGTGCAGGCCCCGCTGTTAGGCCTATCACTAAGAGCAAAATTGTGATAAACCTATTAATCATTTTTCTCTCCGAGTTATTTGGTAATATACCTTAGGTAGTTTTCAGCTACCATTTCATTTATCTGCATAGTAAGTCTATGCCATTCCTTTGAATGTTCCTTCATCTTCTTTAATTCCATTTGCATGGTTTTTAGAACCAGCTGTCTATTGCTTGCATCGTGCATTGTTCTAATGCTTTTTCCCATTGTTGCTCCTCATCGTATCTAAATATTGTAGCACGGTCACCTGGATATGTCAACCATCCATTGTAACTTTGATAAGGAAATGTACCATTTATTTCTGCATCCAATTGACCTGGAGCCCATCCAGCCATGCCAGTGTACATCCGCCAATATCTTGGCTCGTTTCCTGTCATCATTTTTTCGAGCATGAACTCATCACTACTGACTGCTAGGCCCCGCTGTAGCACATAGGTATTCGAGCTATACCAGTCATCATCATGTATCATCGTAATAGCTTGTGGGTTTACTGGGCCTGCACACCGTACCATATCCTTAGGACTGTAATTAGTCTCATGGCCTTTTAGTGCAAAGAACTTATTAACCGAGAAGTCTGAAGGTTTGTTTACCACTAAGCCAATGGTACCTGATTCGCTATCCTCAACGATAAGTACCACTGACCTTGTGAACATTCTATCTCTTAGATTTGGATGAGCGACAAGAATTTGGCCTTTGCGACCTAGTGTATTAGTCATAGGCTGGTAGTGGTCCGCCATGGGCTTTACCCTTGATTTTTTTACCACCTACCGTAATTCTCTTTTTGCCAACCTTGTGTGATTTCTTTCCAGAACGTGTTCTCATGCCTTGACTTTTGCAAGAAGCCAAAGCTGATGCACCTAAAGCTGAATTTGGTTTAGAACTACGGCAGAGTTCTTTTGACGCTTGCCATTCCTCTACATCTGATTCTGTTAATAATATATCGTCTACCTTCATATTGTATTTATCACCTATACTTGTCTGCAGGGTTTTCTAAGGCAGTATTGCCTTCACTCAGTCTAAAAGTCAAGGCCTTACGAGGGCCTTTGGTCGTGTTTATATTCACTTCTCCTGTTTTCTCATGAAATTCTATCTTTGTGATAGTGGCTGGCTCATTCTTTTGGCCCACCAGAATAGTTTGGCCTAATTCTAGGTTTAGGCTGATATTTCTCAATGTCATTGGAATTCTCCTTTAGGTGAGTGACCGAAGTCATCATACTATTTATTTTACCAAAAAAGGTTGACACTAGAAAAGACGATGTTATAATAAAGCATAGGCAACGGAGAATCGACATGGCAAAGAACGTAAGACGTCCCCAAGCACCTAAACCTAGAAACTGGCTTGCAGAACAGGTTCGAGATCCCAACGGGGCATTTAGACCAAAGTCAATCAAAAATAAAATTAAGAATCATCGAATTAAGCATCCAAAAAAGGTTGACTTATGTGACGAGTGAGACTATACTATATAAGTAGATTAAATAAAACAGAGGGCAACATGAAAAATCTAAAAACATATGTAGAACAAATCAACGGCTGGAGTGCAATATTCGGCAGCCGTGCTTTAGACTTATCAAACGATATGGACCGTATCCAAATCGCACAACGGATTGACAGTGACTTGTCTCCAGAGAATTTACATTGCGATGGCGAAATATCACAGGCGCAGGCAATGAAGAAATTGCGGAATCTAAATAAAGTGGCAGCAGAGCTGTTGAAGCTAGATCCTAGCGTAGAAAATTACTTAGGCGAATACTATCCGGAGGCGATATAATGTTTTACATCTACGAAAAATCATCTACTTTAATAATGGGTCCTTACACTGTACGACGTGAAGTTCGTCCAGATCATAGAAAGAGCTATAAGACTATGGCAGCTGCCAAGGCAGCACTCACACGCTGGACCAAATGGTGGCAGGAGGATTTGAACTATCCAGGTTCAGCTGAGTGTCAGGATAACAATCCTCAGTTCCGTTATGCTATAGCAGAAGCAGGATACTTCCACAAAACAATTGAAAAGAAGCGGACTACATATAGCATCTTTGATGAGGATAAGGACTCGCCACTTGTTGAAGGTGTGAACGTTCCGAATTACATGTCACCTAGGTCAGAAGCCTACTGGAGCATGTGATGTTGGTATATTGTGATTACATTGCAAGTCGTGTGAAAACACTCTTAGATCGCGAGATTAGCGACAACGATACAATGATGAAAGCGACAGGTCCAGTCAACATGGACCTGCACCCAACCAAAGGTTATTTTATGTCTACAAAAAAGACAATGGGCGTGACTGACATCAACGGAAAAAATTATATGATAACCATTGAGGAAATTGATTAATGCCTAAAGAACCAACGACATCATCTGAACAGAGCCTTATTGACGAATGGCTTGCTAAAGGAAATGAAATTACTGTCTGTCCACCAATGACAGAAACAGATCCTGAACTAATGGCGACAATGACCATGTGGGGCAGGGGCAGGAAGAAAAAGGCAACTCCACCAAAGAAACCTGCCAAAAAAGGTTGACATCCTAGCGATAGATGTTATTATGTATGAGTAAGTAGAAACAAAGACAGAGGGTTACAAAATGGCTTATATTTCCACTCCAGAGGTTCGTGCAATTCGTCAGCAATTAAAAGAGGCTTTTCCACAGTTAAAGTTCGGCGTTCGCAAGCAACATCATTCATCCGTAGACATTATTATTAAGGCAGGCACTGTAGACTTCAGTGACATTACAGATGAGCGAGGACACGCTCAAATCAATCAATACCATTTGAATCGCACAGGACGTCATCAAAAGATGTTCGAAAAAATGCTAGAGATCATCCACACTGCGCCAGCTTCAGTTCCAGGGGGTCGTGCGTGGTTTGATGATTCAGATTCAATGACAGATTATTTCCACACTGCCTTCTACTATAGTATTTCAGTAGGTAGCTGGAGCGACTCTTATACTTGCTCTAAGCCTAAGCCTAAGAAGGTCGCTCGTAAGCCTAAGGCAGTTAAACTACCTAAGCAGGCAACGATCAGTGACGCCGCAGAGAGCGTGGCTCGTATGAACGCAAAAGAACAAGATAAGTTCGTCGAGGACATTGTCACTCGTTATCCTAACCTAGCAGACACGTTGATGACCAAGCTCGGATACGGTCTTTTAGAAACGCAATAACACCAAAAGAGGTTGACATCTACTTGAGAGATGTTATTATGTATGAGTAGGCAGACACTAGAGGGGTTAGACAATGTCCACAGAACTTAGAAACGTACCAGACTGCACATTCCAAAACGAATTGACTCAGACTCGCTTCTGGGGTGGTGAGAACAGAATGACTTGCATACAGGTCACTCAGCGTAAACCCAAAGGTCAGTCAAAAGATGTAAGCGACCAGTTCTTCAACTCATTGCAATTGACACGGCATCAAGCACGAATGTTGGCAACAGAGTTGATGCTGTTCGCAGAAGGCCGTGAAGTAGAAGAGTTTGTAGAAGACTTCAGCGATGATGATGCGAACTTTACCGAAGAGGAACTAGTATAATGACACATACCTTTTTTGAAAAGAATAATAATTTTATTGTCGAAGAACAGTTCGACAAGGATCAGTTCATTGTAGAGATTGGGTTCGCACCTGATGACACCCAATTGGATCTGTTGTTTGATACAGACGCAGATTACTACCCTGAATTGATTGAGAATCTAGAGTCAGGCGTTTGGCAGCACATGATCTGCAGAGTCCAAGTCAAATATGACGACAAGGTAATGGGTGAAACATATCTAGGATCTATTGTAAGCGAGTCACCCGAGACGTGGCTAAAGAACGATGGCGAGGGTCATATAGACGACATGGTTGACGAAGCTATTGATCAAGCTCGTACAGAAGCTCTTCGAATGTTAGATCGATTGAAGGAAGACTTCTTAATATGACAAAACTCGTTGTTCAGCTCGGCCTAGGCATTGTCCTTATCGGTTTTGCGATTGCTCTTATCGTTCATCAATGGAACGACTGCCTAGGAGAAAATTCTATCTTGACCTGTATGAGGATGTTGAATTAAGTTACCAAAAGTGGTTGACATCTACGGCAAAGGTGTTATTATATATAAGTAATAGAAACGCAATTGGAGGGCTCCATGCAAAATATTTGGTTTGAAGACGTAGACGCTGAAACATTGGCTCATGAGGCTCTCATTGACGAAATGGATTACTTCAGTGCCTATGGCGATTCCTGTGGTTTTAGAACTGTTTGGTCAATGCTAGAAGACGGCATTCGAATGGAGAACGAGCATCCATTCAAATTACCAATGACAATTCGCAATCGTTGCGAGGCTTGGGGCTATAATACAGAAGTCCAAGTTATTGGTAAACGCTGGGCAGACATTTGGCAGGCATGTGATGCTGCCATTCGCAATGCTAAGAACAGCGACGGTGATCCAGATCACCATATTTTCATCGAAGACTTAGAAGCGATAGGTGAAGGAGTTTTTGACCTTGTCACAGGATCCTAAATACAATGAGAAAGCCGTTGAGCAAGAGATTAAGAAAGATCCTCGCATCAAAGGCAAAGAAGCAAAATTGATCCACGCTCTGCTCAAAGGGAGAGGCTAGATGGCATACTACACCTACACCAAAGATCCAATTGGTGCTTTCCAAGAGAAAGACACAGGCAATTGGTTTGAATATTCTTTGAATGACGATCCACTTAATGGATTGAATGAAGACTTCCCACACAAGGTATGGGTTGGTGGCGAAGGCATATGTGGCGATCGAGGCTATCGTTATGCTCAGGTGATGAAGACTCGTGTGGTTGTCTGCGTAGACGAAGACGAGTTTGGTTTGCCTGTAAAAGAGAAATGGTACACCAAAAAACATAATGAGTATTCTAATGTCATTTAAGGATCTTGTATTTAGAGAAGTAAGGCCGAACCACTTCCAGGCAGTCCAACAGTTCGGACGGTATGAACTCAGCGTGATACTAGAAGAACGGAAGACACTCTATGAAGTCGCGATCTTCGAAGGTGACGATTTTGTCCAACTTCCAGGCATCCACGGGATACCAGAGGATGAGGACGACACTACAGATGACGTCATTCCTGGTCTTTTGCCCGAAGATGTGTCAGGGATTATGGCCAAATTAAAATTCCTAGAAACCTTCTCAAAAGAGGTTGACATCTAAGGCAAAGGTGTTATTATGTATGAGTAGATAGAAACTTGCAGAGGGAATATGCAAATGGCAACTCGTTCAACAATCGCAATGAAAACAGAAGAAGGTAAATTCCGGACAATCTATTGTCACTGGGATGGTTACCCTTCCTATAATGGTGCAATGCTCAACGAAAATTATACAGATCAAGCAAAGATCCAATCGTTGATCGACTTAGGATCGATTTCATCGCTCCGCGAAGAAATTGGACAAAAACATCCTTTCGATCGCAACTACGACGAGCCAGAACTTGCACTAACACCAAATTGGACTCTTGCCTATAATCGAGACCGTGGTGAGGATTGGGCTCGGGTTGCTCCTATGACATTTGATGACTTGCAAGACATGGTCGAGACTTGTGGCGAAGAATATGCCTATGTCTGGAACGGCGAGCAGTGGTTGGTCAATCGTGTAGGCAACAACGACCAAGCAGGTTATCCTATCTTTGATTTTGTTGAAACTGTTCTAGAGAAAGACACAGCGTCTTAACCAAAAGAGGTTGACATCTAAGGCAAAGGTGTTATTATAGTAGAGTAAGTTAAGCAAACAGAGGGCAATGACATGATTGACTACAGAGATTACGCAATAGAATTGGTAGAAGACAACGGCTTTGACGCCCAGCAGATGTTGGTCGCGGCGCTCAAGTATATGAACATGGACGATGTCAAAGATATGCTTCGTGCAAATGAATATCCTGATCGTTTCGATTTTTCAACTGAGGAGAATGTATAATGCCTAATTGGTGCTCAAACAATTTAATCATCACTGGTTCAACTGATACATTGGTAGAACTCAAAGAGGTCATTGAATCAGATGGTGAAGGCTTGCTGGAAGCAATCAAGCCCATAGGTGAATGGGACTTTGGCACGGCTGTTGAAGCATGGGGAACCAAATGGGATGTAAGCACAGAGGGTCTTGAATATACAGACAACGGCGATGGCACTTCGACCATTGAAGGATGGTTCCAATCAGCTTGGTCGCCACCTATTGACGCTTTCCAAGCTCTTGCAGATGACTGGGACTCATGCTATATTCAATTGATGTATGAAGAGTCAGGCATGTGCTTCGTAGGCTGTTGGGACTCAGAAGGCGCTGATGATCACTATGAGTATGATGAGTTCACCAGCAAGAACATCCGAGACAATATCCCCGAATACCTTGTAGATGAGTTCGCACTAGACGAACAGCTGGAAGGGTATGAAGAGGAAGAAGAAGAGGAAGCGGTCTAACCATTTCAGTTGACACTCTAGGAATAGATGTTATTATAGTAGAGTAGATAGACATTAGAGGAGCATTAAAATGTCAAACACCGTAACAAAAGCCGTTGAAGCAATTTACAACCTACAGTCAAACGATGAGCTGAACGAAGCAATCGAAGCGATCAAACTCAAACGAACAGCTCTTGCACGTTCGGTCACTCGTAAGGTACGAGTAGGTGATGTTGTTTCATTTAACGGCCGTGGAGGTCAAACTGTCACAGGCAAAGTGATCAAAGTCAACACCAAGACATTGGTAGTCGAAGACAGTCAATCTAGAACACGCTGGAAAGTCACAGCGTCAATGGTAACCCCTTTGGCGATTGGAGTATAAGATGAGCAAGATTGGCAACTGGGTTTTAGAAATGCAAGAAGATGCCGTGTGGTGCAGCCGAGAGGTATTCATTCGCAAACATGGCGTGGCTCAAGCAGATGTATGGGACGAAGTCCAACGACAGATGGATGAAGATGTCCCTGATCACTACGAACTGGAGATGGACGACGGTGCCTAAGCGTTTTGCAAAAAAATATTTGATGCCTACACTGTTCGATCCCAAGGATCATTGGATGGTAGGCATCGAATGGCCTGTGGCAGGCAGTAAAGGCAACGAATACCTTGTTACCTTACACGACAAGGGGTTTGAATGTGAATGTACAGGCTTCGCTTATCACGGTCGTTGTAAGCATAGCAAGGCAGTGGTAGCCCAAGTAGAAGGAGCAATGGTGTGAGCTGGCAGCAAATCAACGGTTTCCTCAACCAACAACCCTATAACATTTCTATGACAGTTTATATCAATCCAGAGATTGAAAACTTTGAACAGTTCTCCAATGAACAGAGCGATAGCGTTACGAGGCAGAGCATCTCAGCTAGAACTGAAGTTCTAAACGAAATTGCTCGACAGGATTTCCTCGAACAAGAACTAGTCGAGATGACAGAATACCCTGCGGCTCTAGAGATAATTACACGAGCAAAGGAAAACAAATGACCATTCGTTTAAGCAGAGACTTCTCAACACCAGGCAGTCGAACTCGTTGGATACTGGTAAGAGAAGGCGCACCACAGAGCATTGTGAGCAGTCGTGAAGCCGCAGAAGAGGCTCTCACCACAGACACATCTATAGTTAGAGTCACAGATCCCAAAGGCAAAACTCTTATCACAAGAAACCCAGATGGCAGTCACCGTTGGCACCATGTAGAAGACAGTGAACTAGAAGTTCTACGACCGGAGCCTGTTAATGACACCCGTAGATGATGACGTAAAAGAAATGATTGAGGCCGCTCTCAATTGTATGATGGTAGTGGCTGATGCTCAGATAAGCGATGAGTCAGCCGAAGCTCTTGTGAGCATCGCAGATGCCATAGCAGAAGAATTTGGCATTGAAAAGATCAACACAGAAGTCGTAGATGGCACAGATGAAAACGGTGATCCAGTGCAAGTGATAAGAGAAAAGCGAACCCCTCCACAGTTTCGTATCATAGACGGATCAAAGCCTGATGCGCCGGACGACACATAACCCTGTGAGAAAATATGTAGCAACTCGCATTGAATGGCTAGTAGAGGAACGATCAAAGAACGATTGTGCAGACACTCATCGTATACTGGACAAGACCATAGATGAACTCTACATAGTTTTAGATCTTATAGACCGTAAGGCCCCGCTGTTGTGATGTGTGTGGCCCCGCTGTTAGTGTATAAATAATTCTACTATGAATAACGACACAGATAAATTACCTGAGCACGAGGTAGACGACAGTCACGACAGCATCGAAGTGATAGATCTCGGCAAGTGGATAACACCACAACCCAAACCCACAACAGACGAAGACAAAGAATAGAACCACTCTCGTAGTATAGTAGAGGTAGAGCTATCTTGTGAGTAGATGCTCTCGTATAGTATAGTAGAGAGTTCGAACTAAGGTTAAGACTATGGTATAGCAAAGGTTATAGAGCAGTCACGAGAATTGGTAAAAGTATTTGAACTATGCCTCTCGGCACCACGGTCAAGAAAAAATTTTTAGTATATATTCTACGGTGAAATTGTAATCTTATTACTCTATTGTTCACGGTAGACCACTGTTTATCCATGATTCCGCTACCATAAAACCACTCTAGATTGGTGGTTTTGGCATGTAATGTTATAACATAACAGAGGCCTCCGGCCTCTACTATTACCTCTACTATTACCTCTACTATACTACATCAACTATACACTATAACACTATGATCTTAAACAGTTTTTTCGGCCTCTACTATACTATACTATAGGTTCTACTCTACTACACTATAAGCAAACTCTTTGAACTCTACGTATAGACTCTCAACTACGCTAGGAGAGAGTCAAGAGCCGTTGTGGCTTTTTAACTCCTGTGAACTAATAGTATACAGTCTACTCTACTATAATGCAAGTAAATAAAATCCTTTAAAAACAATGTGTTACGCTAAGTCATTGTTTTTATTGAGAAAAATCGCCCCAGGTCTTGAGTGTTCTTTGTTCTTTTCAGGTCTCTCATTCTTTCCAGATTTAGTAGCCAAAAGTGGTTGACATATCTTCAATTGATGTTATATTAATAGGGAGAGTTAGGAAACATAGAGGGAATTAGATATGTTCGTAGTTATTACACAGATC
>VMHT01041513.1_pt1 | contig 17141 bp, 29 predicted proteins | sample 4693611 | NCBI WGS metagenome assembly VMHT01 (sample SAMN12280063, study PRJNA550983) | marine metagenome | isolation source: seawater sampled from same location over 5 years 0.02-0.2 micron viral filtrate | place: USA: collected off the coast of southern California halfway between the port... ...
AATGGCAAAACAAATAGGAGAAGAAACAAAAGTAACGTTAGATTTAAAAACTATCGGAATGGTACTAGTAGGAGTAGCTACTGTAGTAGGTATGTGGTTTGCTTTACAAGCTGATATACAAGAAGCAAAAGAACTTCCAGTACCTCCTATAGATCGTATAGAATATGATTTAAAAGATGAATTAATTCGTCAAACTATTATGGATACCCAAGATGATGTTGAATCTATATTAGAAGAATTAGAAAAAATAGATCAACGTCTTTATGAATTACAAAAACAAAGATAATATGAGAAATTTATTAGTATTATTATTTTTATTTCCATTATTAACTTTTGCCCAAGATAGAATCCCAGAAAAATATTGGATTAATGATAATACTTTTGAAGATGTAATTTCTCCAAATGGAGGGTTTGATGATGATCATGAAGAAGTTATAGTTATAGAATTTTATGCAGATTTTAATAAAAATAATGCATTTAAGGATTGGGAAAAAATAGATAATATAGAAGGGGTTAGTTATTATCGTATTGATATAGCAACATCCCCTAAACTAAAAAAAGAATTAAGAATTCGAATGGCCCCAACTATTTTACTTTATCTTAAAGGAGATGCATATATAAAATTTACAGCAAAAGCAGGTTTAGATTTATTATGTCCTGTAGATTATTCTAAATTATTAAAAGCTATCGAAGTAGTTAAACAGGAAGCATCTTACTAATATTTATTATAAACAATAGTAACAATGATATTAAAATTAGGATCAAGAGGAATTGAAGTAAAAGATCTCCAAGAATTTTTACAAATTGAAGCTGATGGTATATTTGGTGTAGGAACTGAAAAAGCCGTTAAGAAATTCCAATCATCTAATAACTTAAAAGTTGATGGTGTAGTAGGACCTAATACTCTAGATTTAATGGGTATTGTAAGTACAGATAATTCAGAAATAACATATTTAACCTCTAATGATTTAGTTATAAATAAACATTATCTCCCTTCAGGAGAATATAAAGAAGGAGCTTGGAATAAAGAATATGTTTTCCTCCACCACACAGCAGGATGGCATAATCCTTATAATACAATAGACCATTGGGCTAGAGATAATAGAGGTGCTGTAAGTACTGAATTTGTAATAGGAGGATCTTCAATTAAAGGAAATGATGAAAAATATAATGGAGAAGTAGTTCAAGCTTTTCCTGAAGGTGGATATGGTTGGCATTTAGGTAAAAATGGTTCCCAACATATGCATATTCATTCTGTAGGAATTGAAGTAAATAATTTTGGTTATTTAAAAGATGGTAAAACTTATGCTGGTCAAGTAGCAAATGATTCTCAAATTGTAACTTTAAAAGAAGAATTTAGAGGATATAAAACTTGGCATAAATATTCAAATAAACAAATAGAATCTTTACGTAAATTAATTTTACACATTGCAGATAGAGATAATATAGATGTAAGAGCAGGTCTTCCTGCTTTAATTAAAGAAAAAGGGGCTGAAGCCTTTGAGTTTAATCCAGATGCTTATTATGGTAAAGTAAAAGGATTATGGACACACACCAACACACGTAAAGATAAATTTGATATGTTTCCACAACCAGAACTTTTAGAAATGTTAATAAATTTATAAACAATGCAAACTAAATTATCAATAGTGGGAATAACATCATTTTGTACATATCTTTGTACGTACTTTCTAAACTTATCAATGGAAAATATGGAACAATATTTAGCTGTAGTAGCAGTATTATGGTTAGATGGTATATTCGGTATTTGGGCTGGAGTAAAAAGAGAAGGATTTAAAACATATAAAGCCCTAAAAATAACAAAAAATACATTTGTGTGGTTAGCTATTTTAACAGTTATTTTAATGGTAGAAAAAGGATTTACAGGAGCAGGTTGGCTGTCTGAAGTAATTATTGTACCGTTCATGATACTACAGTTGATAAGTGCCCTTAAAAACGCTTCTATGGCTGGTTTAATTAAAATGGAAGAATTAAATAAAATATTAGACCGAATAGATAAGCATAAGGGTTTTAGAAACTAAAACTTAAAATTATGCTTAAAAAAATTCAAGAGAGAATATTCCCTTTTATTATAGCACTATCAGCACTTTCTGTAAGTGCATCAGCTGCTTTTTATTCAATAAGTGGTCTCAGTAAATTATTTGCAGGTGCAACTTTTGCAGTTATTGTAATGGCTTCATCTTTAGAAATAGCAAAATTAGTAATTGCATCTTTACTTTACCAATATAGAAAAGGATTACCTAAATTATTAAAATATTATTTATCTGTAGCCTGTATAGTATTAATATTAATTACTAGTATGGGTATTTATGGATTCTTATCTGCCGCGTATCAAGAAACAGCAGCAAAAGCAGGGACTATTGATGCTCAAATTGCATTAATAGAAACTAAACGAGATAATGTTAAGGAACAGTTAGCGGTATATAACGCGGAAAAAATCACCATTAATGGGGCAGTATCTGATTTACGTACTGGTTTATCTAACAATACTATACAGTATAAAGACAAAGAAACTGGTGAAATAATTACAACAACCTCTAGAGCAACTCGCCAAGCATTAGAAAAACAATTAGATCAAGCTATTGAACGTCAAACTGTAATTAATTCTAAAGTAGATAATTTAAATGAGCAGTTATTTAATTATGAAACTGAAATAGTTGAAGTAAGAACAAGTGATGCTGTATCTGGTGAATTAGGTCCATTAAAATATCTATCAGGATTAACGGGAACTCCCATGGATAAAATTATTAATTGGTTATTATTAACAATAATATTTGTATTTGATCCATTAGCAATTGCTTTAGTAATAGCTGCTAATTATGCATTTGAAAAAATACGTCCAAAAACAAAAAAAAACCTTTATGGGGAAAAGGTAATAATTGAAGAAGATGATGATGATAGTTATTGGACTGAAGAAGAAATTGCTGATTTTAAAAACCAACATGATTTAGAAAATGAGTTAGGTTCATCTTTTGAGGATGAATTTGAAGAATCTGCTAATATTTATAACCACGTAAATGAAATTTCCAATGAAGAACCGTCGGCTTTTCCTGAGGGTTATACAACGGGAATTGATGAAATAGAAAAACAAATAGAAAATACCTCTAAAAACCGCAAAAGAGGTCCTAAAGGTTTAATAGCTTTAAACGAAAAGTTAAATAAACTCAAAGGAAAAGATAATAATGATGATGATTTAGTCATTCGTTATTAAAAATATTCAATCTTCTTTACTTTAGGTTGGATAACATGGTCAAATTTATTATCGTTCCCGTTCGACATTTGAAAAATGTATAAGTCGGCTACGATAAGTTATCCAAAGTAGTTGGCCACTACGTTTTCAAATTAAATTATTTATTAACCAAAATCAAAAAAATGAAAAAAATGATTTTAACATTAGCTTTCGGCTTGTTTATAACAGTTGGAGCTATGGCACAAAATGCCAAAGGTGACTGGTACATAGGTACTGGTGACATTGCTAACACAGCATGGACTGAATGGTCTTTATCTCCTACAGTAGGATATGCTATAACAGATGACCTAATGATAGGTGCAAATGTTTCTCAAGCTGATTCTACAGTAGATATGTCCTTAGATTTGCATGCAAGATATTTTTATAAAGGATATTTTGCTTATGCAGAAACTAATGGATTAGATACTGATGGTCTTAAATTAGGAGTTGGTAAAATGTTCTCATTCCACAAGAATGGTATGTTTATCGATCCTAAAGTTGTATACGATACATCAGCTAAAACTACTAACTTACAGTTAGGGTTTGGGTTGAAGTTTTAATTATTGTTTAACTTAAAATTAAATTAAAATGGAAAATGTAATTAAGTATGTAACAGGATTTTTTGGTGGATTGTTATCAATTATGATGGCAGTTGTACCAGTAGCAATCCTTTGGAATGTGCTAACAGGTCAAACTATATTCGGTATGGATGTAGTTGCAAATCTAACAGCTCTAGTAGCTAGCTTCGGTGAAGGTGGATTTGTAGGTCTAGTAGCACTAGTGATTTTAGCAAAATTCTTTATTGATAAAAAATAAGCTAAAATTAAATTATCATGATAAAAGAAAGGCGCCTTAATTGGCGCCTTTTTTCTTTCTATGTAAAAATATTTGGAGAAGCGGAGGAGGGTTCGTATATTTACCGGGTAAAACGGGTGCGAGCCCAAATATTAATTAAATAAAAGTTATGTCAAAAGAAATCAAAAAAGTATTGAAAGAAGGTGATGTTAGGTTTACAGTAAAAGGTATTACTACTTATTGTAAAGGTGATGATGGTGAGTATGGAATGAATCCAAAAGTATTTAAGGTAAATACAGATGCAAGTTCAATTAATGTAGATGAATTCCTTTCAGTTAGTGGTATGAATGTTACTAAATGGGGTCCTACCTGTGTTACATTGTATGATTACAATATGTTAGGTAAAAAATCAATAGGTAAAATAAAATATGAAGATATTATTTTAAAAGAAATTGAAGTAGAATGTTCAGCTGCATTAGATAATGAATGGGCAAATGAAAGTATTTAATTAAAAATAAAATTATGTTTATAGATATAGAAGTATTAGCAGATCAGTGGGAATTAGAACAAGAATTACTTAACCAACTACAAGAAGAAATTCTAGAAAATCCAGGTATTGTTATTCCTGAAGAAGGAAAAGAAGATGATTTACCATTTTAAATGAATAAAAATTCTGTTCAAAATATAATCAATGAGGTTTACCCTAAAATAGAAAAATACTATGGGTATTCAAAGTACCATGAATGTACTCCTTATATAGAACTACACCATAATATTTACATTAGAATAACAGGTGATGATTATGAACAAGATATTTTATCAGAAACAGAATGTAATCCAGATGCTGAATATGATAGAGATCATAATACTATAGTAATTTATTGGCCTAAAATGGTTGATAGAGAAATAATTATAAGATCTTTAATACATGAATACCAGCATTATTTACAATCTGGTTCTTGGTATAAAAGATATTACAATATGGGGTATCATTATGATAATCATCCATATGAGGTAAAAGCAAAAGAAGAAGAAGAAAATTGGATATTATTTAAATAATGAAAATACCTAAAAAACCAAGTGGCAGAAGAGCTCTTCCTTTTTATTGGTGGAGAAGATTTAGAACTCATAAATGTTTGCCCTACAAAGCATCACTTTTAGACAAAATTAGAAATGGAGATTTTGAATATTCTCAATTTTTTCAAGAAGCAAAGTGGGAGTTACATTGGATGAAAGATGAGCAAAAAGAATTTATTGATAACTATCATGGTAGAGAACCTGAGCAAGATAGACTTTATATGGATATTGAGTTACGTGCTAGAAAGCGCCATAATAAATTAATTGAAGACGCTATGAAAGATGAGAATGATAAATTAGATAACTTAGTAAATGGGTTAAAAAAATTATTTAAATTATCTAAAGAAGAAATTAGAGATATTATGTCTGAATTTGGAGGTACTACTGAAGAATTATATTTTCACATAGCAAAGTTAAAAAATTATAACATAGACACTTTAAACAAATTAAATGCAAGTAAAACTATTAAATATTACTCCTGATGCTGAAAAGCATATTGTGGAGATTGCACGTGTATCTAGTTCACGTAAGGATAAGAAAGCTAATGCAGCAGGCCTTCTCAAATACCTTGTACGCCACAAGCACTGGTCGCCGTTTGAACATAGTCACGCGACGTTCGAGATTGAAACTTCCAAAGCAATCGGAATCCAGCTCATCCGTCACCGTTCGTTTTCTTTTCAAGAGTTTAGTCAACGATATCAAGATGTTAATAAACTAGATGAGATGTTTGAAAACATTGAGTTGAGAGCTCAGTGTGAAGATAATAGACAAAGCTCAACTGAAATTATTAATCCTGCAATGTTTCTTTATCCAAAGGGAACTGCTGAAGGGGCAATTGAATGTCATTTTGAGAATTGTCATAAGTTGTATAATGATTTGTTAGCAGTTGGTGTTGCTAGAGAGCAAGCTAGAATGGTTTTACCATTAGCTACTACAACTAAAATTCAAATGACTGGATCAATTCGTTCTTGGATTCATTTTCTTGAACTAAGGGATGATGAACATGCTCAAAAAGAAATTCAGCTAATAGCTAAAGAAATTAAAAAACAACTAAAAACAAACCTTCCAGTAATATCGGAAGCCTTAAATTTTTAAAATGATAGAATTTTTAAAACATGCTTTAGGTTTATGTGGTGAACATTGGCACCCAAATATTTTTACTTTTATTTTAGGTGGACTTGGATTATCAGCCCCCTTTTCATATATTAAATACAAATTAAACAGTTATGGCAATAAAAATAAGTCACGAAACACCTCTATGTCTATTAAACGATAGTAGACATTTTAATGATTATGACTACTGTCTTCCTCATTTATTAGATGAAGAGCCTGGTTATTTAGAATATTTTTTAGAATCTAAAAGACAAGGTCGTTATATTATAATGGATAATTCACTCCATGAGTTAGGTGAAGCTTATAACCATGAACGTCTTATACATTGGATTAATGAATTAGAACCTAATGAATTTATAGTACCAGATGTTTGGGAAAATTGTGTAGAATCTATTCAAAATGCTGAAATATGGAATATTTATGACTTTCCTGAAGGAGTTGAGAAAGTTGCTGTAGTTCAAGCAAAAACAATCCATGAAGCTTCACAATGTGCTAAAGCTTATAAAAATTTAGGTTATGGTAAAATTTGTTTTTCATATGGGGCTTCTTACTATAATGATGTTTGTCCTCACCCAAATAAGGATTTAGGTAAAGCTTTAGGAAGACTTTATGTCATTTCAGCTTTAATGAAAATGGGAGATATTAAACAAGATGATAGAATTCATTTATTAGGATGTGCTGTACCTCAAGAATTTGGATGGTATAAAGATATAAATTGTGTAGAATCTATAGATACATCAAACCCAGTAATGGCAACTTTAGAAGGTACTAGATATACTTTAGCAGGTTTAAATAAAAAACCAAAAGCAAATATGAATGATTATTTTTATATGGCTGGAGAAGATATTAATTACGATTTATTAGAAGATAATCTTACATCATTTAGAATGATAAATAATTTAATAAAATAAAAAATGGCAAAATTAACAAGAAATGTAAATTACTGCAATTACAGATGGGAAGAATATGTGTTAACAGAAGAAGAATTAGCACAATGGAAAACTGGTGATGAAGATATCCGAGATGAAATTATTGATAATGCAGATTGGGACCTAGTAAGAGATAAACCAATTGATGATTATGGTGATGTTGAATTTGTAGAAGAATAAAGATATGTTAAAAAAACAATCAATAAGATCTAATCAAACTATTTTCATTAATAAAAATTTAAGATCTGCAAGTAAAGATGAGATTATAGCTTTAAGTGAGTTTTGGACTGATAGAGAAGAAGGATTATTTAGAAAACTTCTAAAACAAGGGGGAAGTGTAAAAATACAAGGCACTCATTTTAGAGTGGTAGTTGAACAAAAACAACATAGATTACGTGATATGTAAAGCGTTTGCCTATACGCTTAAAATACCTGGCAAATATAAATAAATAAAAATGACACAATTAGAATTAAATTTTAAGGACTCACAACGTCCAAAACACGCAGTAGTATCACTTTCAGGTGGTATGGATTCAAGTACATTATTGCTTAAATGTCTTGATAAATTTGAAACTGTAACTGCTTTATCTTTTGACTATGGTCAAAAACATAAGGTTGAATTGAAAAGAGCAAAAGCATTAGTTGATTATTTAAAAAGAAATGGTCATAATGTAACTTATGAAGTAATTAAATTAGATGGATTAGTAAAATTACTAGATTCAGCTTTAATTGAAGGTGGAGATGAAGTTCCTGAAGGACATTATGCAGCTGAAAATATGAAGGCTACCGTAGTACCTAATAGAAATAAAATATTTGCTTCTATTACTCAGGCAGTTGCTTTATCAATAGCAAATAAAACAGAAGAAGCTACATCAATTGCTTTAGGAATCCATGCTGGTGATCATGATATTTATCCTGATTGTAGACAAGAATTTAGAGATGCTGATGATCATGCTTTTAGAGAAGGTAATTGGGATGCAGAAAGAGTAGGATATTATACACCTTATCTTAAAGGTGATAAATTTACTATTTTACAAGATGGAGAATTGCTATGTAAAATATTAGGAATTGACTTTGACGAAGTTTATGCTAGGACAAATACTTCATATAAACCAACTCCTGAAGGATGGTCTGATTATAAATCAGCATCGTCTGTAGAACGTATTGAAGCGTTCATTAAATTAGGAAGACCTGATCCAGTACAATATGCGGATGAAACAGGTGCAGTTGATTATGAAACGGCTAGAATTTATGTAGAACAAGTTCTTGCTGAATATGAAAAAGAACAATTAAACATTAAATAAAATGAGTGATAGAGAAATTATGAACGCTAAAAGTGGGAAGGAGATATTTACAACTCTACCCCATAATGATCCAAAATTGGATAAAGAAGTAGATAAAATAGTTAAACAATTAGCAGGAGCTAATATTAAAGAATTACCTGATGCTTATTTACACCAAAAAATTAGTTTTATCAAATCTGGTGTAAGAATTTTAGGATATTGTTTTATCCCTTTTAGTTTGGGTTGGGCAACAGCTTTTCTTATCTTAAGTGAAGTAATAGGTATAATCGAAGAATTAGTATAATTAAAAATAAATAAATTATGAATAGAGGAATTTTATATTTTAGTGCACCCTGGTGTGGTCCTTGTAAAGTAATGTCTCCATTAATGGAACAACTTGAAAAGCAAGGAAAAATTAAAATGAAAAAAGTAAATGTTGACTATGATGGTACATTAAGTCAAAAATATGGGGTAAGAAGTGTTCCAACTATGATTTTAACAGATCTAAATGGTACAGAAATATCAAGAAAAATTGGTAACTTATCAGAACAACAAATTTTAGATTTTTATAATGGGTAAATTTCAATCAAGTAAAGTATTTGATGGATTTAGTACAGTGTTCCGTCAATGGAAAGCAGAAGACACACATTGTAGATTTTTACATGGTTATGGTATTTCTTTTAAAGTTTATTTTGAAGGAGAATTAGATCATAGAAATTGGGTTTGGGATTTTGGTGGAATGAAAAGAGCTAAAACCCAAATTGATGGTAAATCTCCTAAAGAGTGGATGGATTATATGTTTGACCATACTGTAATAGTAGCTGAAGATGATCCTGGTATTAAAGGATTCCAAACAATGGATCAGTTAGGTGTTATTCAATTAAGAATAATTGAAGCCACAGGTGCAGAAAAATTTTCAGAATATATCTTTAATAAACTTAATGAATTTGTTAAAACTGAAACTAAAGATAGAGTAAGAGTTACAAAAGTTAAGTTTATGGAACATGGAAAAAACGCAGCTTATTATTGCGAATAAATTACAACAGTGAATAAAACACCACTTAAAAAAATTATGAAGGAAAAAAAATTAAAAAGAATTGAAGATTACGATAAAAATTTACCTATCGTAGAGATTTATACAGCAGTTCAATCTGAAGGATCTAGAGCTGGTTACCCTACAATTGTTATTAGAACAACAGGTTGCACACATCGATGTTATTTTGGTGAAGGTGGATGGTGTGATTCTTGGTATACTAGTATTCATCCTGAAAAGGGTCATTTTAACTTTAAGGATATAATTGCAATGTATAAAAATAACCCTCACATTAAAGAAATGATGTTAACTGGGGGTTCACCTACTATGCATGGTGCATTAGTAAATGAATTAACACACTTTGCACATGAAAATGATATTTTTATTACAATCGAAACTGAAGGTAGCCATTTTTTACCTACAGATTATCCTATCAATTTGCTTTCTATCAGTCCCAAATTCTCTAATTCGGTACCTGTCCTTGGAGTGGCAACACCACAAGGTAAGACTACAGATGAAAAAATGATTAAAACACATAATAGGCTTAGATTAAATTATGATGCAATAAAACAATCAATTGGATACCATTCTGATTATCATATTAAACCAGTATGGGATGGCAAAGATGAGGGTGCTTTAGCTGAAATTATGGAGTGTATTAAAATTTTAGAAGTTCCTCAAAATAAAGTATGGTTTATGCCTGCTGGGGATTCCCGAGAAGCATTATTTAAATCTTACCCAGTGTTATTTGATTGGGTTAGGGATAATGGTTATAGAATGACTTGGAGACCACATATTATAGCATTTGAAGATAAAAGAGAAGTCTAATGACTAAAGAAGAAGCTTTAGAAATATTAGATGAAATAGAAGAAAATGTAGGGGTTTGTTGTGCCATAACAATGGAACCAGATGAGGTGTTAGTATTAATTGATAAGTTAAAAAAATATTTAGAAAAATAATGGATTTAAGCAACTATACTTTTAGGGTAGATTATTCAGATGGTTTAAGATTTGAGTGTTTTGATTTAAAAAATAAATCAAATTTTTTTAAAGTTAGAGTTTATTTAAAAATACAAAAAGCAAAGCATAATCTTATATATAATTATAATTCTGCAGGTGCTAAATGGGTAGAAGAAGAGTTAGTAAATAACGAAATTTTTGATTATCCTTGGGCTGAAATAAAATGTAAAAGTGGGATGTGGCATAAACTTGCATATAGAGGGTATGTTCCGTATCGTATAGAATTTATTGATTTTGAAACTGATAAAATAGTTCATAAAGAAGAGTTTGACGCTCGTCATAAATTAATTAATTTTTATTTACATTCACAAGACCCAAATACCCTCCATACTTGGATGTGTGCTATTGAAAAATTTAAAAAGGAACATAATTGTCAAATTTCAATTATTAATGATTACCTTAAAGATAACCAAAATTATAGTTTTGTAGATTCTTACTGGAAAGCAGAAGAAAATTTTATACGTTATTATGCTGGGTTTGGTATTGGAAGATTTGGAAGTGAAAATGTCCCAGATTTAAATAAAAATCCAGATGGAATTAAAGGTAAAAATGATTTAGAAATTATTGAAGATATTTTGTACCATTACACTAAAAAATTATGAATAATGTAGTAATGATAATGAATGCTAGAAATCTTTCAGCATTTAAAGATTGTGTAGATAAACTTAATGTTTCTAAAGTTTGGTTTAAAGGATTTAAAGAATTTGAGCTTAATACTGAAATTAATAAATTTATCCAAGAAACAGGTTTTGATAATTATTATATTGTTTCTGATGATTTAGTAATCCAACCTGAACATTTTGAATTGCTCCAAGAAAAATTAAAAACTCACCCTATTGTAACTGGTTGGGGAGTTTGGAGGCAAAATTGGGATTGGACAACAATTCACCTTCAAGATAAACTTTATGTTGCTAATCATGGGTTAGGTATTCCTTTAAGAAAAAAACACTATAACATTGTTAAAACCCATGAAATAGATACATTACCTGATGAGTTTGAAACTGCTTTTACAGGGTGGTTTTGGACAGGAATTAGAAGAGATATTTGGTTAAAATACCCATATCAAACATTGTCAGTAGACTCTCTCACCGATCAAAGAGCTTCTACAGATCTTCATTGGAGTAAAAGAATTTTAACAGATGGAAATTATAAACAAATGTGTTTTAAAAAAGCAAGAGTTCTTCATCTTTCTTATATGGGTAAAGATTATGATGATTTAAATTTTGAAAATAAACAAATAATAAAAGAATTTATTTAAAAATGCATTATATAACTCAACATCCAATTAAAAAATCAGATTTAGGATTTCATGGAAATTTATTTGGGGGAAAATTATTAGCTTGGTTAGATGCCGCAGCAGCCTCTTATGCTTCTGAGTTTTGCGATACACCTCGTATGGTAACTAAACTTATAGATCAATGTGTTTTTAATAAACCTGCTAAGGAAGGTCAGTTATTAAAAATATATGGTGATGTAAAAAAAATTGGAACTACTTCTCTAACATTATATATGGAAGCACGTTCACATAATGTTTATAATGGAAAACAAAATGTTATTTTAGCAACAAATATTACATTTGTTAGAATAGATGAAATGGGAGATGCTATCCCAATATCAGATAGAGTTAAATCAAAATTAAAAATATGAATCAATTAATTAGTGCTAAGGATATAGATATCCAAACAAAAATAGTAGCAAAACAAATATCAGATGAACATAAAGGTGATAAAACCCCGGTAGTAATGGTTGGGTTACTTAATGGTTGTTTTGCGTTTTACGCTGATTTAGTACGGGCTATGCCGATTGATGTGGAATGTGATTTTATGCGCGTTAAATCGTATATAAATCGCAAACAAGGCGATATAGTTATTGCTAAAGATCTTGAAACACCAATTAAAGGTAAGCATGTTTACATTGTAGATGACATTTATGACACTGGAAATACTATGAAAGTTGTTATTGATTATTTAAAAGTTAAAAAACCATCTTCTATTTCTATTGTAAGTTTAGTTACTAGAAAATCATCCCCTACACCTCCAGTTAAAATGTTTAATGCATTTAAAATTGATAATGAATGGTTAGTTGGGTTTGGAATGGATAATGAAAAAGGCTATTTAAGAAATTTACCTGCTATCTATTCTCTGTAATATTTATAATCAAAAATGCCATACGCTCATAAAACTTCTCAACCTTCTAAAAATGCTTTAAGAAGGGGTAATTTAGCATTTGCAATAGATGGAGAACAAAATTTAGGACCTACTTCTGCAACTGGATATTATAATACTCTCCACCCACCAACAGGGGGGTATGCTATTTATTCTTTAGGATTAAATAATAACCCAATTGTTATGATTGCTGATACTGATGAGGAATTAATTAGAGCAGCTAATACTTTAGGTGGAAGTGTTACTACTAAAAATGACGCTTTAAGTTATTTAGCAGGCAATGCTAGTACTTGGATATTACATAATATCCCTAATAATATAGTAACAGATAATTTAGTATTACAATTAAATGCCGGTACATTAAGTTCATATCCTTCAACAGGAGCTGAATGGTATGATTTAAGTGGTGAATCAAATGATGTTAGGTTAAATAATGGTCCTTCTTTAGGTGATGGAGGTTGGATTAATTTTGATGGAGCTGATGATTATGGAAAAATAAGTAATACTACTATGGTTCCAGGAAATATTAATTCTTTAACTGTAGGGGGTGTATGGAAAAAAAATGGAGATGGAGCTAATTATGAAACTGTATTACATCAAAGTACAGACACCACCATTGGCAACTCAGCTTATTGGTTTGGAGCTGATAGTAATGATAAAATAACAGTAACTATAGGGGCAAGAAATGGTGTGGGTTGGGCTGCTGGTCAAACTACTATAGATGCTACACTTGGTAAATGGTTTTATACAGCAGCTGTTTGGAATGGAAGTACTGTATATGTTTATGTTAACGGAGAATTAATTAAAACTTACAGCTTAACAACTTATACTAGTCCATCAACTGCAACTAGAATTGCAGCATCAGGAGATGCAACTGGTTATTTGGCAAATGTTGGTGTTAGCAGTATTCATATTAACCCAAACCATGCCTTTTCTCATAGTGAAATACTTCAAAATTATTACCAATCACCAATAGTTACAGATGGGTTAGTTGCAGCTTTAGATTTTGGTAATTTAATATCTTATGAAAATGGAAGCAGTAATGGTTATAGTTTAACAGGAAGTGCTGGTTTTGATTTATTTAATTCTCCTTCAGATACAACATCTTTTGGGGGAGGTATAACTTGTCAAGAAACAGATGAATTTATAGCTTTAGATGATAAAATAGCTACAGATTTTGTTACAGTAGAAGTTTGGTATACTAGAGACTCAAATGGTTCTGGAGAGGATATTGTATTTAATAAAGAAAGTAGTTGGGAGATAAAAGATAATGGAGGTAATATAAGCTGGGCTTTAATGGCTAATAATAAAAGTTGGTTTTGGCATGATTCAACAGCTAATATTGGTGTTGGGGAAACCATTCAATTTGTACTATCATATGATGGAACTTATGTTAAGTCTTATAAAAATGGAGAATTAGTCCAAACTTATACTTATCCAAGTGATGGTGTTTTGTCATCTCAAACTTCATGTTATCCTAAGTTAAACTCAAGGGGCTGCACTAGAACAACCGTTCAAAACCCAGGTAATCATACTTTTTATCAATTTAGAATTTATGATAGAGCACTTACAGATAAAGAAGTATCTCAAAATTATAACGCAAATGTAAATAAATTTAATTAATATGAAAACATATATTATTATAAACATGACAGAAGTAGGATTAGTAAATTTTAATGAAATTCTAGAAACATCCGAAGAAACACTTAGATTATCACTAAATAACTTACAAGCCCTTATTAAATGGGAAGGTAATGAACCTTTATTTGTATCTAATTTAAGCTCATATGATGGACCTTACACACATTCAGAAATACTAACAATATTAGCTACCCCAGAATGGACTGATCCAAACCCATCTCCTGCAGTGTAAATTAATAATCTAATATTTATAATAAAATTAATTATGTCCCATCAATACGACAATAGACATTATATTATTTTTGACTGTACTGAATTAGGTACTATTGATTTTAATCAAGTAGAAGAAACATCAATTGATACAGTTAGAAAATCATTAGATGAATCACAAACTTTTGTTAAATATATTTTTACTACCTATCTTACAGGTTCTGATGAATCCCCTATAGAAGTTGATACTATACCTTCTTCAGTAGAAGCATTAACAACTAAATCTCAACCTTATTCATATAATGAAATTTTAACTATTCTGTCAGGCCCAGATTGGACTGACCCAAATCCACAATTTTAAATGGGATACGGAATTAAACATACTACCTCAAATTTAAGTAATACTCTTCGTAAGGGTAATATAGCTACAACAGCAGCTCACAGTGCTGATCCTTCCCAAAATTTTCATTCTGGTATTCCTCTTGAAAATGGAAAACATACAGTAGTTCAAGTTCATTCTTCAAATGATCCTGATTTTTGGTCTTTAGATGATTATGATTTTGTTAGATTAATTAATTCATTAGGGGGGAATGTTTATACTCCTTTAGAAGCTAAAAACTATATTAAAACTCAAAATGATATATTTTATGTAGATGATATAATTTATAATAGTTCTGTAATGGAAAATCTATTAGTAAGTCTTAATGGAAGTTATGATTCTAGTTTTACAAATAATGAACCTACTACTAATCTTATAACAGCTAATGGGTTAGATTTTACCCAAATGGGTAGTTATGGGAATTTATCTCGTACACAAGTAACAGATGAAAATTCATCTACAGGATATGCTTGTGAGATGGAAATTCTTGATGGAGGAGCAATTAATCCTGCAGCTAGAATTGCATTTGGTGATAGTTATACAATTCCATCTTCGGGAAATGCTTTCATTTCAGTTTATGCTAAATTTGAAGGAGGAGCTTCTTCAAACATTCAACCTATGGTTTATAATGGAACAGGAACAGCATGGCAATATCTTTTACCTTTAGATGGAGGAAGTATTTATTTAACAGACGAATACAGAAGATTTGGCCTTTATACAGCATTAACAGCAAATCCAGGCTTTTCTATGGCAAAAGGAAATTCAAATAATCAAACAGGTCAAAAAACAAGATGGCATTCCCCACAAGTAGAAGATAATGTAACAGGAACAAATTTTGTAAGTGGTTCTAGAATCCAAAATACTACTTGGATTGATTTGGGACAATCTGGAAGTAATGCAACCCTTGAAATTGATAGTTTTGATAATGGTGTGTTTAAAACAAATGTAGGGGGAGGTACTTCAAAAACCTCTATTCCAAAACCATCAGGATTAGATACAGACCAATATATGACTATTGAAGTATTATTTAAGTTAAATACTTTACCAACTGCACAATATGGTACTAATACTCCTATTTTAGGAGCAAGAGTAGGTAGTGATTATATGATACTTGCCTATCCTCAAGTTGATAATAAAAGCCATTTAGGAGTAAGTTATGATGATTCAAGATTTCGAGCATCTCATGAAAGTGTTTTCGAAACAGAAGCAGGAAGATGGGTTCGATTTACTCATGTAGGAATACCTTATGTAGATGGGGGTTATCAAAGAGGTAAACTAATGTATTATATAAATGGTGTATTAGATAGAGATGAATTCATATCTGGGGATACTAATGGTTGGCAAATTCCAAACCCTTTTTATTTAGCACATGATGCTAGATGGGGGGTATATTCTGATTTAGAGTTTGCAGAAGTTAAAATTTATAATAAACAATTAAGTGCTAAAGAAATATCACAAAATTTTCATGGTGGTAATATTGTAACTGATGAATTAGTATTAGCTGTAGATGCCGGTAATTTAGTATCATATGAAAGTGGTTCTTCTACTACTTATGATATGGTTAAAGGAGATGAAGGGGATGGTTATAGTTCTTATGATTTAAGTGGTACTTTAACTAATGGGGTTTTATTTAATAAAATAAATGGGGGTACTTGGGACTTTGATGGAACTGATGACCATATTAGTTTTGGACATCAATCATTTCAATATCAATATGATGATCCTTTTTCTTTAGAAGTATGGGTTAATCCTGATGCCGTAAGTGGGTTTAAACATTTAATAGGAGTTACTTTTGGTTCTTATAGATTAGCACATAGTGGTGCTAGTTTATCATTTAGATTAGATTCTAATAATTTAGTAGCTAGTGGGGGTACTTTAGTAGTAGGTGAATGGTCCCATATAGTTGCTACTTATAACCCTTCTACTTTTACAGCTAAGATTTATCAAAATGGAATTGAAGTAGCTTCTGCAACAGATACTTCAGCAGATTGGACTACACAAGGAACTGATTTTAGAATTGCTAGCAGTCCAGGTGAAAATTATTACTTTAATGGTAAGATAGCAATTGGAAGAGTTTATAATAAAGTTCTTACCCCAGATGAAGCCCAACAAAATTATATAGCTCATAAAGCTCGCTTTCCTTCTTAATTTAATTTGGAGTTAAGCATTTAAATTCGTATATTAAATCAAATAAAAAGTTATAATCAATGAAAAACAAACGTAGAAAAATTCACGAAGAATTAGAAG
>VMHT01043004.1_pt1 | contig 17140 bp, 15 predicted proteins | sample 4693611 | NCBI WGS metagenome assembly VMHT01 (sample SAMN12280063, study PRJNA550983) | marine metagenome | isolation source: seawater sampled from same location over 5 years 0.02-0.2 micron viral filtrate | place: USA: collected off the coast of southern California halfway between the port... ...
CCATTGTTGTATAATCCTGTACCCGCTGAGTAGGCTAATTCACCTGTCTTTAGTGATCCTGGGGCGCTAGTACCGGTCGAGCGTTTTATTCTAATTATTGCGGCCATTAATAACTGCCTCCGTTAATATTTTGTTGTTCTAAGTTTAAAGTAGATTCCCAAAGAGCATTTGTGGAATTGTACACTAATACACTACCATTTACTCGGCTTGAAGTGTTAACTCCAGCTAAATTGTTAATATTAAGAGCTGCTTCCGAAACTCTTCTTACAGGAGTACCCACAACTATCTTTTTGATAATTGTTGTATTTCCTGGTGTTACTGTAATCCCTGACATATCTTACCTCGTCACAGATGGAGATACTTGAACGCGACCTTCAAGCACTCTCTCAATTATTTGATTTGAATCGCTGTCATTAAAAGCTAGCTCTACATCATAGACGTATCTGCCAGGTTTTAATAAGTCTGTTTGAGCGTTAGTCAAAGATATTGTCACCACTCCGCTTGTTGGGGGAGTAGCTATAATACTATTAAATGCAATGGTACTATCACTATCACTTGCGTAAGTCTTTTTCAACTTCGAAGTGGCTGTATATCCTGTGAGATCTTTCACTGAATTATCTTTATTAATACAATGTATCTCTACGGCTACATCGGCACCTTGGTCGATGGTAAATTCTTCATACTGGGCCATGAAATTCCTTGATTCCTTTGTCGGACGCGCAAAGCGCCCCTGCTCCTATTTAGGTTATTTATAAGAATAAATCTTTTAAAAAAACAGTTGCACTAAATTAGTTTTCAGTATATAATTAATAGCGGGTTATGGGAACGGGGAGAGATCATCGTATATAAAGTTTAACTGCTTAGATATAAAATGTACAAATACTGGGTCTGCAGATAGCATATCAGTATTAAAAGCGTGTAATTGGAGTTTTTGCTTCACTAGCGGATTGGTATTTTTTACAACACCTACCTTACTATAATGTTTATAATGCCAAGTATCAGTTAAAGATATTACTCTTACCTTATTTTGAATCACTTTAAAAGCAAAGATAGTCTCATTGTCATAACCAAATGAATCTTGTATGTTTTCTATGTACATACTATCCTCTTCTTCTTTTAATTCTAACATATCATCTATCAAGCTATCCAGGTTGTTAAAATAATCAAGCTTTTTTATGTTATCCTTAGATGCAGCAATAATACCAGTGTTGTATACATTGTCATTAGGTTCATATCCGTGCATGCTTAATAGTGCATGAGCGTTCCAATACTTTGCATGAGGATTTCTAAAATCATAATTATAGTTATTAAAATATCTTACAGAAGAGTTTATATTTAATTCTCTTGTATTATTATAGTTACATTGGATATAGTAGTCGCAATCTAATGTATTAAATATATCTATGTTATATCTAGTATGTACATCAAAGTCAAGATATAATATATAATCATATTCATCAGCTAGTTTATCTAGTAAGTAAATCTTATATAAATTTATTATGTCATACTCACTTAGATTAGGATATCTTTTAGAAAAAGAATCATATTCAGAGTCTCTCTCATACATAATAAAACTAGCGCCTATAGATTGAGCATAGACTCTTTTATTATCTAATAGCTTATCATAATATTTTTCCATTTGCATCTGAGTTCTTTTACCTTTAGATAAAATATCTCCTGCATATGTACCAGCATTATCTAATTTATCATCATCTATCTTTATATAAAGAGAGTAAACAACCTTAGATTTGTTATTAAAGAAGGCATTGAATCGTTTGTTTATGAAATGAATAATATTACCATAATCATTTTTATTGACCATATCATCTCGTATATCATGCCAACGATCATCTATTAGCTGATAAGGTACTTTATATTTTTCTAGTATATAAGAAAAGATAGATTCATTATTAGGGTAGTAAAAGTTTCTTACATGCACAATTCGTTCATTATCAATTGATTTAGTTTTTAAAACCTCTATCCTTTTTGCGATATTAGACAATCGTTTATTAATCTTTAAGAGTTTTATATGATCACTTCTACCTATCATTACTCCAGTATTAATAACATGGTTATCTTTACCGTTTAATAAGTCTTTAGTAATGTGATATTTTAAAGTAGGATTACGTTTACCAAAGCTTCTCTGTATAGCCTTAAATGGATCTTTATCTATGATTCTATCATCTTGGTCTTTTACAGCAATACCTTTAGATAAGTCTATAGAAGTAAAAACGTTTTCAGTAGTGTTAAATAGCACATCCATATCAACATACATTACTTCATCATAATCATCTGCGATTTTATCCATCAGATAATGTTTATAAAGATTGCTTGTTGTAAAGGGAGTATCTAAGCTAGTCTTCCAGTTACCTATAGTGTTATAATATAACTTAAAGTCAACCCCTATAGAAGCAGCATAATCAGATTTGTTCTTTACCAACAAATCAAAATACTCGTCTACCGCTTGTGCACTAGCTTTGTTTATGTTACTATGATTTTCAATATCATCATATACAGTGAATATTATTCTTTTCATTTGCCTATCACTGTATACCTATCATATGAATTTATTCTTTTAGTATCAGCATATTTTACATCTACCAGTCCTAAATATTCTATAAATTCTTCTAGGCTATTTGATGTATTAATATGACTTGTTATGCTATCATAATTGTTACTCTGTAAACAAATGAGAGTATTTCTCTTTTTCATTCTAACTAAAAGCTGCACATCTTCTTTTTCCATATGTTCACAGCTGGTGTTAATAATAACCTGGCTCCACTTTATTTTTTCTAGTAAGTAGTTAACAGCATCATCTACAATAAACTGGTTATTGGAATAGATATCTTCTTTACATAAAACTTTACCTATCTCTTTAGATAGAGGATCAGTATCAACATTCACTATACCTACATCTTTATCTACATGCTGTCTTAATATTGCTCCTAGCAATCCATACCAGCTGCCCATAATTACAATCTTGTTTAAATCTTCTCTCTCTGGAAGAAAGGGTATAATACAATCCACTAGCCATTCCTTGCTAGCAAATTGATTATCATTTAATGAGTTTATTATATCAAAACTTCTAAACAAATCTACAGATTCATCATACTTAGATCTGTTATAGATCTTATCTATAGCTGCTAATCCATTTTTAAAGAGATTTGTTTTATAACTCATAATCCAGTCCGTTGTACATATCAATAGGAGCATCTAGTGTATTATTATCTATGCTGTTTACTATACCATCTTTAAAAGTATTTAGTTTAATATTTTCATGTACCAAAAATCTATCAATACCTGCATACTTCCTCATAAAATAATCTTTGTTAGTGTTAAAGTGATCCCATATATGAGATTGCTCATTTGCTATCCAAGTAATTATAGAACTGTTTATTGTTACATCATAAGAATGTTTAGCCATATATAAGTCTTGCTTCCAATAAGCGTTTATTACAGTTAGGCCATCCCACGTTATTAAATGTCTAGGATCTTCTTTTATATCCATATCAAGATCAAAGTATAAACACTTACCTTCTAACCCAATATCTTCTCTGAATAAAGATAGTTTATTCCACCATAAACGTAAGGAAGGTCTTTTAAATAAAGGTAGTGAAGGTATGTTTAGCTTATAATCATCTTCTGTGTAGCAATAGTAATTAGCATCAGGGTAGTATTCCAGTAATTGCTTATGTAGCCTATTTACGTGGTTATAATTATATTTACTTCCATGCTTTACAAATAATATATTAATCGTTCAAAAACCCCGAGATCTGTAATGTGTATTTTGGAGTCATACCTGCATTGGCGCTTAGATGTAAATGAGAGCTATCCCATATAAAACCATCTCCTGCTTTCCAATGAGTGCTACTTTGCCATTCTTTATTCTCATCTTGATAGTGTATGAGATGTCCTGGAGCCCAATCTTCTAAGTATATGTTAGCTCTAACTTTTGTGCGCTTATCATCAGGGTATTGATTATTAATTTTAAAGAACGTATCTCTATGCATAGTAACAGTATTACCAGGAGGTTGTAGTATAGTACTTACAGTAATAACTTCCATACTTAAAGCATCTCCAAAAGCTTTATAATCTATATCGCCATCATCAAACCATAGCTGCTGTATTTTAGTGTTCTCTTCACTATAACTATCTGGAAACCCACCAAAGGTTCCGTGTATATCATCCTGCTCTCGTACCTGATAACTTATACAAGAACCTTTATGTGCATTATAATCTGCTTTTAGAAAAACTGATAAGTCTAAGTCTAATTTAGTTTTTAAAATCATTTAGCTGCTCCTACATCAATTTATATATCTCTTTGTGTTCTGATACATGCTCTTTAAAATTATTAATATTGTGTATTGTTATATCTTCATTTTCTGATACCAGATCATAGAGATTAGATAGATTATATATTCTTTTTGCTTCATGACAAAGAGCTGCCATTCGCTTATCAACCTCTTGTATATCATCGAAGGAGTAATCAATCCAAGGATAAAATTTGTATCCAAGACTCTCTAAATAATGCTTTAATTTTTCTTTAGCCATCCATATAAAAGGCTGGCCAGCAGCTAAAGGTCGGTAAGTTTTTTCAGTAATAGACGCTGTAGCAAGCCTTGATTCTATTATTAACTGCACTGCGGAGTCTAGAAATTGAGGTGGTGTTTGATACCATATAGTGTTAGTTAACTCACCAGTAACTTCTTTACCACTATCAAGAAATAATCTTCTCTTAAATACTTTATCTTTATTTTTATTTATTATATCATAAGTCTTTTTAAATAATATGTCTTTGCTAAACTCTTCTCTTTCTTTTTCTTCATCTACTATATTTACAGTGCACAAAACATCATTATTAAAAAATAAATCTCTTTCAATTAGTTCAGCTATAAAGTCTAACCTACCTGGTCTATTAAATGTAGTACCAACAGGTATACACATTTTATAAGTAAAGTCTTTATGAGGATAAAATATTTCTTTTTTTTCTGGTCGTATTTTCATGAAATATGGAAACACATCTAAATGTGTGATATATGAATCAAAGGGTTTTTTATGATGTGAATTAGTATAATCATAGCTGTTAAATACTATTTGAAGATTTTCTGGAGGAAGTAAATTAAACAGTTTAAAACATGCAGGTTTAAACTCTTTTCTATTACTCACATTTATAAATTCTAAAGGATTAGCTATTATAATTTTAAGGTCGTTTTGCTTTACAAATTCTATTAGTTCTAGATTCTGCAGAATCATAGAAACCTTAATGTAGGAGTCACCGGTGTTATCTAAAATAACTACAACCCAGTTTGTCTCTGTTTTATCTACCGCATCCTTACCTATAATTTTATAACGTATGTCTACATTATCTATTAACCTTAAAAAAGTAAATTCAACTATATTCTTATAGACGCGTTCAGCACGAGTAGTGACATTCTTATTTAATTTACTATCAGGGATTGAAGTGTATGTTTTAGTGTTTCTTAAAGGGCAGCAATCTTCATAGTATGTCCAAACGTTAACTATCATCTTTTATCTCTCTTTGATGACTTTTTGATGAGGCTCTACTCTATAACAATATCTTTGACATAAAAGAGGAGCGTCTTCCCCACCTTTTCTTATAGCTTCATACCAATTAGCCCAAGCCTCTGAAAAAAGGATATCTTCAATACTATCATTATTAGCTATCTTAAGATCCTCTGTAAATAAAGCTTCTTGAAGATCATCATAGCCGTGAGCTGGACTTTCCTTCCTAGCTGTTGTAAAGAATTCAGGGTCTGCCCAACAACAAGGAGTTATATAGCCTAAAGCAGAATGTCCCATCTCTCTTCTTGAACCAGGATTCTTATCTGTACCTTGAGTTATACATACTGGGTTCCACGTTTTTACTGCTTCCATTCTGGTCTCTCGATCATAAATTTATCTGATGGTCTTAAAGGATCATCCTTTGTAAACCTACCAGACATTATAAATTCTATCTTTATTTTTTCTCTTCTTGCAATCTCTCTAGCTTCTTTTATATCATTCTCGTTATACTTAAAAATAATATACTGCCACTTTATTCTATTAGGATTTAGATATTCTTTTGCTGTCATCATTATTTTAAATAGCTTAATACCGTCTTGATTTATTCTATACTTATGACTATCTTTTGGTAATCCATCTATACCAAAAACCCAAAACGCATCTGGATTAGCTTTAAAACATTTTATGTATGTCTTTAAAGTAGGTTGAGATATAGCTGTATTAACTTTAACAACTTTTCTCTGTTCGTATATCTGCTCTAAAAAATAACTTAACTTAGGGTGCATTAAAGGATCTGATACTTGACCACAAAAACTTATATAATTATAGAAGCTGATTATTTTTTTAAACTCATCATCAGTGATAGGTGCACCTGGAAAATTAGCTGTAGTTATAAAATCCTTTTGTAATGCAAACTGTCTGTAGCATTTACTACACTCAAGGGTGCATTTATTAAAGATATCGAGGTTAACAGTTTTTCTGTTTATAAATCTATTATAACTCATTTTTCACCACACACTTTAACACAACCATAAGCAGCTGTTTTTCTATCTAACCATGATTGCATTAAAGCTTTACTAAACCATGTATCATTTAAAATATTTTCTAAAGTAGATGTTCCTAGAGTAAAGTCTTCTATACGATTAACAAAGTCTCTCATAAGAGGATTCATCTCATCACTTTCGTTACCACTAGTAGTAATATGATAACTAGTTGACTCAACTCTTTCTTTTCTATATATTCCGTGAGTTTCAAGAGGAGTAGATAAGAAACAACAAGGTGCTACCATCCCGGTTGCATGAACCTTCAGGTTTCTTTGTTCTATAGCTAAGCATTTTATATTAGGTTTTGAATTAGTTTCTGATCTATGTCTATGATCTCTCACTCTACGATCTAATCGTTCTAATCCTTGTTCTCTATCTGCTCTAGTTATTTGTTCTAAAACTTGATCGTTACCATCCGGATCTTTAAATGGGTATTTAGGACCTCCTTGAAAGTTATTACCTTCTACAGAGTCAAATTCTTCAACTCCCATATCTCTACACATGTCTTGTATTTGATCTAAGTAATCTTCATTGTGCTTAAAAAGAACAGTTAACACCTTCACACGTGCATTAGTCTCTAAAACTGCTTGCATATTTTCTAATACTTTTTCTAGAGAAACATTTTGTCTATAGAAGCTATGCATTTTTTGATCAATACCATCTATATCAAATATAACAGTAAGTCTTTTACCTCCTATAGCACCAATCTTCCACCAGTATAAGTCATCTCTTATACCTCCATTAGTATTAATGGTTATAGTTGAATCGCTATAGTTAATTATATACTTTATTATTTCTAGTAAATCCTTACACATACCTGGGTCCCCATAAGTCCCAGAGAAGTGAAAGTTTTTTATTTTAGATAGGTCTTTTATAGAGAACCAAGATTCAAACTTAGCTAATGATACCTGTATAAGAGGTAACCAAGATTTTTTCTCTGAGTTATTGAGCTCATCAGTACGAGAACATTGTGGACATTTAGCATTACAGTTAGTGGTAAGTTCTACATCTAAAGTTAAGTTACCTTGAATATAATTATTTTTCCACACCATTTATAATTTCCATTCCATCAAGTATGCTTTTAGCTTTTCTCATATTAGTCTTTACTTCTTTTGAAGCCTTCTTAATACTATCTAGCTGTAAAGCCCATAATTTAAATTTAAAAATAAATTCTTTATCTTTATTATTATCTATTAACATATTAAAGAACTCATCATCCATATCTTTAGAAAATTCTATCTCATTGTGTTTTTGTTCTAGCTGATATACCTTTGATTTTTTTACTAATTCATCCGCAGCTATTTGGATTGCGGTATTAAGAGAAGCAGAACTACGTCTCTTATACTCTGCAGTACTTTCAACAAGCCGATCTAAATCCCAACCTTCAGCTAAAAACTCTTTATAGTTATTTTGTTCCGGATCTGCTTGAATTGCATATGCATGAATTTTATCATTATCATCTTTAAATAAGATTTCAATTACAGAGTAATCGGAATTAATATAGTATGCATCTATTATTTTATTAGAAAATTCTGCCATTCTTATCTCGCTATTCTATGTGTACTTTAAGAGAGTAACTATTTACTACTTGAGCAGTTCCGGATGGAAATTCCTGTGAGTAGTAGTTATCTGCATCTTGATCTGTGTAGTAAGTTGAACCATCGTATTGTTTATTTTGCATTACTGTACCAGAAACTTGACCTCCAGATCCATCTATTGAATATCTAAGCTTAGAGTTAGTTGCACCACCTGATAGTCTATGTCTAATACAATTCTCTAATATAGAGTTAAAATTAGCTGAAGTGAACTCCTGTAAATTATTATCTGATGTTATAAACACAGGGTTAGGGTATGATACTGCACTTCCTGTACCTTTATGTAAATAATAATTATTTTGAATTACTGGATTTTGACCTTGTGCTTCAATTAAATCAGCAGGAGAGGTCTCATAAAGACTTAAGTCTGCAATTGTATCTACGAACACTGGAGTGCTAGATACTAAATCATGATTTGATATAGATGTAGATGTTGATATCCTATATACACCAGGATGAGCTGAACCATTAGCTAGTGTAGTAGTAGTTGCTGCCGGTACAAAAGTGTCGTAAACATCTTGTAAAGACATAGATCGTATATTATCATCGTCATCTAGATATACAGGAAAAGCTTTATTGGATGTATCTACACTTTCAGTTATAGTGGTAACTGTCTGACTTATTCTAGCATATCCTACAGTAACTGTTATAGCGTCTTGAGTATTAGCTGCATTAATAAAAGCTGTATTACTGGTAGAAACTGCTCCAACGTCCTTTCTAGTATCATTTATTGATCCTAAATTACCGTTAGTAGATACCTGAGATAGTGATACAGAAGGATTTTGTCCATAAAGGTATATTGCTTGATTTTTTATAGCTGTTATTTCAGCAGTACTCATCTGCTTGAGATCAGAGCCATCAAGTTTAAGAGGTGTTCTAACCGCCATTTACTTAGCTTCCTGCTCCGTACAGCGTTTTTAAAACACCGCCAGTACTGTCTTTTATAATTAAACTTTGAACACCTTTTAATTCATCTGCACCAACCGCATCATCTGCTATCTTAGCGTTTGTAACAGCATTGTTAGCAATTGTAGTAGCACCATCTCCAGAAGACGTAACATCACCTGTATGATTAGGATGCGAGTAAGCGTTAGCTCCGTTAGCAACGTTTATCATAGCTCTTAGATTAGCAGGGGTTATTTCTTCTACATTACCAGCGCCAGCTGTATCTCTACCTAATACTCGGTTAGTACCAGATATGTTCTGCATTTTAGCATATGTCACAGCATCATTTGCAATCGTTGTAGCACCATCACCAGAAGATGTTACATCGCCAGAATGGTTAGGGTGTGTATAGTTATTAGCATTTGATGCGCCGGTGTATCCTAGATTAGCTAATGTAAGAGTTCTAGTAGCTACAGTAGCATTAGCATCAGTAACATGACCTAAAGTATCTGTTGTAATATTTAGATCTAAATCAGATATAACAGTAGCACCTGTTAAAGCTCCGGTATCAATAGAAGCATCATCTCCAGGATGTGTTGGGTGTGAATAGGCAGCAGGTAGAGTAATTGTCTTAGTACGAGCTCCAGTAACGTGACCTCTTGCATTTGTTGTTAGAGTATCAATTGCTGTGAATGTAGCTCCATAAGCAGGAGAAGCTGTTGTTGTAGTGTTCGTTCTTGTTACATTACTGTGATTAATAGTACCAGAAGATATACCAATTTCTGTTCCACCAGAGAAGTGTGCTCTTGTTTCTGATGCAGAAGGACCTGTGTAAGTAAATACACCAGTTGATTGATTGTAAGCAAACGATCCATCACCACCAGCATCTGTAGCACTTACTTTATTTCTAAAGTCTGCGTCAGTATCTATTCTATCATCTAACTCATTGATAGCAGCTACAAGTGTATTTTTTGCTGTAGTGTCAAGAGATGCAAGATCACCAATCTGAGCTATTTGATCTGTTGCGCCTGAATCTAAAAGATCAATTTCAGTATGAAGTTCATTAATAGCAGCTGCTATTGTAGTAGATGTAGTATCTAAAGTTCTGGAAGGCTCTACTTTAGTGTTAAGAGTATCAATCTCTGTTTCTAACTCAAGTATAGCTCCACTTACTGTACTTGCTGTGGTACCCATAGCAGCTGCAGAAATAGTTCCTAATTCGTTATCAAGTGTATTTAATAAGGTCCCATCTGCTGAGATATCTCTACCATCTACAGTACCAGTTACTGTAATGTTTCCAGTTACATCTATTCCGTTGCCAACGTCTAAATTACCTCTGATAGTATTAGTAGCACTAGCATCTCTCATATGTAACTTAGCTGAGCTAATCAATGTATCGTTAATTGAATCTAATCTAGAGTCTAATTCGTTTATAGCTCCACTTACTGTACTAGCAGTAGTACCCATAGCACCTGAAGTTATTGTTCCTAACTCTGCGTCGTGCTCATTAATAGCACCTATAACATCAGAATCTTGTGTAGTAGTAAGATCACCTCTCCAACCCACATCCCGAGAGATAATATTAACCTTCTCTTGGAACGTTTTTACTGTGTCGCTAATGTATACTATTTGCTTTGACATATCTTACTTCTCTACTAGTTTTGTCAGTAAATCTTTTATAACACTCATATCATTTTTAAGTTGATCCACGTCAGATTTAAGTTCTCTTTGTTCTTGTTCTTCTAGTTGCTGTCTATGCTTTCTTTGTCTAGCATTGTTAGCCTCTGTACTATTTATACTAATAACAGCACCGCTATTCATATCACGAACAAGATCTGCACGACCTTCTACTTTCACTCGATCCATGTTACACCGTCAACGCTATAGCTCTTAGATCAGCAAATCTCGGTACTTTAGAACTGTTAGTTGATTTCATAACAATCTTAAGCTGAAATTGATCAAAGTCGTCAAGCGTTCCACCAATACCACCAGCAAGATATCTATAATCTCTAAACACTCCTGAAGTATCATCAGAAGGTACATCTTCTTCTGGAGCAATTAATACAAAGTCCTGATCAGCTAATACTCCTCCAGTACTATTAGTTCTGAAGTACATATCAAAGCTAGCTGAAGATGGTTTATTTGCACCAAGCATAATCTTTATACCTTTAGCTTTTTCAGCTAGTGTTATAGGTACAGTAAGATGTTTAGCAAGTGATGATCCACCTCTAGCGCTTGTTTCAGCTACTACATTAATAGCATTATTATTATCTATTCTGTTATGTATAGTTGATACAGACGTTCTTTGCATATCAATGACAGGTGATACTAATGATGATACAGTAGTAAGATCAACTTTTACTGATGTAGATCTTGCACCGCTTAGATTAGCATCTGCATTACGTTTAGTTGCTAACAACTTAGGTGTGTTAAAATATATGTTACGATTAATTGCATAAGGAGTATATGAAGTTTCTTTTTGATAAGCTGTTTCACTACCTCCAATAGACTTACCAGAAGTAAGTTTAGCGTTAGCTGCAATAGTAGTCAGAGGAGGTAAAATATTTTCTACCTTTAACATCATTACATCAAACATATTCTGACGTTCAATTGTAAAGTTACCACCACCAGTTGTAGCTGCTGTTGCGTTAGCAGCTGCATTAACTTTAAAGTTATCTCCATCTACTGCTGTTACTGTTCTTACACCGTTAATATTATTAGCAGCAATACCACCTACTGCAGCAGCTCCTTCAATAAGAACATCATCACCTACTATAAACCCATGATCTTGTAATGCGATTGTAATTGAATCTGGATCAGATGTGTTTGTTTTAATTACATTAGAAACATTTACTTTTGCTAATGGGCTGTTTTCAACTACTGCAGATCCACTAGTAACAAAGTCAGCTCTTATTAATTCGAAAGTAAGATCTTTAGTTTGATCTGGCTCCCATGTTCTAGCATTCTGAGATTTAAACAACGAACCTAATGTAGCTTGCTTAGTTAACCTCTTCTCTGTTGATCCAAGAATAAACTCTCCAGCTTCAGCAACATATACATTATACTCATTTGAATCTGATAGAAGAACAATTGCATATTCTTCATTACCTGTTAGATAAACTGGCTCGTCAAATTGGAATGTTGTAGCTGTTGTACCATCTGTTGATGTTGTGATTGCACTAGGAGCTTTAAATACTACAGAACCTGGAACTATACTATCAGAAGACGGTATACCATTAACCATAGGTCTTAATTGAGCTATGACAGGTGCCGCGCCAGTAGCTGGTTTAGAGCTAAATCTTACTTTAATTGCAGTTATAAACACACCTTCTAGATCTTCCACTAAGAAAGATTGAGCAAGAGGGTCTCTTCTTATTACCCTAGATCCTATTACTTGAGATGATATTGTACCTACAGCTAAGTCAACCAGTCTTGTTGATAATACTGTTTGCTGTCTATGAATATTAACTCCTTGAGCGTAGTACTTAGTACCTGCAATCGAAGTACAATCTTCTTCATTATTTACACTAATATCTAATAGATTAAATGTTCTATCACCTGCGTTAAACTTAATTTCGTCTGTATGTGGTAAGAAGAATGAACCTTCAATTATACCATTCACATCTGATATTAAGGAACTTGTTGGTGTATTAGGGTGTTGTGTAAGTTCATTATAACCTGTAGAGTAGTCAGAATCAAGAGTAGCTACACGATTAAATGTTTCTTGCTTAACCCAACTTGATACATCTTTATTTGCAAAGAATGGGAAATGGCGGGTATTAGGTTTTAGACCTTGAGCTTTAAAGAATATTTTTCTAGTACGCATAAACGGAAGGAATGTTCGACTGATCTCTACACCTTCTTCATCAATAAACTCTGTTGCTGTTCTAAGACCAGAAACTCTCACTCCAGTAGTATCTCTTACTATCTGTTGGACCTGTCTACGTCTTCGGCGACTAGGTTGCCAACTCGGTCGAGTATTATTAGCTCGGCTACTACTCTCTCGAGTAACAGCTCCAACACGATCCTGAAAAGAAGTGTTACCTACTAGATCACCTACACTTAAAGATTCAGCACCAGACCAGTTAAAACTCCAATCATTCCAAATCTGCCCTGTTACATTACCTTGAGCAAAACCTCCATCTACAACAATCGGCTCAGAGTATGTTGTTTCAAACCATTCGTCTGATGTAGGTGATAATTCTAAAAAACCTCTAGCAGTAACAACGGCAAATGGATTTACATTTTCTGTACCAGTTACATAATCATTATTAAGATAGCTAACCTCATTATAATTTAAATAAATATTGTCACCTTTAATAACAACATTGCTGTTATCTGTATGATCACTGTCGTAAAATAAGTTAGTGTTTCTATTAGAGAATGATGGCCTTAATTCTCTGAGAGTAGGATCAATAGCTGCTTTATAGTCTAATGATTGAACAAAAGAACCACTTTGATCTGTAAACCCATCAACAAAGAATCCTGATTTATTTCTGTTTAGTCCGTTAGCATCATAAACTTCAAAATTGGATGTTTCTAGCTCAAGTAAGCTTAATGAAGTAGTCTCTTCTAAGCTAGACACACGCTGTTCTAGCTTACCAATATCTGCCATTGTAAAACGTTTGTATGTAAGTAGCTGACTATTAACGTCATTATCATTAATTACATATGGATTAAGCGTTACATTAAATAGGTCTAATGCATTTTCTGGTGATTTAGGAAGAGTGGGTTCAACTGCAGCTTTACCTTCTACAATACTAATTCTACTATCTGTATCGATAATAACTTTTACTGCTTTACCTTGATAGTAATTTACATCAAATGTAATTAGATCAGTAGGTCTTGGAATTTCGTTAATCTTAGATCCAGATCCAAAGTTACCTGAGCTATTTACAACAGGTCTAAAATCAAGGACATTTCGTAGATTAACAATAGATCCATCTGCTTTTGTAAAGTTAGGAATATCTTCATAATCTACTTGACCTGTGTAAGAGTTAACCGCAAAGAAGTCTCCTCCAGCACCATGCTCAAAATATTTGTATTTTACATATACATCTGCTGCTTGTGTATTACCAGCTATAATATTAAGTTTACCTAAGTTATACTTATTATCTCTTTGCCCATCATCCAATTCATAGATAGCCGCTAATGAATCACCATCAGAATCTACTAACTTAATAGTATCGAATGAAAAGATATCAGGTTTATCTAGAGTAACATTACCATCACCATCTGGAGTAATAGTTTGTGTGCGAGATGTTAAGGTTTTAGATCTAACAACTCCTGCTGATTTATTAACATAGGCTAATACTTCATATGGATTCTGACTTACTGCTGCACCTGTAATATTAGCTGATTGAGACCCAGCGCCAGATACTGAAGCGCCTGTATCTACATCAGAATCAGCTGCTCCCATTGTCCAAAGTGTAGTATCAGAGAAAGTTTCTCCAGTGGCTGTTAATGAAATAGTTGCTTGGCCAGAAGAGTTTGTCTGAGTAGAAAACCGTCTTTGTACTGCTAGAGAGATGTCTGAAATAGATTGAGGTCTAGATTTTGGAAGGTCAAATAATAGATCATTGTTCGCAGCATCTTTAAGAACAGCTTTACTGATTTCTAACACTAAGTTAAAGAAGTCTGTAGCGCTTGTACCTATTGATTTAACATCAGCAAAGTTTTGACCTGCGTTCATAGCGATATCAAACAGATATAATCTGTAGTTAGCACCATCTTCTTCTACGTGACGCACTCTAGCTGTACCGATAGTTGATCCACCATGAGTTACAGCAGAGCGTAGGTTCATAATCTGTAGTTCATTAATATTAGGAATACCTTTACCACCAGACACTATAATATAATTACCATAATCAGCTGCAACTACTTGATTGTTTTCTGTTGCTGTTGTTCTAGGTTTATCTAATGTAATAACAAAATCGCTAGGATTATGAGCTCTATACCCATCTACATAAGCAGTACCTGAACTAATACTAAAATCTAATTTAGAAGCGTCTGAATCATTAGTTTCAAACGTAAGTTCAAAAGGCTTTACAATATAGTCACCAGACTCTTCTTTAGTTCGTAGAGCCATAACTTCATCAATTCGGTTATAATCATCTACTGCTGTTACTTGAGAAGTTACAGCTCCATTTTTTATCTTAGCAACTTCAATGTAATTCTCATCTGAATCTATATCTGATTGTTCAGCAATTGTTAAAACTATTCTATATCTATCCGCACCTGGAGATGCTAAGTTAGGAGTAGCACCTTGATTATCAAACAAAGCGCTGTTATCAGAAGCTTGAACGATATCTTGAACTACTTTAAAGCCAATACTTGTTGTAGGTGTATTAGAATATTTTGAAATAATTTTAGATTGATCTTTAGCAAATACAAAATGATCCTGAGCAAAAAACTCCCCAGCATGCATAGAAACTTTACAGCCTTGACCTACAGCTGGGTTAGTTACTGTGTTAGTAGCTTGTACTGTTAATGTAAATGACCCCCCTGTTAAATCTTCACCAGCTGCTACTCTTACTGGAGTAGTACCGCTTGTACCACTTGATGTGTTTGTATATGAAACATATAACGTAGCAGGATCCGACCCTGTAGCAGCAACAACTTCTATAACTTTAAAAGCAATAGCACTTGCAGATGTAAAATCTACTCCTACTAAATCATTTATACTAGCAGGTAAGGTGTTTGTTGTTGTGTTTAATTTAATAAATTCATAGTTAGTGTTAACTGTTAATCCTCCTGGATTAACTGCAGCTCCTTCTTTAAAGAGATGTCTACCTAGTCTACCTAACTCTTTTTGCATAATTGTTTGCAGTTGAGTAAGCTCTCTAGCTTGTAGTGCACGACCACTATTGAACAACACTCTATGGAAGTTGTCGCTGTCTTTAAAGTCATCCCTATATGTAGATGAGAATATTTCGGATGTAAACGCTTTTGTCATACTAGTCTTCCATTAAAGTTGGATAATAATTTTTATATCTTCTGTTTGATCTGCTGATCTTTGTATTGCTGCTCTATTATCTATATACATTACTTCACCTGTGGATATGTCTACATCACCATTTATGTAAGCATATGAATCACCATCTACTCCAGGTGCTTCAAGTGTTCCAGCTCCAGAGCCATCAGTTTCAGATATAACTTCACCTTCTGTAAAGGGTTGGAATTGAGTATCAGAATCTTGAATGTACCAAACTTCATCTGAGTCTGATTTTACTACATATGCATTAGCTAAAGATGTAGCACCGCGAATAGTTTTATCTGGAGAGAAGCTAGAGGTTATAGCTGAGAACTTCATACGTCTCATTGCGTTGCCTGTAACACCTGTGTATAAAGCATCTGAGTCTGGTATTTCTATATTTTTAACCAGAGTAACTTGCCTAAAGTCATTTCCAACCACCCAGTTAGCACCTTCATCTCCAGCAGGCTTAGCAGTAAACATCATCGCTGTTGCTTTAAGATCGTCTCTCGGATCAGCCCCGAAACCAGCTGCAGGTCCGATAATAGGTCTTGCGTTAGCGCCAGAACCATTACCACCTGTAATTTTTACATGAGCTTGTGTAAAGTTTCTACCGTGTGCTTTATCACCATCAGAGTCTTTAACATTAATCTTTGTTACAGCTCCACCACTAATAGTAGCTGTTGCTGCTGCAGCAGTACCGTTACCTATAACTTCTACTGTAGGCACTGTTGTATAACCTGAACCGCCAGCCAGTATTTGATAGCCTATTACTCCTCCAGGAGAAGCTGCATTTTGAATACCAACCTGCTCAACATGATCAGCAGCATCATCAGAATCAAACGCACCAAATTTAGTTACAGGCATAAAGTTAGCTGATAAGAATTGTGATGCTCTCAAAGCCCCAACTGAGTATAAGAACTTCCATACATAACCATCAGCAGTTTCAAAAGCTTTTGTTAATGTACCAGTAGGTTTAACTGTAGAAGTAACTGATTGACCTTGAGCAGTCTGACCAGCTTCAAGACAAACATATATGTTATTTTCATCTGTGATAACATAGAAACTATTTGTTGGATGTCCTACTGAGTTATCATTATAAGCTTGATAAATTGCTCCTA
>VMHT01058433.1_pt1 | contig 17139 bp, 27 predicted proteins | sample 4693611 | NCBI WGS metagenome assembly VMHT01 (sample SAMN12280063, study PRJNA550983) | marine metagenome | isolation source: seawater sampled from same location over 5 years 0.02-0.2 micron viral filtrate | place: USA: collected off the coast of southern California halfway between the port... ...
CCAGCAAGGGGAAGGAATTACTATATAAAGAAAGTAGATAGCCACTTTGATAAATCTCAATATGTGGTAATAGATAAACGAACGAATAAAGTTAAACGTAAAAATATAGCTAGATAATTTTTTTATCTGGGGGAATTTTATTATATTATACTAATATGGAAACAGAACAACAAAAGCAGTTAAGGTTAATAAAGGAACAGGCTACTATAATTAGAGAAGGTCATATAACATTACAGACATTAGTTGATGATGACGAAGAGATACAAGGCCATAATTGGATAACACAAGTCCCAACTGATAAACGATTTAGAAAGCATTATAATCAATTCTTAGCTAGGCTAAGACAATTAAAGGAATGTATATTTGTATGCCATCAACATGATGATATGTATACTATGTGCCCTGTTAAGCCTGAATATACTATTGATGAAATACTATCAGACTTAGAGGAATGTATTAATCATTGTACTGATGATGTTAACTATAACCCACCTAAGTACTACCTTAAACTGTGTAATCAACTATATAAATATTACAGCAAATATGAGAAAAGCTTATAAACAATACAGATATGATGTAGCATATATGAGGATGGCTCTTGAATGGGCTAACTTATCTCATTGTACTAGAGCTAAAGTTGGAAGTCTTATTGTTAAAGGTAAGATGATTATATCCGATGGGTATAATGGTATGCCTAGTGGCTTTGATAATACATGTGAAGTAATGACTCCCGTTCATGGTATTGAAGGGGCAGGAGAATATAAAACAGATTGGAAAGTTATCCACGCAGAGGCCAATGCTATACTTAAATGTGCTAGACATGGTACAAGCTGTGAAGGGGCTACACTATATGTGACACTTCCTCCTTGTCCGGAATGTTGTAAACTTATACTCCAAGCAGGCATTAAGCGTGTTGTTTACTTGGACGAAAAGACTAGAGATATCTCTGGCCTTGAAATATTGGAACACGTAGTTAAAATGAGTAAAAAGGAATTATTATGATAAACGAAATATTTGCAATAATAGGAATCTTTGTTGTAGGGTTTGCAGCTGGAATGTACTTCACTACACAAATTAGTAAATGGATAGATAAAAGAATTAAATAATTATGGAAAATGAAAGTTATCTTTGCGGTGAAAAATACCGTACAAATTACTTAAGTAAAAAGCCAGGTGGTGATACAGTTATAATTGAGTATATGAATCAAACAGTAGAATATGATAGAATAAAATATGCTCATGGTTATATAAAAAGAATAGTAGAAAATAACGGTGGTGGTATAAAAGCCATTTGGGTAAAAGGAAGTAAGGGTAGTACTATTCACACCTTTGAAACAGATGGTGAAGAATATAGACCTATATCAAAAATAGTAAAGTGTCCAATACCTGGTATTGATGCAATAGGATTTTAATATGAGTGATAGACAAAAACAAGTCGAAAGGTTTGCTTTAAAGACTTTAGCAATAGTAGTAATAGTATGGGTACTATTGTTTGTCATAGCAATGATATAAAAAATCGCCATACGCGCAAGAAAGAAAAGTAATAAGTGGGACTGTCCCGCGACTAATTTAAATAAGGAGAAAAATATGTATTATCAAGTAAAAGTAAAAATTGCAACTGACACTGGAAAAGGTGTAAGGTACACAAGAGAGGTTTATCTAGTAGAAGATTCATCTGTCACAGGAGTAGAAACTAAAATTAATGGTTTATTTTTAGGTTCAAGTATTGACTTTGAAGTTACTGAAGTTAAGAAGTCTGAGATAGGTGAGGTAATAGGTGCTGATATACCAGTTAAACAAGATAAGGAAATTAGTTAACATAAAATTAACACATGTTTAACATTAATTTAATTGATTTGAATACTATAACTATTATATATTAATATGGAGACAATAAAAATAGACATATCAAATGCTGTATATATTACAGTAATGGTTGTGGCATTCTTGTTAGGTACAGTTTAGGTTGTTAATAACTTTGTTAATAACTCATCAAAAATAGTACGTTAGAAATTTTTTTTCTTGCGAGAAAATGATTATATTTATATATAATTAATTAATTAAAGATATTAATAATATAATACAAATATTTAAAATTAAAAAATTATAAATTATAAATAATAAATAACAAATAATAATTTAAAAATATAAAATATGTCAAGATCAAAAAAGCCTACTGAACAAAAGTACGGAATCCAAATTACCAAACCATTTAGTAAAGAAATGTATGACCATAATAATATGGTTGCAAAAGAGATGAAAGAGAATATTCTTCAAGCTTGGAAAACTTTATTAAATAAACAAAAAGTTCATGATGAAGAATCATTAATGGAAAGTAGTTGGGAGTTTCTTAGTGATGACTCTGACCTTGTTAAACTTCAAAAAGGAGTTTGTTATTCTGGTTATGGTTCTGGTTATACTATTGGTGATGTTAACAATGAATTTGAAGGTGAATTAGAGAATATGCAAAATTGGCAATTACATGAACAATATAGTTATATGTCATTTGAAGGATTACTTCCTAGAACTCAATTCATGATGATTGGATTTGGTTGGGAGAAACACGACTACGATAATCAGCACACTGACCAAGTTGCAAACAATATTGTAAATAGATTAACTAAAAATAGTATTGATAATGAATAAGACAAAAGGCAGTAGAAAGGAGGGATTTAGTGTACATGTAGGTGCAAGTGATTTAGAAATAATAAAAAAATTTCAAGAGACAATGCAATCTACTACTAGTAATAATAGTAAGAAAAATATATTAGCTTTGCACAGTGATGCATCAATAATACAGCTAATATTACACTATACATACAGTCCATATAAACAATTTGGCGTAACAAGCACACTTTGTAAGAAAAGGGCTGACTTGGTTATGCCAACACATTGTGACTTGATTGAAATGCTTGAATTATTAGCTGCAAAACATGCCACTGGCCATGATGCAATTAGATTAGTAAACGGATTTATAGTTAAAAATATTAAGTATAAAGATTTAATATTTTGTATAATAGATAAAGACTTAAAACTTAGAGCTAATACAAGAACGATTAATAAAGTTATTCCAAATTGTATTCCTACATTTGATGTAGCATTAGCTGAGAAGTATGAACCAGGTATGTGTGACTTTATAACTGATAGCTGGTATGCATCTAGAAAATTAGATGGTGTTAGATGTATTATTGTAAAAGATGATTATGGTATCAAGGCATATTCTAGACAAGGAAAGAAATTTGAAACATTACAGAAAGTAGTTGATGATGTTAAGATGATGCCGGGAAATTTTGTATTAGATGGAGAAATTTGTTTAATGGATAGAAACGGTAATGAAGATTTTCAAGGTATTATGAAACAAATTAGAAGAAAGAATCATACAATAGAGGACCCCCAATTTGTAGTTTTTGATTATCTTTCATTAAAGGAATTTAATACAGGAACTTCTAAAGCTACGCTAACAGAAAGATTAGATGAGTTAAAGGTAGAAATTCCCCATGATGGGTATTATGACTATCTAACACTATTGGAACAAGTACCAGTAAGAGATGAAGACCACATGCTTAAGATGGCTAAGGAAGCTGATGATGCTGGTTATGAAGGTATTATGCTAAGAAAAAGTACTACATATAAAGGCAAAAGGTCTAGGGATATTTTGAAAGTAAAAACAATGCATGATGCTGAATATGTAGTCACTGGTGCAACAAATGGTGACATTAGAATAGTAGAGGAAGGTGTAGAAAAAACTATTAATTGTCTTAGTCAAATTACAGTTAAACATAAAGGTAATGATGTTGGTGTTGGTTCTGGATTTTCTCTTGACCAAAGAAAAGAATTTGGTAAGGACCACAGTAAAATCTTAGGCAAGACAATTACAGTACAATACTTTGAGGAAAGTAAAAATCAACTTGGAACGTATTCACTTAGATTCCCAGTAATAAAACACATATTCAAAAATGGAAGAAGTATATAAATTAGATAAAGGTCAAGTAGGAATAGTAGGTGAATTTTATGCACTTGCTGAATTGGCTGGTTTAGGTTATAATTCATTAAGGTGTCTAAAGAATAACCCTGTATATGATATAATGGCTTATGATGATACTAAAAATGAATCAAAATTATTTCAAGTAAAAACAAGCAGGCCTGGATATAGCTCTTGGAGTATTGGTGCAGAAAGATGTAGAGAAAATGATATAAAAAATTTATTTTATATTTTTGTTAAGTTAAAAAAGCCGGGATATAGACCAGACTTTTATATTGTACCATCTAAGATTATTAAACAATATATTGCTAATCATATGAGAAGATTAGATATAAAAGAATATAAGGACCTCTCATCTCCTCACATTCAATGGAGAGATAATGTAGATAATTATTTCGAAAGATGGGAATTAATAGAAAAATAACTATTAGAAATTTTTTTATTAGACAGAAAATTATTATATTAAATTAAAAATAAATACAATGGCAAAAAAAAGAAAGCATACACATAAGATAGGAGACACTGTTAAATTTAAATTTTTTGATGGTAGTACTCATACAGGAAAGATTGCTGAATTAACTTATATGGGAGATAGTGTTGGAGATAAAACATATTATAGTTGCCCTCAATATACAATTCATGTACCTTGTGATAGATATCCAAGAGGCTATATGATTTATTCATCAATGACAGATGAAAGGATTAAAGAGGCAACGGGAGGAAGTTTAACATTTAACAGCAATACGGAAATGATACCAGCCAATTTTAGTAAAAGCGGTTCAAGGCAAATTAAAACAAAAGATGCAAAGTCCATATCCGAGTTGGAGATGGCAATTCTAAAACAAAAAGAATTTATTAATAAACATTAAGACCGGCTTGTACACCTTACGTACTAATATGAAATGAAAAGATTCAATAGAAATGAAAGAATGAAGTCAAGAACAGGGCCTGGTAATAAATTACCAACTAAGCACAATCAGAAGAAGCCCTTTACTCCAGAAAAGTATGGAAAATTATGGACGGGTATAGACTTCAAACTAACAGACTCAGAAGTTATTATACCTCCAGCTACACAAACTACAGTTGGTAAATTATTAATTGGTGGAAGTCAGTTTGACATTACGTTTACTGAGGCTAATAAAATTATTGAAACATTAACAGATGCAAAACATATATTTAATGTAGCATCTAGAATGGGTATGATTGGCAAAAAAGTTGGAACTCACCATTCAGATTAAAAGATAGGAGAAAAAAAGATGATAGCAACTAGTATTTTATTTACTATAGCACTAATAATTTATGCATTACTAATTAGAAAGATTAATAAACAATTAAATGAGTTAAAACAATCTCTTCAAACTAGTCAACTAAAGAATAAATTATTAAAGGAAGAACTTGAAAAAAAAAGAAATGGCGGAAATGGACAAAAAGGTAAGAAGAAAGCTAGCTCAAATGGGCGGAAAGCTTATTTCAAAAGACCAGCAAACAAAAAAGTTAAAGGCACTTGGAAAAAATAGTGGTAATAATTTAAGTAGTGGTTTTTTTGAGAATCTAAGAATATCATTAGACGAAGATAAGTCTAGTGGTATCTTAGTAAAGATTGACTTAGCTTTAGACATAATTAAGATTAATATTAAACTTTCCAAAGGTCATAAAAACTTTGACATAGATGAATACAAATTAGATAAGGAATTTATATTTAATATAAAGACAAAGTATCAATCAACTGGAATCAAGCCTTTGAATAAAGAATTAAAAGCTATAAATAAAATATTTAATAAGCATAAAAGAATAACAAAGTTATTAAGTGATAAATAGATATTTATTAATATAGGGTAAAATAATATGGAAGCAATGGATAATTTATTTAAAGGTGAAAATAATATAGATGAAGCTGAATTAGTTGAGGACGCAATGAATAATGCATATGAAATTATTACAGGAGGTGCTAAGTGTGAAGATCTATTAGAAAGTAATGCTGATAGAATGGCACTACCCTTTAATCCGTTTGAAAAAATTGACTTTAATGATATAATAGATATGTTAATTGTACACTATGAAGAAAGGGAATGGTATGAAAGGTGTGCAAAATTAATTAGGCTTAAAGATGATGACCGCTAGACTTATATTAGCTGCTTGTTTGGACACGGGTTCGAATCCCGTCACCTCCACCAAAGTGAAAACTTAACAATATGGGGGTGTTATGGATTTGACAGCAAGAAAAGGATATAGGAAGGTCACGTTAACTGGCGAATCAGTTGAAATGGCGATGGCTGCGTAATACGCACCCAGACCCAACGGTAGAGGAAGCATACCGTCTAAGCTTCGGGTGGAGTAATATTTAAGAGGTAATAATTTTATTATGAGCAAAGAAAAGATTTTTTTAATATCAAAAAAAGAGTTAATTGAAAACATTAACTTTATATATGATGATAATTTAAGGGAGTCTTTTTATAATTTTACAAAAAATAAGTCTGGAAATATACATAATTTAAATTTTGATGCATGGAAAGATTTATCTTATGATGATAGACAACAAAAAAGAGGTGGTATTCTTACAACAAAAGGACTACCTTCATATCAAGATTTTCTTAATGAAAAAAGATTTGAAGACATATTAGATGATTTTATAACAGGATTATTATCAATGACATCAAATGAAAAGAATACGTTTCTTAAATTCTTTGATGTATCATTACCCCCAAAAAGTAGACAAAAAACAGAGCCCAAACATATATATAATATAATTAATGATAGAAAAAAGGGTAGTGATATATTTGAGTCTATTAAAGTTTCATATTTAGAAAGAACAAATAAAACTATTTTAAGTTCTTATAATATTGAAAGTATAGAAAGAATAAAGCTAAGATTAATAAAAGAGGGAATAGATGTTATTAGTTATAGAATAGTTAAAAACCCACACAATGATAGAGATATACACTCAATAATGTATTAAAAAAAATAGGAGAAAAAAGTTATGGCACAAGTATGGACTGCAATGAAATATAAAGATGAGGTTACGCAACTTCAAAAGACACTTGAAATGCAAGTAAAAAGGGTTGAAGAGATGATATTAAAATCTGCTACCGATAATATTCATGTTAGCACTATTAGAAAAGAGCTTAATAAGATTCAAAATATAAATGAAAAAATAAGCTATTATATAGGACTAGAAAGATAATGAAAAAAATACTTTTTCCGTTATTAATAGGATTGTCTGCATTAGCTGTATCTGGCTCGGCAGCGTTTTATTCTGTATTTGGTTTAAGTAAATTATTTGCAGGAGCCAGCACGCAAGTAATTATAATGGCTGGCTCATTAGAGTTTGCTAAATTAATTGTAGCATCTTTATTATATCAATATTGGGGCACAATTAATAAATGGTTAAGAAGTTATTTAGCAATAGCAGTATTTGTTTTAATGATAATTACTAGTGGTGGTATATATGGATTCTTATCTGGAGCCTATCAAGAAACAGCAACTAAGTCAGAATTTCTAGATAAATCACTTGCGGTATTAGAAACTAAACAAATTAGGTTTGTAGAGAATAAAGAAGATTTAACAATTGAAAAGACTCAATTAAATCAATCTATTTCTGATTTAAGAATATCATTATCTAATCCAACTCAAGTATCATATTATTCAGAAGATGCAGGCCAAGTAATTACAACATCAAGTACATCTGCTAGAAAAGCATTACAAAAAGAATTGGCATTAACAATAGAGGATAGAGATAATATAAATATAAAGTTAGAGGCGGCACAAGATTCTATTATGTCACTTGATACTCAATTATTAGATTTAGAAATAGATAATGAAAATCAAAGGGAATTAGGACCACTTAAATACCTTGCAGAAACAACTGGTAAAGATATGGGTACAGTAGTTAATTGGTTTTTATTATTAATTGTATTTGTATTTGACCCATTAGCAATAGCAATGGTAGTTGCAGCTAATTTTGCTTTCGCACAAATAAAGCCAAAATCTAAAATAAAAATTACAGAAGTTGCAACTCATGAACCCGAAAGATTTGAATGTGATATTCCCGAGGGATTAGAATTTAATAAACCATACACAGTTGAGGAAGTTAAAGAAGCTCTACCCAAAGGGGACAATATAGATGAAAATATTTATGGTGAAAAAAATAGTGAAAAGAGACTAAAAGTAATTGAAGAGTGGATAGAAAAAAGCATGACAAAAGATAAACACGGATTCAAGATATTTAGGGGAGATACAAACTTTGAAAAAAAATGATAACATAGAATATGCCATTGAGTACAGAAAAGGTACTAAGTGGAATCAAAGTAAGAATTCATTATATAAATATATGGAATGTAAATCTTGTGGTCAAATGGCTGTTGTTGGTAATGATGCAACTGCAATTACTTGTACAGATTGTGTTAGAGAATTTATGAATAAACAGTTTGGGGGACCTGATATAAAATCAAATAAGCCTTCTGGTTTTCATAGGGGTTGGAGATGGATGAAAGAATTTATACACAAAGATGGTAGAGTTTTCCATAAGGGTGAGGAGCAAATTGAATTAAAAGGTACATTGCCCCCAACTAAGATAAAAGAAAGACTAAGATTAAAAGCTAAACAAAAAGATGATTTGAAAGGAAAGGCTAGTGTACAAGTACATAAGTTAAAAAAACAACTTGAAAAAGCAAGATGGAAAAAGGATAAAAAAGTTATAATGCGTGAGATTAAATTTTATAGTAGAATAGTAAATGGTAAGATATCTCAAGAGGTTATTGAAAAATATATCGAAGGAAATTTTTTAGTTTCATAATTTTTTATTATATTAAACTATATGGCAAAAATATGTGAATTTTATATTATAATTAAGTATCATTACAATCCAACCACAAATGATGTAGGAAAGAAGAAGACATTACCAGTTTTAATGTTAGATAAGGATGGAGCTCCACTAGAATTTCATAGTAAAGAGACTGCATTAGAATTTGTAGGTGTAATGAATATAAATACAAATCAAGGCTTTCATTATGAAGTAAAACAATTAGGTATAAAAAAGTCAAAAGTTTTACCAAAGAAATTATTAAAAGGTTAATATGAAAAGTATATACGATGAAAAACTTCCAAGGATAGAAGACTCAAAGCTATTAGAGCAAAAAGTACAAAATACAGAAGATTTATATTCAGAAATAACACACTGTATAAGTATTAAAGATAGTTTAATATATCTTGTAGGAGAGATTGGAGAATTTAGCTTATTTGATTTTGTATCTAGATGTAGAACAATATTAAGAGAAAGACCCCCAGAAAATTTAAATGACCCAATTAATCTAGTTGTAAACTCAACTGGTGGCAATACATTTGAAATGTTTGGTATAATAGATTTTATAAAGTCATTAAAGGTAAAGGTCAATGTAATAGTAAGGGGTCAGGCAATGAGTGCAGCAGCAATGATATTAACTTGTGGGACTGGTACAAGAATGTGCAGTAAATATTCAACAATAATGTTGCATGAAGGTTCCGCCTTTAATATAGGAAAAAGTTCAGATATACAAGCATCTGCAAAGCAATATAAAAGAATGGAAAATAATTGCTTAGTATTATTAGAAGAACACACAAAAAAAGATGCAGCATGGTGGAAAGAGAATACAAGAACTGATTTATATCTTTCTGCCGAAGAGGCATTAGAATTAGGAATAATAGACAAAATAGGGTAATATGGATTTAACAGCAGAACAATTAAAAGAAAATTGGGATAATTTATTAGCAAAGATTAATAATAATTTTTCTAGTGATAGGAAAGATTTATTAATAGAATTATACTCAAAATTACAAGACCAAATAATGATGGCACCAGCATCTGGTATAGAACACTTTCACAATTCATTTATTGGAGGATATGTTGACCACGTATTAAATGTTATGAAGTGCGCAGGTATATTATATGAACAATGGAAGATTATGGGTGCTTATACTGATAATTATACTCACGAAGAGTTAATGTTTGTAGCACTTAATCATGACTTGGGAAAGGTTGGAGATTTAAATAATGAATATTATATTCCAAACCCTAGTGAATGGCATAGAAAGAATCAGGGTAAGATTTATACAAACAATCCAGATATAGTTCATATGCCAGTACCACATAGAAGTTTGTGGTTGCTTCAAGAATTTGGAATTAAGGTATCTCAAAATGAAATGATTGGTATATTAACTCATGATGGTGTATATGATGAGGCTAATACAACATATCTAAAATCATACTTACCAGAAAGAAGTTTAAGAACAAACCTTCCAATTATCATGCATCATGCTGATCATATGGCTTCTAGAATAGAATTTGAAAAGTGGAAGTATAAAAAAGAATCAAAGCCTAAAAATGATAAGACAAAGTTATTTGATGAGCTATTTGGAGAAAAATAATGGATATATACATATATATAATACTATCATTAATTATAATAATACTATCATACACAACTTGGAATATACTTAGAAAGGTAGAAGGCGCACAAGACACAATATTGGAGCTAGAAGATGAAATAGGTCAATTAAGAATATCAATAAGAGAAACTTACGATGGCATGAAAAGAGTAGACTCAAAAAAGATATTTGAAAGTGATGATGAAGTAGGTCAAACATTTAAACAATTATTAGATATAATAGAAAAATTAGATAGGAGCAAATAATTGAAAAGCCCCGTACTTGAGTTCTATAGAAACTTAGAGCTAAAAAAGCAAAGAGAGTTAATAGAAGCAGCTAGTGGTCCCAAAAAGAGAAAAAGAGGACGACCCCGTTCAAAGAAGCAATATTTTACTGAGGACACACAAGCCGCTATAATAGCATATAATAGTGAAACAAAATATTCATTAAGAAATAGAATATGGGAAGAGCATATAAACTGGCCATTCTTGAAACTTACAGAGAATTTAATACATAGATTTAAGTTTTATTATTTTGATTATCCGACAAGAGAGGTCCAACACGAGGTAATAGTACATCTACTTGAAAAATTAAATAAGTTTACAGAAGATAAAGGTAAGGCATTTTCATATTTTAGTATAGTTGCAAAAAATTGGTTGATATTACATAATAATAATAACTATAAAAAAATGAAACAAAAAAGAGACATAACTCTTATAGATAGGTCAAGAAATGTAACGAATGAAATAGCATTAGAAAAGGAAAGGTCTGAATTAGATGAGTTTATGGAACAATTTATAATATGGTGTGAAAAGCATACAGATGAATTAGTAAATAAGGAAAGGGACAAAAAAATATTATTTGCTGTATTACATATATTCAAAACAAGAAAGGATATAGAAAATTTTAATAAAAAGGCTATATATATAATGATTCGCGAAATGTCTGATGTCAAAACTCAATATATAACAAGGGTGGTTAATATCATAAAGGACAAATTCCAAGAAAAATTTAAACGATATAAGAATTCAGGAAGAGTATAAATCAATAGGTAGAATATAAATTATTTGATATTTATTATTAATATGGATGATAATAAGGAAATATTTAAAGGGAAGACATTTTCAGGCCTGTTGGAAGATATATACATAAATTCCAAAACAAAAGATAGACAAATTAAGCTATTAATTGCAGACTTGCAACCCCTAATAAAGAATTCAGGAGATGCGACAATAATAGTACCACTAATCAAAGAATATTTGGAGGCTTCTGTAAAGAATGATGAACACCTTGTAAAGATGGCAGCAATTGTTCAAAGAGCTATGGCAAGAGTTGAAAACAAAAATTCCGACTCACCACTCTTAACAGAAGACGAGAAAAAACAATTATTAGATACTGTTAACGAGCTCGCAAAATCTGAAGGTATAGAAAATAAAAAATGAGTAGATTTAAGGTTAAATCATTAGGTGCATTCAATCCTTTGTCTCAAATCACTAGAGGATTAAAAAGGGCTAGCATTAGTTCAGATAATAGTCTTCCTATGATTTTTCTTGCAAGTGTTAGTGATTTTGAAAAACAAAGAGAAGATAATGCCGACTTTACGGGTGTTAACACAATAAAGTGTATACCATTACTAGAAAGCAATTTAGGGAAAAAGGATAGATCTGGTGAAGGAGAGTTAACTGCAGCAAATATAAGCCCTTATTTTAAGTGTGTACCAATGCCAGGTGAAGTAGTTGTTGTACATAAAGGTTTAAAGGGTCAATTCTTTTATTCATCTGTAGTAAATTACAGAGGAAATCAAGATAGTAATATACATGAAAAATTTGCTTCACGAATAGTTGGTTATTCTAATTTCTTTTTTGGAATTTTTGGTGCACCAAGAAAAACAAAGAGGATGGACCTAACAGAAGGTGATGTAATGTTGGAAGGTAGGGCAGGTCAAAGTATAAGATTTACAACAACATCTGAAGAATCATTTTTAGGAAAATTATTTAAAAAAACTGAAAATAAACCCGCTATAATGATAGCCTGTAATAACGATGAAGAGGAGGGCATTGGCAATGAAATACTAAATACAGATGATAGTTCAATATATTTATTGTCAAAAACTCCAGTAGGAGACTTCGAAATTGAATCAAAATTAAATGATGTATATACAAAATTAAATGATTTCGAAAATAGTCAAATTATAATTAGGTCAGATAGAATTATTATAAGCTCAAGAGAGGATAGTGTATTATTATCTGGAGGTACTGGTGTTGGTATATCTACAAGTACATGGAAGGTAGATTTTGATTTATTAATGGCTGAATTTGAAAATTTAGTTAATGAAATGGTAAATTTAGCACAAGGTACGGCAACATATCAAACAGGTGTAGGACCAACATTACCAGCTACTAATCTTGCACAACTTAATATGATTAAAAACAACCTTATAAAAATGAAACAATAAAGTAATAAAGTTTATATTTATATATAGATAGGAGTAAAACATGTCTAAGACAAAATCAAAGTTATCAAAAATCATCAGAGAAATTGTACAACAGGAAGTTGAAAAACAACTTGTTGAGATTTTTGGTGATAATACTAATAAAGCACAAAAGGCTCAAAATGAAATGATAAAACAATTTTCTGCCACTGATGTAAGTTATACAAAAAATAACTCTTTAAATGAGGCATTAAATGCAACTGCAAATGATGGTAGTTATAAAACAATGAAAAAGCTTGACTCTGGAGATATTAGGAGTAAATTTATGCAAATGCAAGATGGAAAGCAAGGAACAGTAGATAGTATGATACCCCCAGACCTAGCAAATACAGAAATAGGAAAAGCTACAGAAAAAGCACTAACAAGAGACTATACAGAATTAGTTAAAAAATTTAAGAAGAAATAATGGCACTATTAGAGAACAATACATATACAGGTAAGACTTCAGTAAAAGCAAACTTTTCAAGAGGAAGAGATGCTGTTGATACTAAGTTGATAAATCCGATAGACTTAAATCAAGATAGGGCTATAGGTATATTACTTCCATTTGGTGGAAATACAAATTCAAGTGAAGGATATGATAGTTCACCAACTGATTCAAACTTGGGTGGAACACCACCAGTAAATAGTGGAAATAGTCTTTTTAAATTATCATACCTAACAAAGGACCAAGTTATAAGTAATGTTAGAAATTTAATATTAACAAATAAGGGTGAGAGACCAATGAACCCAGAATTTGGCACTAACATTTATAGTCTATTATTTGAGCAAAATACAGTAGATTTAGAACCAAAAATAAGAGAAAGCATACAAAAGGCATTCGATAAGTATATGCCACTTGCAAAAATTGAATTCTTAGAAATAAACCAAGGTGAGCACAAAATACATATTGCATTAGGTTTTTCAGTAATAGAATACGATATAAATGAAATATTAGAAATAACAACTGGAGCAGCATAATGGCAGAAAAAGATGTAAGATATTTAAGTAAAGATTTTGATGACTATAAGTCTTCATTAATAGAATTTGCAAAGACATATTTTCCAAATACATATAATGATTTTAGTGAAGCTTCTCCTGGTATGATGTTCATAGAAATGGCATCATACGTAGGTGATACATTATCATTTTACACCGACTATTCGATGAAAGAGACACTATTAGATAGAGCTCAAGAGCAAAAAAATGTATATGCAATTGCACAAGCATACGGATACAAACCTAGACTATCAACACCAGCAACTGTAGAATTAGAGATGTATCAACTTGTACCCGCAGTAGGTTCTGGTGCAAGCTCAAGACCAGACTTTAGATATTGTATGACAGTAAACTCAGATGCAGGTGCAACTTCAACTAATGGTATAAGCTTTAGAACAATAGAACAGGTTGACTTTGCACATTCTAGTTCATATTCTCCAACAGCAATAAGTGTATATCAGATAAATCAAACAACAGGGCAACCAGAATATTATTTATTAAAAAAGACTGTACCTGCAGAACATGGTGAATTAAGGTCTGTGTCATTTACTTTTGGGAGTTCAAAGCCAAATGAATCAGTGACAATAAAGGACTCTAATGTAATTACAATAGACTCAATAACAGATACTGATGGCAATACATGGTATGAAGTAGATACTTTAGCACAAGATACAGTATTTAAGGAAGACACAAATACATGGTCATTTGACCCACAGCTATCAACATATAAAGAACAGACTCCAAAAATTTTAAGTATGCTAACAACACCAAGAAGATATAAGACAGCAACTACAGCTGATGGTAAAATGAAGCTTCATTTTGGTTCAGGCATATCATCCCTTTCAGATGAAAGAGTCTTACCAAATTCATCTAATTTAGGGACATCACTACCAGGTGAAAAGTCAAATATAGATAGAGGTTTTGACCCATCAAACTTTTTATATACTAAGACATATGGATTGGCCCCATCAAATACAACATTAACTGTGACATATAGAGTTGGAAAAGGTGTTTCAAGTAATGTGGGTTCTAAGCAAATAACTTCAGTAGGTAGTACTGTATTACAAATGGACGAAACAGGTTTAGACTCATCAACTGTAGCTGTAGTAAAAGCTTCACTTGCAGTAATAAACCAAGAACCAGCAACAGGGGGTTCAGGAGCAGAAACAGTTGAAGAGGTTAAAAGAAATGCATTAGCACACTTTTCAACTCAAAAAAGAATTGTGACAAAAGATGATTATATGCTAAGAGCTATGTCAATGCCACAAAGATTTGGTAGCATCTCAAAAGCTTTTGTATTACAAGACCAGCAATTAAATGCACAATCACAAGAGGAGATAAAGAATCCATTAGCAGTTAATCTATATATATTAGGTGAAGATATCAATAGACATCTAACAACAATAAATAATGCAACAAAATTAAATTTAAGAAATTATTTATCCCAATATAGAATGTTGACAGATGCAATCAATATAAAAGACGGATATATAATTAATTTTGGTATATTCTTTGATATAGTTGTATTACCTTCATTTAATTCAAATAAGGTTTTATTAAGTTGTATAAGTAAATTAAAGGAGCGGTTTTTAATAGGTAAGATGAATTTTGGAAAACCGATAATTAAAAAGGATATAATATTAGATATAGCTAACATAGAAGGTGTACAATCAGTTATTGATGTTAGATATCAAAATAAATGGAGGGCATCAGAAGGATATTCTGGTAATAAATATGATATGAATGAAGCAACAAGAGAAGAGATGATATATCCCTCATTAGACCCTAGTATATTTGAGTTAAAATATCCAGAAAAAAATATAATAGGAAGAGTTGTAAATTATTAGGATTAGATTATGATAACAATTGTAAAACTTAAAAAAAATGATACACTGTATGAATGGAATGATACTCTTAATTCTGGTAAGGATGAGATATTAGAATTAGCTAAAAGGGAATCCTCAGAATGGGGAATGACAACTAATCAAGTATCTAGAATGATGTTAGGATTTGATACTACAAGTGATAACTATAATCAAGTTAACCTAAGAATGTTTGCATCAAATATTGAAGGCCTAAAGGCACAGACAATAACTGTAGGAACCTATGTATTATCTCAAGCTTGGAGTGAAGGAGAGGGTAAATATTTTGATAACCCAGTAAATAATAGTACTGCAGGTGCATCTTGGAAATATAAAACTGTCTCAACTCAAGCAACATGGTCAGCCGCAGTTGTAAGTGGAATAGCATCTGCATCTCAATATTCTGTTGGGGGAGCCACATGGTTTACTGGTAGTAATAGTGGAAGTGTATCAACACAAAAAGATGTTGAGGCTTCAAATTTATACGATTCTCAATTCTATGATTTAAATATTAATATAACAAATTTATGGGGCCACTTTACTGCCAGCAATATTACAAATAATGGTATAATACTTAAACATGTAACTGAAACTGGAACAGATGTGTTGGGCTCTATAAAGTATTTTTCTAGACACACAAATACAATATATTATCCAAGAATAGTTCTTAAATATGATGATAGTACATGGTCGGGAAGTAGTGGAACTGGTTCTGCAACAAATTATGGTACAAATCTAAAGGTGATGGGGACTAATCAATCAACTATATATTATTTAGGTAATTCTGGAAAGTATGATAAGAATGCAACTATAAGATTTAGGCCAGTAGTTAGAGAGACATTTCCAACATCATCATACTCAACTGCATCTATAGCAGATACTGTAAAGACATTTTCATCTGGTTCTGCATTTTATAGTATAGTTGATGTAAAGACAGATGAAGAAATTATACAATTAGATGAAACATACACAAAACTTTCTGCAGATGATACAAGTATGTATTTTGATATAAAAATGTCTTCACTCGAAAGAGGTAGAATATATAAACCAGTTTTAAAGGTCAATAGCAGAACATTCACGGGTAGCGTAGAATATTTTGATAATAAAGACCACTTTGAGGTAGTAGCATAAAATGGTTAAGAAGGTAGAAAGATATGAATGGGAGGAGATAGATTATACTCCCGCGGGAATGCCCCTAGCACCAGTAGACTATACAGAGCTAAATACTGAGATAGATAATATACAATCAGATGAATTGCAATCTGCAGAGATAAATATGTCTGGTTCAAGTATAGAAGAGGTGGCAATTGCAAATATAAATAAAAATATAGTAGAATTACCAAAATTCTCTCATCAATCATCATTCTATCAAGAGGATAATTCTTTTCCCGGTTTATTTCAAAAGCATAGTGATGCATATAAATTCTC
>VMHT01209400.1_pt1 | contig 17137 bp, 27 predicted proteins | sample 4693611 | NCBI WGS metagenome assembly VMHT01 (sample SAMN12280063, study PRJNA550983) | marine metagenome | isolation source: seawater sampled from same location over 5 years 0.02-0.2 micron viral filtrate | place: USA: collected off the coast of southern California halfway between the port... ...
GATGCAGAAGAAAAATACATTTCTGATACTGTTGCAGCACAATATCTTGTAGATACTTACGAACACTTTAAACACTTAAACTACAACTCAGTTAGAAGATATTTTAAGGATTATAGAGATGGTAGAATCAAATAATCTAGAAGAATATAATAAAACAGTTAAGGACAGAGATCCTAGACAAACTAGAAAGAAAGTAGATCATCCTAAAGGCTTTGAGCCTTCTGTATCTTACAAAAACTCTACTAAATCAGGAGAGATCGTAAGTTCTCCACAGAAAAAAAATAGCATAAATTGGGATGAACAGTTAAGATCTTATTTTGGTAAAGATTCACACAAGTACAAAGTTTTAGAAGATACTGCAGAAATACGCTTTTGGGATTCTAATATAGGAAATGGCAATATAGAAAGACTTTATTATTTTAAAGCTAAGATCATCTCTTCAGATAAACACTTACCAGATGAAGAGGTCAAAAAACTTATAAAACTAGCTGGAAGTAAAAAACCACCACAAAAAAAGAAAGTAAGTAAGGATTCTCTAACTTTTGTAATAGCATTAAGCGATTTTCAAATCGGTAAAGAGGGTACAGAGGATTCTATAGATCGTTTTATTACTTATATTCCTAAAATTAAAGATCAGATTAAAAAACTACAGAAAACAGAAACAATAGATCAAGTATTGTTTGCAGGTCTTGGCGATTTAGTAGAATCATGCAGCAATCATTACTCTATGCAAGAATTTACAACTATTTTAGATGAAAGATCACAACAAAAGGTAGCTAGGAGAATGATCTATACAATTATTAAAGAAATCATGCCAATGTTTAGTAAAGGTTTAGTAGCTTTTATCGGTGGTAACCATGGCGAAAATCGTAGAAGTGGTAGATCTTATACAACTTTCGCAGATAATAAAGATGTGATGTTAGCAGAGGAGTTACAAGAGATTTTTCAAGAGGCACCAGCTTATAAAGATAGGTTATTGTTTATGATCCCAGATAATGAGTTGTCTTTAACTTTTGAGGTTTCAAATACAGTAATATCTATACTTCATGGGCACCAAATGCGTGGCGGAGTCAATTCTCAAGCGAAATCTAGAAAGTGGGTATCAGATCAAGCATTTTCAAGAAATCCAATAGCAGATAGTGATATTATTCTTCATGGTCATTACCATTATTTTTCTGCTTATGAAAGTTCAGACAGACTCATTTTACAAGCACCTACTTTAGACTCTGGCTCTGAGTGGTTTGAGAATACTAAAGGAGATAAGTCAAGATCAGGAATGCTTACTTTTGTAATTGGAGGAGAAGAGAAGTGGGACTATATTAAGGTTATAAGGTAAATAATGAAACTAGAAGTATTAAGATTTAACAGTTCTGAAGACTTTACTAATGGTCTGTTGTTTGATGTAACTGATAATGTCCGATCTTTTTTATGCTATACTCTTGAAGATGAAGCTAGGACTACTAAAGTATGGGGAGAAACTAGAATCCCAGCAGGATCATATAAATTAACTCTAAAAGGACATGGCGGTTTCCATAACCGATATTTAGCTAAATATGGACAAGAATTTCACAAAGGCATGCTCTTAGTAAACAACATTAAAGATTTTACAGATGTGCTGATCCATGTTGGCAACAGCGATGATGATACCGCAGGCTGCCTATTGGTAGGAAAAACTTCACAGGATAACTTTATAGGTAGTTCTGTAGCGGCCTACAAGTCCATATATCCACCTATAAGGGACGCAATTCTATCTGGAGAGGAAGTATGGATAGATTATATAGATTATGATGGCACAATGGATAAGAAAGATCTAAACAATACTGAAATAGTTTCTAATAGTCAGGAGGATATTATGAATATTCTATCAAAAGAGATCCAAACTCTTAAAAAGGAAATAAAAGCACTAAGAGAAACAATTATTCTCAAAGGTATGCAAGCAAACTAGATTCTTTTAATGAATTTAAAATGTAGTTCCTGTGGAACTAAAATAGAATTAATTAATAAGATCTTTGTTTGTATTGTTAAAAAGTGTCCACAATTTAAAAAAGTACAATCAAGAACAATAGAAGAGGAGTGATATGTCAGAAGATCTAAAAGACATGTTAGAGCGAGCCTTCTGGACTTTCTGCGAGGCATTTATCGGAGCATTAACTATTAGCCCACTTGTTGGCGTTGATGCATCTGCTTTACAACTTGCAGCAATTTCTGGAGGATCTGCAGCTTTATCAGTTATTAAGACTTACGCAAAAAAACAAGTTACTAAGTAAATCTGTATGGACTAGCAATAGCTCATACACTTAAACGAAAAAGGAGGATATTGTTATCCTCCTTTTTCTTTAGTACAAGAGAGGGAGGTTGATTAGGGTTGTGATACGTACACAAAAGGGATTACATACGATCAGATACTCTCTCTCTTTACTTAATAAACTTACTACATCTTTATGACATAATTAAATTATTCTTATATGACAAATTTTTAATTATGTGATATAATAGATTTAGGAGGTTGATTATGTGTGAAAACTGTAACTACAGTTTTACAGAAGATGAGTGGATATATTGTATTTACGATACTATTTTTTGTAAGAACTGTGTTAGTAGTCAAGACAAAAAATTATATAAAAATGATGATAATTTTTTTATGACTACTTACAGTATTAATTAAAAGTTGTAATTGTGTAAGTGCCATACATGTAAAAGTTCTGTACTTACAAATTACAACTTTTTTTTTATTTGTTACTTTACATTATAAAAAATTTGTCATATAATAGATCAATACACAAAAGGAGAATATGAATAATACACTTACTAAAGATTCTGTACAAATAGGATCTTATGTAGAGTTTAAAGACAAAAACAATACTTATAGAGGTGTTGTTACTAATAGAACATCAGAGGTAATAGTTGAGGTAGAGGTTACCTCAAGACTTATAAAAGGAGAAAACTTTTATAAACTTTATACGAATATACCTGTTTATGATGTTCCAAAAAATATAATTACAGTTATTAAATGTAACTGTGATAGGGTGTTTCACGAAACAATTCTATCAGACAGAGGACACTATTTTGAGTCCGCGTTTTGTCCAGATTGTTTCTGGGATTGTGTAAGTTAATGGGTGGTTTTTACGATAACAGAAAACGAACTGATGAATCTGATAGGAGAACAGAACAGATTAGAACAGAGGTAGATAAACTTCTAAGAGATCGTTTTCAATACACAACACAAACAGAAAGAAATAAAGATGTATTTGGGGAGATTTCTTCAGATATGTGGTCAATTTTTAATTTATTGATGGAAAGTACTTTACTTTCTGATAGAGATAAAATCAGAATTAAAAATATAGTTAATAAAGAGATAAGAAGAAGAATAAAATTCTAAAGGAGGTTGATTTGTTAATACAAGAGTGGGTATATCTATTTCTAATAGTTTATGGTTTAATATCGTTGATATTTACCTTATGTTACTTTTGGTTGAAGATAGAAGAGAAGATCATGTATAGAAAGTATGATTTTGAAGTAAGACTACATAAGGGAGAGATCCTTAATAAAGGAAATATTTTCTAATGTGTGATAAGTGTTTAGATTCTAAAGCTACTGAAACTCATCAAGATTCTTGGATGCCAAATAGTCATGTTCATCTTTGTACATTTTGTGCAATAGAGAGTGGGTATAGAACTGTTGAATGGTATCAGGACAATGAGGAATTAGTAATGCAAAAGTATGGTATTGATTGGAGAGAGATCTAATGTCTTATTTTTATCCAATTAAAAGAAAAAATAAGTTTAATTGGGAGTACAGGTTTTTATATTGGACTCTAGATAAACCAGAAATAAATCTATATACTATAAAGACTAAAGAGGGTTTTCAAGTTGCAGAATCTGCGGCTTGGGGTAATGCAACTTTTGATGGTTGTAATAATATGAAATATATTGGTAAAACGAAAGTAGGAGGTTGAAAATGGCACAACAACAAATGCCAAAGTTCTTGGAAGATTATGTAAAGGTAGATGATCTTATTAAGAAAATGAATAAAGAATATCCAGAGGGTAGATTAGTTACAGAGATGATAGAGAAAACTGCAGATATGGTAGTTTTTAAAACTTCTTTTTTTGAAAAAGATTCTGTAGTACCTAAATGTACAGGACATGGATCTAAACAATCTAATGAAAGAGATTGGTTAGAGAAGGCAGAACAAAAGTCTAGAGGTAGATGTTTAAGAGTTCTGTTAGGATCAGAGGCAACAGTTGAGGAGATGGAGGGTATTGCACCATCTTTACAAGACTCTAGAAACGAATTTAAAGATCCTGTAGAAAAAGATAAAGATCCTGTAAAAAAACAAAAAGTAACTTATAAATATGGAAACGAAGATAAACCTAAGACACTTGATGAAAAAGTAAAAGAACTTGAGGATGAGGGTTTAGTTACCGATATATCACATAAGACTCAAGCCTTAATGGACAATATAAAGGACTTTACTTTGTCTATATGTGGTAATGATCTTGACAAAGCTAAGTTAGTAGCTGCACAAGCGTTGGGAGAACTCCACATTACTAAAAATGATGTAAATATAAATAATTTACAATCTATTAAGAACACAATTCAAGATATAGTATCATTACAAAACAATGAGGTTGATAAAGGAGAATAATGTCAGGATGGGTACAAGTAGATATATCTCTACTAAGAAATCCTAAACTTATTATGTTCGCTAGAGGTAACAACTTATCAGAGATGGAGGCTATTGGATCTTTGGTTAAATTGTGGGCTTACTCTTTTGAATATGGTAAGAGAGGAGGAGAAATTCCACAAGCACAACTCTGTAAAGATCTTATCTGGTCTGGAAACGATCTTTTAAATGCAATGATAAAAGCAGGTTTTATAGATAAAAAGAAGTCTGGATATTTTGTACATGATTGGGATGACAAATACAATCAATTAGATACATATAGAAAGATGAACGCTAAAAGACAGGCAGAATATCGTAAAAGAAAAAAACAAGAAGAATCAGATAAGAAATACAAAGATCTACAAAAGAAACTACATCCAGAAGTTGCAGATGAGATTAAGTAATATTATGTGTTGTAACTATGTTGTTATAAGTAACATTACAGAGGCAGAGTAGAGCAGAGTAAAGAAGAGTAGAATAAATATAGGAGGTTGAAGATGGGTTTTAAAAATAAAATAAACTTATCAGATAGACAAAAAATAAGAATACTTTTAGAAATGGATCAGGAAATATGTTCTATAGATCCAGAATTTCCAAAAGGAAGTATAAGAAAATATGTAAATGAATTTAAAAAAATATATGATTATACAATTTATAGAGAATCATGTAATTGTGATTTTAAGGCAAAGGGTACATTAAATAAAGATGGTACTCCGCGAAAACATACTAAGTATGTAAAGGATTGGGCATCGTGAGTAAAGATTACGAATCTACACATTTTGGACATGCAAAAGGAGGTGCAACTAAAATACAGACAGTTGATTGGTGGACTCCTCCAGAGGTTTTTGAAAAACTTGATCTTGAGTTTGATTTAGATGTTTCATCGCCAGAGGGTGGCGTTCCATGGCTACCAGCAAAAAAATATTTTACTAAAAAAGATGATGGATTAGAACAAGATTGGGGAGAGAATTTAGTTTGGATGAATCCACCTTACGGCATATCTACAGGATCTTGGTTGGATAAGTTTATAAGTCATGGTAACGGCATAGCTTTAGTATTCGCTAGAACAGATACAAGATGGTTTCATAATTACGCTTTAAAAGCAGATGCATTATGTTTTACAAAAGGAAGATTAAAATTTATTAATCCTGATCGTAAAGATACATCTACTCCTGCTGTTGGCTCATTGTTTATAGCTATTGGAACAACATCTTATTATGCATTACAAAAAGCTAATTTAGGTTGGTTTGTAAAACTATGAGTATTCCTAGTTTGTCAGATCTTAATTTATGTAAACATTGTGATCGTTTCTATTGTGGATGTAATTATGATTAATCTTTTACTATCTTGTGCGTTGTTAGGATCTGTTGAAGTAAGTAAACAAAATATCCACGAAATAATAAATACATCTTATCAATGTGAGATAGCAAAAGAGGTGCAGGAGTGGATTCCTTTAATTAACAAATACTTTCGGTCTGAGGAATCTACTCTAGCACTAACTGTATTATATTGTGAGTCTTCTGGAAGATCTAAAGTTACAGGCTATAATAAAGATGGAAGTTATGATCAGGGTTTATTCCAGATCAACTCAAATACAGAACAATGGTTAGAAGAAAAAATATATAAAAGGGAGTTAGATATGTACGATGCTGAAACTAATGTCAAAGTATCTTCATGGATAGTAGAAAATATTGGCAATTGGTCATGGTGGAATAGTAGTAAAAAATGTTGGGGTAGATATGGCATCTCCAACTAGGTTTCTTTGTGTAAGTTGTGATCTCTGGAGAAAGAGAGGAACAATATTTAGGGGATTTACTTTTATTTGTTCTGATTGTGATCTTACTTATTGGACAGAGAAAAAAAATTGGTCTAGTGATGGGAGGATCTATTATGCAAATATTAGTACAAAAAGTTCCTAAAAATGTTTACTCAGATTGGTTGTTAAATAAACATTATGCAAAAAGGTTATGTTCTGTTTCTTATGCTTATGGTCTATATATTGATGGAATTATAAAAGGTGTTGTAACTTATGGGATGAGTCCATCTGCTACATTAGCTGAGTCAATTGCGGGAGATAAATATAAAAAAATTGTTTATGAACTTAATAGGTTAATTACTGTTGATGATCTTCCTAGAAATGTACTTAGTCAATTTGTTACAAAATCTTTTAAATTACTACCTAAACCGATCATAATAGTTAGTTTCGCTGATCCTAATAATGGCCATAATGGTTATATCTATCAAGCAACTAATTTTCTATATACAGGTGTTTCTAGTAATTCAATACAGTATGAATATCCAGATGGTAAGGAGTTTCATTTTAAAAACTTTAGACACAAGAAACACAGTACAACATTCCAAAAAGAAGTAGGAAAGACTAAAGATCAGATAACTAATCAAGATATTATAGATTTTTATGATCTATCTAAGAAAAACATTAAGGGTAAACATAGATATATACAGGTTTTAGGATCTAAAACAGATAAAAAACTTATTATGAGAAATTTTAAATTAGATTTATTAGAATATCCTAAAGGGGTTAATAAAAATTATGAGGTTGAGTTTTCAGACATGGAAGTCCAACTAAATTTATTTGGAGGTTGATGATGAGTGATAAACAGACAATATTTAATATATTGAAGAGAAATGAGAATACTTATGTTTGTTCTAGTGTATTTATTTTTGAAAATAGGATCAAAGATTATGCACAAAGAATATCAGAGTTAAGAGCTAAAGGTCATAAAATAGATGGTATGCAATGTACAGAACATAACCATAAACTACACATGTATAAATTATGTGTAGAGTATTACGCGGAAAGTCTTTTTTAATGGAGTATGCGTCTGATGAAATAAATATCGGCTACAGAACAGTAATGCTATTTATCGCTAACGAACATACACTAATAGATAAATTACAAAAAATTAGAGAAATAGAGCCTAATACAGATCTACAAGAGCAGGGAGGTTTAGGTTTTGTTTGTGTAGTTAAAAACTCTTTAACAGGTGTTGAAATAACCATGAACAGAAGTGGTACATTTAATATTAAAACAATTACACATAAAGGGTTAGTAGAGTTCCAGAAAGAATCTCCAGAAACTTTAATAAATTATCTACATATAATTTATATCAATATGGTAGATGATGAAGATAAATTATTAAGTAGAGTAGTAGATCCATACATGTATAGAAAAGCCGCAAAGAAAATGCATTATAGAGAAAGATATGACACTTAATTATAGAGGTGTTGTATATAGGAAAAATACAGAGGTTAGGTTTATAATTCCAACAGATCATAGAATAGTTGATCCACAAACAAAGAATATACTCTGGAGAAAGGGATCTTTAGAATTTTTTTCAAAAGATAAATTATCTTGTTACATCAAAGAAAATGGGACTAAAAAGAATATTAGAATTTCATTATTTTGTGTATTACCTCTAAATTAATAGTATGAAAGCACAAGTAAATTTAAGCCAAGTATTGCAGGGAGGTTTAGCTGCATTAGTTGGATGGTTGTTTAAAACTGTTAATGATCTACAACAAGAAGTAGCAGTTTTAATGGTACAGATCACAGACGCTAAAGAAGATCTAATGTCTTTAGCAATGAGAGAACAGGAACTAAATTCTGCTATAACAGAAATTCTAATTAAATTAGGTGGATAATGTGCAACTGTAAATATCTATGTTGTGGTTGTAAAATGCATTGTAAAAATTATGGATAAAGACTTTATACTCCCAGAGAACTTAATTACTGATAATCCTGTATTTATAGATAGATCACAAGAGTTTGAGAATGATTGTGGAGATTCTTGTAAGATATGATCGGTAAATTAAAAGATAACTTAGCAATAGTAGTTACTGCTATAACTCTTATGGGATCTATTGGAGCAGGTTTCCAATCTGTAACACAGATAGTTAATACCTTAACAGGTATAGATGATCGGATGAATAATATTGAGTATGAGTTTTATCAACTTAAAGAATCTACAATGGTTTCTAATGATATTGCTATACTGTATGAAAAACTATATCAACTAGAACAAGTAGCTTACAATGCAGAATATTTAGAAAATGAATTGACTACTTTAAAAGCTAATTACCAAAACTTAGAATCAGAAGTAAGAGATCTAGAGTGGAAACTAGAAGACTTTCAAGCAAGATATATATCTGAATTAAACAATCCTCCTCAAGATTCACAAGCGTACGAACTAATGAAGTGGGAGTGGCAAGATCTTTTAAAAAAGATCACTACTCTAGAAAACAATCAATTAGAATCGTGGGAGTTTGACAATCTTAGAGATCGTATAACTTATCTTGAAGCTTATATGCATCAACATTAAAAGATAAAATATAAAATAAACTAGATATAATAAGAACATGGATTTTATAGATGATATGTCTTTGGCTTTACCTTATCAACAACAAGTAGGAGAATCTAATATAGATTTTAAAAGATTCCAATATTATATGGATTTAGGAGCTAAAAGAACTTTAAAAAGAGTTTCTGATAATTTCGGTATTACAGATAGAAGAATACAGCAGATTTCTAGTAAAAATGGTTGGGTTGATCGTATAAATGCTATAAATAAGATGTTAAATGAACAGATAATTTCTATTGTTTTAGCTCAGGTGGGAGAAACTGTAAGAGATCTAGCAGATGAAATAAAACCACTTGTATTTAAGATCATCAACGAAATAAACGAAAGGGATTTAGCCTCCATGAATCCTACTGAATTAAAAGGAATATTAGATATTTGTTATAAAATGATTTCACAGATCTATGGTCTAGGTAATCCACAAGTACAAGTTACACAGATAGATTATCCACAAATTAACTTCAAATGGGATTGGGAACAGGATGATCCAGACTATTAAAGCTAGTCCACCTGATTTACACATAGGACAATTAGAAGTTATAAAAGCTATCAATGAGAACAGACATACTATAGCTGTTTGTGGTAGAAGATGGGGTAAGAGTACTTTATCTCTAGTGGCTGCAGTAGATCAAGCATTAAAAGGTTTAAAAGTATGGGTGATCTTTCCTGTATATCCACAAAGTTTAGAAGCTTGGTTAAATCTAAAATCTTTAGTTAGACAGTTACCAGAAGACTATGCAGAAACAAGAGAAGTAGAAAAAAGAATAGTTTTACAGAGTGGTGGATCTATACAGATTAAATCTGCTAATAAACCTGAATCTTTAAGAGGTGCAGGAGGTATAAGTCTTGTGATCTTTGATGAAGTAGCTTACATGGATAAAGAAACTTGGGACACAGTAAGGCCGATCCTATCAGATAATAAAGGTAAAAGTCTTATGATCAGTACTCCTAATGGGATAAATTGGTTTTATGAGTTGTTTGAAAATGCTAAAAAGAAAGATGATTGGGTAGTATTTCATTATCCTACTGAACAATCTCCTAGAATAGATCCTAAAGAATTAGAAACAGCAAGAGAAGAACTAGGATCACTTGTATATGCACAAGAGTTTTTAGCTGAGTTTACAGAAGTAGGACACATGTTTAAAAGAGAGTGGTTTAAGTATTTTGAGGTTATAGATCAAGAAGATCCAGAATATATCTTAGGAGATGAAGTAGTTAAGCATAGTGATCTAAGTATCTTTGGAACTATGGACACTGCATTAAGTACTAAAGAAACTGCAGATTACTCTGTAATAATGACAGTTGGATCAAGTCCAAGTGGTAAGCTATTAGTCTTGGATGTTTTCAGGGCTAGACTAGAGGCTCCAGAACTACTACCAAAAATTGAAGCAATGATCAATAAATGGAATATGTCATGGTTGGGAGTAGAGGACTCTAGTTTCGGTTTAGGAATTATTCAGATGGCAAGAAGATCAGGACTACCTATTAGGAATTTAAAAGCTGATAAAAGTAAAACTGCAAGAGCAGTTCCTGCTGCAGCTGGTACTGAAAATGGTAGTATATGGTTTTTGAAGAATGCTAATTGGCTGATAGAATTTGAGAGAGAATTGACTAGCTTTCCATCTGCTGGCTCGCATGATGATCAGGTAGATGCTCTTGCTTACGCAGCAAGATTTGGAATAGTTAGGAAAACGAATTGGAGTGTAACCTAGATGGGTTTGACAGATAATATTAGAGGTTTCTTTAGACAACAGGGATCAGATACAGAACAGAAGAGTTATGGACAAGTCCCAACAAGTCAGATAGTTTTTCCATTTAATACAGATGCAGGGTTTTATTCTGGTGTAAATCAGATGAGTCCAGAGGGTAATTCAGCAGCATTAGCATGTCTTAATGTTTTAGGAACTGCATTCTCTGAGCCACCTTTAGAAGTTTATGTAAAGACAGATGAGGGATTAGAGTATATACCTAATCATCCAGCAAGTGAATTGTTGAAGAATCCTAATCCTAATATGAGTTCTAATCTTTTAAATAACTATATTATGACTTCTGTAGCTGTTTATGGAGATGCATTTTTACTTAAACTTAAAAACGATTCTGGATCTGTTGTTCAGTTAGTACCTCTTTTACCTGATATGGTAGAAGTTAAAGGAAACAACGAACAATTAATTACAAAGTACGAATACAAACAAAAAGGTAATACTTTATCTATACCTCCTGAAGATATGATCCATTTAAGAGAAAGAATAGATCCTAGAAACCACAGAAGAGGATTAGCTCCTCTTAGATCTGTAATGGTAGAAGTATTAGGAGATGCAGCGGCATCACAAATGGGAGCAGCTTTAGTTAAGAATACAGGTGTTCCAAGTGTTGTTATATCTCCAAAAAATGATCTATCTATGACAAGTGATGAGGCAGAGAACATAGCAGAAGTATTTGGAAGAAGATTCGGAGGAGAGAATAGAGGTAGGCCACTTGTGATCTCAGGTGGAGAAGTTGATATACAAACTCTTTCTTTTAGTCCGAAAGATCTAGAAATAGGAAAACTTAGATATATTAATGAAGAAAGAATATCTGCAGTTTTAGGCGTGCCAGCAATCCTTGCAGGACTCGGATCAGGACTAGAACGCGCAACTTACAGCAATGTAAGAGAGTTAAGAGAGTTCTTTACAGAACAAAAATTAATACCTACTTGGAATCACTTCGCTAATGAATTTACAAAACAATTATTATTACAAGATTATGAGTCTGATCCTAAGTATTGTTTTAAATACGATCTATCAGATGTAAGAGCTTTAAGTCAGGATGAAGATGCTACAATGCATAGAATTACTGAGGGTTTTAATGCAGGTTTCGTAACAGTAAATGAAGCTAGGACAGCAACACAACTACCTCCACTAGACAATGGAGATTATTTTGTAAGAGGTATGACTTTAGCGGAAGTTCCAACAGATGGCGGAGAAGTAACAATGTATCACAATGGATCTGGAACTGAAACTGAGTACTCTTCTGATGAAGAAACTGTAGAAATTAAAGAAGATCTAAAAGAAGATATAGAGGTTAAAGTAGAAAAAGTTCCTAGTTACATACAAAAAAACGCAAAAAGAGGATTAGATCTTCTTGAATACGCTGGAGATGGTCTTACAGACAAAACAAAGAGAGAGGCTAGAGAGATGGCTAATGGAAAGATTTCAGATTCTAAAGTAGTCAGAATGGCCGCATGGTTTTCAAGACATGAGGGAGATCTAGACTCAGAGAAAGCAGATGACTACTTAGAGGGTAGATCAGATAAGCCTACAGCAGGCCAAGTAGCTTGGTTATTGTGGGGAGGAGATATATCTAAATCTAATAAGATGAGGGCATATAATTGGGCAAATAAAGAAGCTGAAAAAGTTAAAGAAGAAAAATCAGTAGAGTTTGATCTGTATGGATGGGAGGAGCCAACAACTAAGTTTCTTGGACTTCCAACAGTAAAACATTATAAATCTGAACAAGATAAGAAAGAACTTTGGAAAGCTATTAATAATTTAGAAAATGTTTGGATGGATTATATGAGTAATGTCTATAGTAAAGAGTTAAACAGACAGAGAAGAGGACTATCTAAAGTTGCTAGAGGATCTATAGACTTACAAACACTTCAAACTAATTTAGATATATTTTTAGATAATTCAAAGTTTGATAAAGAATTACTACCTCTTTTTTATAGTATTGGAGATGATTTTACTGTAAGGACTTACGATAACTTATTTCCAGCAGATAATAATTTTAAACAGGCTGATCCTGTTGATCTTGATGTAAGAATAGATCCAGAAGAAACAGTAAGAACAGTATTTACTACAGTTGCAGCTTTACTTCCAGAGGGTAGATCAATAAAGAAAGTTGTTGAAAATGGTTTTTATAGAGGTCAAAGAGAAGTACCTGTAGCAGCTAGATCTTTATTTGAGGATGGACAAGCAGCAGGTTTTATACAGGAAAACGCTAAAAAAGTTATGAACGATCTAAACAATACAACTAAAAAAAGAATTGCAACAATAATAGAAAAAACTATAAAAGAGTTTGAAGAACTAGGAATAGTAAATCCAATAGCTAATACTCCTAATGGAGATAAGTTCTTTAATCAATTAGCTAAGGATATTAATACTGTTTTAGGTGGTCAGAACTTAGGAAGAGCTAAAACAATAGCTAGAACTGAAGTAGGCAAGGTTAGTTCTTGGAGTCAAGAAAGAGCAGCTAAATCCACAGGAAAGACACTAGAAAAAGAGTGGTTAAGTGAAAGAGATGACAAAGTAAGATCTGCACATTTTGAACTAGACAATCAAAGAGTTCCTCTGAATAGTTTTTATCTGTATAATGGAATTAAGTTAGACAGGCCAAGAGATCCTAACGCACCGATAGGATTAATTGCAAACTGTAGATGTAGTGAAACTTATATAGAGGTAATAGATGAGTGAAATAAAAAGGCCAGAAGATCTTAGTTTTAAAAATGCTCCAATAGAGTTAAAAGAAGAGGGAGATAAAAGATATCTAGAAGCTGTATTTTCTTTGTTTGATACTATTGACTCCGATCAAGATGTTACAAAACAGGGAGCTTTACGATCTGGATATACAGGTAATAAAGTTCCTTTAGTGTGGAATCATGATTGGTCTAAGGTTATTGGAAGAGGAATTATTGAAACAGATAACCAAAAAGCAGTATTTAAAGGTTACTTCTTAGATACTGAGGCTGGTAAAGAGGCTTATGAAACAGTAAAAGCCATGTCAGATATGCAACAGTTTTCTTATGGATTCCAAGTCATGAAATCTAGTAAGGGATCACATATTGACTCTAAAGGAGAGGAAGTTCCTGTAAGAGTATTGGAAGATGTAAAAGTTTGGGAGGTTTCTCCTGTGTTAGTGGGAGCACAACAGAACTCTTTCGTTCAAGCATTAAAATCTGGATTAGTTGATGAACAAGATCCAGAAGAAGATCAAGAAGAAGAAATAGATGACATAGATACAGAGTTTGAAGAAGTGAAAGATGATGAGTGTATAGATGAGAAATATAAAAAATGCACTTATGGTAAAGATGGCAAATGTGCCAAAGAAAAAGATTTAGAAGTTTCAAGTAATAGCGATTCAAGAATCGGTAAATCATCCCAACAGGGTATGAGGCTTGGAGATCATGCTATATCTTCTCTTGAGGAGATTAAGGCATTTACAGAGAGAATAGAGGATCTTGCTCTTCTAAGAAACTCTGAGAAAAAAACATTAAGCTCAAAATCCACAGAGCTTATATCTAAATATCTAGAGGGTATTAATGCAACTTATAATAGGTTGGATGATGTACTTAATGGATATGGATATGATCCTGTTAAGGATAATGAGTTATTTATAGAAGTTCAAAAGAACTTAGCAAAATAATAAGGAGAAAAATGAGTACATTAAGAGAACTCAGAGCCGAAAAAGCTCAAAAATCCGAAGACTTGGCTAATGTTTTTGATTCTGTAAAGGATATGTCTGAACTTTCTTCCGATCAAAAGGAAGAAATTAAAAAGAGAAATGATGAGTTAGCAGATCTCGGCCACAAGATCAATGAATTACAAGATCTAGAGGAAATGAAATCAGCTAACAAAGAAGAAATAGACTCTTCTAAAAAAGTTTCTGGAGTACCTGTTTATGGCGAGCCAGAACAAGAAGAGCCAAAATCTCTTGGACAACAATTCTTAGATTCAAAAGCTTATTCCAACTTCGTTGATCATGGTATTAAAAATGTACCTTTCGAAGCTAAAACTACTGTTACAACATCAGTATGGACTAGAGATACAATCTATCAGCAAGTAATACCTGCTATAGAGCCGAATCCTAATCCAGCTTTAGACTTGGTAGATTCAATTAATACAGATCAAACAACTTACTACTTCTTACAAGAATCAAGCACTAACAATGCAGCAGAAAAAGCAGAAGGAGCAGCAGCTCCAGAAGATGCGTTTTCTTATTCTGCAGTTACTGCACCTGTTCGTAAATTCATTACAACTCTACCTATAACAGCAGAGTTGCTAGAAGATCAAGCAGGAGCTAGAGCTTATTTTGATGGAAGATTAGCAAACCATGTAATGCAAAGACTAGAAAAACAATTTCTAGTTGGTGGCGGTGTAGCACCTGATGTAAAAGGTCTTACACAACAAACAGGGATCAATACAATCACATATACAGCTGGAGCATTTCCTGCTACTGCTGGTGGTAAATTGAGAACTATTTTAGATGGTATCAAAGATATTGAAGTCAATGGCAAGTTAGCCCCAGACGCAGTATTAATGAGCCCTGCTGCTTATAACGCATTAGTAGGTCAGGTAGATGGAAACAACAACTTCATGCTAGGACAATCAGCATTCGCTGGATCTCCTACAATTTGGGGATTACCTGTTGTTAAATCTTCACAGATCGGTGGAGCAGTTTCAACTACTATTGATGTAGTAGTAGGTAAGTTCGGTGGTGGTCTTGCCGCTAATCATGTTTTCAGAAGAGGAATGGAATTACAAATTTCAGACTCAGCTGCAGATGGCGATTTCGGTAAAGATATTCTAACTGTTAAAGCATCTCTAAGATATGCATTAGCTGTTTATAAACCACAAGCGTTTACAAGAATCAACGATATAGAATAATCGTAAATGGATAGTCAGAGCCATAAATTCGTTATGACTAATGAAATTATTGGCTCTGCGTTCCAAGAAAGTGAAAACATGAAATATATTGAAAAGCCTTCTGATATGGTCTGGAAAGATCAGAAATCAGGAAAATATTCTAAAGGTAAAGATTGTCCCTTTGTTAGTGGAGTTCTTATAGCTGGTATAGGAGATCCTGTTCCAGATGTAAAGATTGCAGCTAAAAAAGCACCTGCACCAAAGACAAAAGCAGTTAAACCAGAAGAGAATAAATAGAATATGAGTCAGACTTATTGTGCGTTATCTGAATTAAAAACTTGGTTAGGTCTATCTGGATCTGGACAAGATGACAACTTAAACGCATCTATTAAGTCTGCCTCTAGTTCTATTGCGAAATACTGTGGTAGGCAGTTTGATATTGATAGTACAGTTCAAACTAGATTATATGATTGTGAATTTATGGATTATGTATTCGTAGATGATATAGCAACAACAACAGGGTTAATAGTTAAAACTTTAAATGCAGATGGATCTGTTAATGAAACTTTAACTATTAATCAGGACTTTTATTTAGCACCTTATAACGCAGATAAGTTAGATCCTGTTATTCCTTTTGATAAGATCATAATGGCTATAGAAAATGGAGGAAAGGTCTTACCTGTAGAACATAGACAGGGATTATCAGTAACTGCTAAATTCGGTTTTCCTAGTGTTCCAGATGATGTAAAACAAGCAGCATTAATACAATCTGCAAGATATTTTCAAAGAAAGAATAGTCCAATGGGGTTTAGTGGTAATCCAGAAACAGGCCAATCTCCTATTATGTTTTTAAGTAAATTAGATCCAGATGTACAAACTTTAGTAAAACATTATAAAAAATCTACTATGACTTTAGCAAGTGGTAGGCCTTATGTTGGTTTGACTGCTATTAACACAAATAGGCAATATGGAGTATGAAACTTACTCTAAATGGTGCATTAGATCTCTCTAGATCAATAAATAGCCAAACAATCTGGAATAAAAGATCCTTAGAGTTTGTTAATGGTTTAGCTAAAGATTTTAAACAAGAGTCTATAGATCGTTTACATTTACCTCCATCTCCAAGATCACAAAGAGGTAGGGGTAACAAAAGCACAGGATCTTTAAGGAGATCTATCTATACAAAGAAGTTAAGTAATACAAATAGATTAAGGATGTCAGAGGGATTTAGTTTAGCTACATCTATGAGTTATGCACCATTTATACATGGTAAACCTATATTCAGATCGTTTACTCCTGTTAAGAAAACAAAACCTTTCTTTCCACCATACAAAGAGGGATCAGGTTTAGCTAAGTGGGCTAAGAGAGGACAACCTAAATTAAATCCTTTCTTAGTTGCTAGAAAGATCTCTAAAACAGGTTTAAAAATGAAGCCTTTTATCGGCGGTGTTGTGTTTGAGAATCAAAAAGAAATTA
>VMHT01045017.1_pt1 | contig 17126 bp, 30 predicted proteins | sample 4693611 | NCBI WGS metagenome assembly VMHT01 (sample SAMN12280063, study PRJNA550983) | marine metagenome | isolation source: seawater sampled from same location over 5 years 0.02-0.2 micron viral filtrate | place: USA: collected off the coast of southern California halfway between the port... ...
AATTGAAGTTAAATAATCATCTTTAGTAAAATTTCGATGTGTTACAACAACAACTTGGGCAGGATATCCTGCCTTGTTAAGCATATCACAGTATTCATAACTGTAATAGAATAAGCCGTCAACTGGTTTGCTAGTAACTACGATATTGATCATTATGTAATATTTATAAACCACTACTTACTGTATATGTGTTCCTGGCTACATAAGTATTAGTATGAGCTTAGAATTGTATTCACATCTTACTGTATATGGATCTGTATATCCTACAAATCATTTCTTGCCACAATCAGAGAAGTTTGTCAGTTGGACAGAAGAAAATTTTGACTACGTCCACTATAATCCAAGAAAAGATATTAACAGATATGGTTTAAGTATTACTAGTTTAGATGGTGGAGTAAGTGGACGTCCTGACCTTGATAGTTTAAAAGATTATAATAGAGAAAACAGTACTCAACTAACTGAAAGAGATTTTACAAAAATTACTCCTGTATATGAATATCCTGATCTTAAGAAAATACTTGAACCTATTGAACCGTTCCTTTTTAGAAGTCATGTATTAAAATTAGACCCTGGTGGATATTTTCCTCCTCACAGAGACTTTGGTGGACTAAACATAGATAGTTTTAGACTAATTATACCTTTACAAAATACAAATGTTCCGGAGTTTACATTTATAGTAGATGACAAAATACAACATTGGGTAAACGGTAGAGTTTATTTTGTTGATACAGCAAAAATGCACTACTTGTTTAATGCTGGTTTTAAGTCAGTGTACTTTATAGTTTTAAATGTAGAGCTAAACAAAGATACAGTTGAGTATGTTACAAAAGAAATGTACCACGGTTAAGTTTTAATTTCTCCTATAGCACTTTCATCTTTGGTCCAAACGCTAATTGCTATGCGTGTATTATTAATACCTATAACATTATGAAACTTTTCTACATTAATATTGTGCCAAATGCGTGTAGGAAATACTACTCTGTCAATTTCTTTTAGATTGTCATCGTACCAAACTGTACTAACATCACCGCCTGATTTAATAATATAATTGTAACAATTTGTTCTGCCATAGTCTTTGTGTACAGGTAAATTATCTGTAATTAATTGAAAGGCGATGTTTACGTTATTATCAAAATATGGTGTCAAGAATTCTTCAAGTTTTTTTGTAGCAGTATGTAATGAATACTTTGTTGCTTTAACTCCGTTAAATTTATTAGGAATTTTTCTTATTTGTTCTTCAGTAAGGTTAATAAGCTCATCTGGAATTTGCGGTATCTGTGAACAATATCTATACAACATTAGTACTATAAGAAAAGTTTTTAAAATCTTCTTCAAAGATATTTAAAATTAACTTTTCCCTTCCTTCGTCGTAATAGTCTAAGTAATTATATTTAGGATTAACCATTTCTTTTTGATCTATTTTGAAACCTAATTTATCTTCAAGTTTAGAGTATCCGTCTTCGTATTTAAAAACATTAGGTACCATACTGTTGATACCTGTAAGGATTTTAGTTTGTGTAGTAGTAGCAAACTTATTCTTTTTTGAATATACTTCTTCAAAGGTTAAGTCAGTAATTTTATCTTTAAACGCATACATGTTCTTTAAAAATACATAAAGACTTACAGCTCTAACAAACGGATTTCTAACAACACTAAACACCCACTTGTTTTCTATTAATGGTTCCCAATGACTGTATGGATAGTGCATAACTTCACGCCAGTCTACTCCGTTAATTTCTTTGCTAAACATATCTTCTGGCATGTATTTTGCGTCAGGACAGTTAAGTTTTATGCTTTTCTTAATACTCATACCGCTAGTCTTTGGAACATGTATAAAGGCTATATCTTTTGTGTAAATCATTTTCTAAACCAATTTTGGTCCCAAGTAACTCTTTTTAGTTTTCTTTTACCTACAAAGGCATCTCGATAGTGTATAGTACTCCAGTTATCATATACAACTATGTCTCCTAAGTTCCAATCGTGTGTATAAACTGTTTCATCAGTCATCATCTTATCTATAACATTATTTCTAATCCATTGTTTATAGTCTGTACCTTCTTTAAGACCCTCTATCCATTGTGTAAATAATTCGTCTGCTACTAAGCCAAAATCATTATGTATAGGATGCCATTGTATTGCTGGCCTTCGAACAGGACAGTTCCAAGGTGTGTTATAAGGTGCTTTACATATAGCAACAGTAGATTGTAAAAAGTCTCTTATAGAATTATCAATCAAATGTAAGCCTTGAATAGTATCAATAAATTGTGTACCAGAAGGTTCGCCTTCTAGCTCAACAGCATACAAAATTCTATTAGGAAGTAGTTGGGAAGGAAAATGTGTAAGATCAACATGCCAGTTTATAACACCTGACTTTAATAATCCGTCTTCGCTTACAGTTTCAACAAAGTTATCTTCGTGTCCGCTGACTACACTTTGTTGTAGTCCACTATATTTTTCTTTTGAGTTGTCCCATACTTCACCAAATATACTACAGAAATTTTTAAGTTGTGTATTGTTTAAAGATTGGTCTTTAAAAATTAATACTTTTTGTTTAGCAAACAAATTGTATACTTCTGTCTTTTGTAATTGAGTTAGGTTAGAACAATCTACATCAGATACTTCACTGACCCAGTTAGATTTAATATTAGTAACTTTCATACTAATACTTATCTTACGATTTTTTAAGGATTTATAAAACGAATATTACGTTTAGATTAAGTTAACCCAAGCACCGTTTTCGTAACCTTGGAATTTGTTATCTGTTGTGTTGTAGATAACCATTCCATTTGCCGCTGTAAGAGCATTACGTTCAGTAGTTGTTAATGAACCAAATTGTACAAAGCCGTCAATTTTAGCATTACCAGTCATTTCTAATTGTTGAGTTGGAGTTGTTTTACCAAGGCCTAACTTATTGCCTTTCCAAACCATATATACTGCTTCAGTATTAAACGCACCAGTTGCAGATTGACCAATGTATATTGAATCTTCTCTACCAAAAAGTAAACCAGTTGTTAATACTCCTGCTGTATCGTCTCTACCAAAAGATATAGTACCATATTGTATAGTAGCATCACCTGACAAAGATGTAGCAGATTGACGTCTTAAATTAATTTTACTAGTATTTTCTAAACTTGTTATACCAAGTTGTACTTCAGATGCTGTTGCCGATGACATCTCAGTATTACCAATAATATTTCCTGAGAATGTTTTGCCTATTCCGTCTAGTAGTACTGTACTATCATCTGAAAATACACTACCAGTAACATCACCGTCTAAAGCACCAATTACGTTACCATAATGTGTACCTGTTGTATTACCAACTACGTTACCTGTAAGTCCACCAACAACGTCACCGTTAAGGTTACCAGTAAAACCGCCTGACGCTATTACTGTAGTAGTATCAACTGGAGCAACAATTTTTCCGTTTATAGCATCAACTAGGAGCGTTGAATCATCACCATAAATGTTACCTCTAATGTCTACGGCAGGGTTGTTTGTTGCCGCCCAATTAGATCCGTTATATACAAGTATCTGATCAGCTTGCGCCGCTAGTGCTTGTACGTTACCTAAGTCTTCTAAATTTTGTGTAGATACAGATACTGGAGTTCCGCCTGTTGTAGCGCCGTCTCCTACAAATACTTCTTTTGTGTCTGTGGTGTAAACAAGCTCACCTTCTAATGGCGTGTAACCTGGTGTGGTTTGAAGCGCCGTCTTTGTGCCTCGTTTAATTCGTAAAGTACCCATGTAAATGCTCCTAATTCATTGTTACATATATTTATGCCAAATACACAAATAGTTACTTTCTTTTCTTTAATGGCTTTTTCATAAAAGCTCTTGTCTTTTTTTGTACATCACGCTTTACTTTAGCTGTATTAAGCCTAAAGTCTACATGAAGTATACTATTGCCGTAATCTTCAAATAAATCTGCTATAGTTTTATCTAAATTAGCGCCGGTTTCTGCCTTGGCCGCACAATCTATCTCCCATATAGTACCGTCTTTGAATTCTATTCGAATTGTAGAAAGATACTGTACGGGGATAGTTTGTATATCAATGTCATTAAAAACTTCAGGCCAGTGCTGAATTACATCATTAGGCAGTTTCTTTGGCACTTTTACTCTTCTTCGTAGTCGGTACCAATTCTTCTGCTTGGGCTCTAAGTGCCTTTGCTTCTTTGTAAAGTCGATCAGCTTGTGAACGATAACTAGCCGCTAAGTCTGCGTCACTAAGTACACCGTCACTAGGTGCTTGTAAAGTTTCTGCCGCTTGTGATTCAGCTACTACTTGTGTATTTGCCTTTTGCGGAATTTCATTTACACTACCTACTTCTTCAACAGTTGTGCCTTCGGGTAATTCGTTAGGATCTTTCATTGCCAAGTCAGCGATAGTAACACCTCTTTGGTCAGCGATTATCTTATTAAGTTCGTCAAGTCCAACTGTATTAGTAGTATTTGGTGTCATTAACACTTCGGTCATTGGCACTTTTTGTAGCATACCTGTAGCATGCATTCTTGCTAACATGTTAGCACCATCTGATAATTGTGTTCTTGCCATTACTTCTACAAATTCAAATGCTGATTGTCCAGCATTACTTTCTACGGCACTAATGATACTATCGTGATCAGCGTCTTTTAAAACTGCTGTATCTAATAGTAAACAATTTACTGGTGGATTTTCTTTAGGAATAACTCTATAAGCAACGATAACTTTACGTCCGTTTGCTTTAAGTTTACCTACATGTTTTAAATCAGCCATATTATTTTGCTCCTTTTTCCTCAGGGGTTGCCTCAGGATTATTTGCTTTAGCTTCTGCTTCAGCTTTTTCTACTGTTTGTAGAAACGTGTCTAGTTTATTAAACGTTTTACCTACGGCTTCCATTTCGTTAGCCTTAAACGCTCCTCTTTGTGATGCTACATCGATAATTGATCTTAGCACACCAAGGTCTTGTACTGTTAACTCAACTGGTGATTGAGCCGCCGCTTGTGGTTGTGTTGCCACTGCTTCTGGTGTTTCTTTTGACATTATATATACTCCTTATGTTATTATATATGTACTTAATATTTATTTGTACTTCAAATGTGGACAAGCAAGAGCGAAATATGATAATTCTTTAGGATCTTCGAATCCTACACGTACTACGTCTTCTAATTTGTTTTTTGAAGTTAGGCCTGTACATTTGCCTAAATAGTATCTTTTCTTAAGATTTGTTTCAATCCACTTTACTAATGCTTGTTCTATGTTGTATCTAATGGGAAGATCGATTGTAGAAAGATGAGGTCCTTCAAAATCTAGTTTTCTTAGATCAAAAAAGTTATTAGCAGTTATATTTTTAAGCGGCATGTTCGTCATAGTGAGCAGTAACTCCAAATGGCCCTTGTAAATTTTTATCATGATGTGAATGAATAATAAACACTGTTTCACAGTAGTTTTCATCACCCCATGAATCCCAAGCATATCCATCTGTAAACATAATGAACTTTTTAGGAACAATATCGTGTTCTTTCATATAAGTCCAGTTAACCATAAACTCAGTGCCACCGCCTCCAGCAACTTCGTAATCAAGTAGATCACTACCGTCATCTGCGCTAAAGTCAGCTTCATTATAAACTTCAGTATCAAAGCACCATAGTTTAATTTTATAGTCTTTGTATTCTTCCATAATACCTTTTACTTCACTAAGGAATATTTGTGCCTGTGTATTAGTAATAGAACCTGACATATCAATAGCAACACAGATATCAATAGTTTCGTCAAAGTTCATACCCGGAAGTATAGCACCAGTATGCCAACCTTTACGTGAAGGACGTTGAAATGTAAAATCATTACGTATTGTACTTTGAATTTGTTGACGTAGTATTTCACGCCAGTTCATTTTAGGTTCTGTAAGTTCCTTAATCATACGTTGAACTTCTGCTGGAGTATTACCAGCACCGGCAGCCTGTGCCGCTGAAATCATATTCTCTTTAATTTCATCTCTAATTTTTTTAAGTTCTTCTTTTGAATAAGTAGGTCTGCCTTCTCCCTTACCGTCTTTACCTTTTGCTTTACCTTTGTCATTGCCCTGAGCATCTTTTTCCCAATCAACATGTTCGTCTAATAGTTCACCTAGCTGATCTAAATACTGTTGGCCTCTTTCTTCTGCTTGTTTGAACAAGTCATCATATACCTGTTCACTCATCCAACCATCATATTTAAAGTCTTGATAGCATTGTACAATCTTAACCATTTCACCAATCTTATCACGTACTAGTGTATTGTTTACGATGTAATCACATGCGATATTGTGTAGTACTGGAATACGATCTTCTCTACGTGTAATATGATCGAAAACACAATGTAAAATCTCGTGTGCGATTACAAATTCTATTTCCTTATTGCTCATAGCATTAAAGAACTGTGTATTATAATATAAATGTCTGCCGTCTGTAGCGGCAGTAGGACACCAATCATCACAGTTTTTAACAATAAGCCTAGTAGCCATATTGCCAAAGAATGGGTGTCTAAGAAGCAATCCAACACGAGCAACAATAATTCTATCAGCTACATCAATTCTCATAGCTTCTAGTTCTTCAGGTGTAATGTCTGGATTTGGTTGAAAACCTTTTGTATCTATTGTCATATTATGCCTCTCTAAATTCCTTATTGTCCTTATATTATATAGTATTTAATACTAAATGTCAAGGATAAATGGACATTTTTTTGTAGAGAAATGTCCAAAACTCTGAGGCTTACGCCTCCTGTGCGGCAGTAATGTACTTGCCAAAACGCTCATGGAATTCATCAAAACACTCTACCTCATCTGGGTCAATTGGAAGTGAGTATTGTGTGAGGGCTAACTTAATACCCATTACAACCAATTCAGTGTCGAAGTTATCCATTGCGAAACGTAAAAAGTTATTAACTTTCGAATCAAACTTTTTATCGTTTTTATCACAAGCGTCTTTAAGTTCATAGCAAAGTGAGACAGTCAAGGAATACATGGCACTGATTTCTTTAGTCTCGATATCCTTAACCTTACCTTCAAGTATGTCAGTAGGGTTAGGAAGTTTCGAAGCAATCTTTCGATGCGCCATAAACTTAACGGCAAGTCCTTCGCCGACAGATCCACTTACCAAATCGGTAGTGGTATTCTCATCATCATCGTCTTCGATAAGCTCGGAAACAAATGACCAAGAACGAGGTGTAGCAAACGAACGACTTGGGCTCTTAGGATCAAAGTCATACAAGTCCTTCTTGCTAAATGTCAAATAACCAACAACATCAGTATGTATGTTGTGATCTACAGCCCACTGGAACCAGTCATCAAAATCAACTGCTAGTTCTAAGTGAACAAATCTATTTGCCAACGGAGCAGGCATTCTATAAGTAACACCTTTGTCAGCATCTCTATTACCAGCCGCAACAATCAAAACGTTGTCTGGTAATTTGTATTGCCCAATACGTCTGTTAAGAATAAGTTGGTAAGCCGCCGCTTGTACTGCCGGCGCCGCAGAATTCATTTCGTCTAAGAACAATACAATATAATCGTACTTAGATGCCATCTCTTCATTTGGAAGTTCTGCTGGTGGTGCCCAAACCATTGTACCTGCGTTGCTATCAAAATATGGAATACCTTTAATATCTGTAGGTTCCCATAACGACAAACGAATGTCAATTAGGTGTGAGTTTGTATATTCTCTAGTAATTTGACTAATAATGTCAGACTTACCAATACCTGGAGGACCCCACATAAAAACAGGACGCTTTTTCTTAAATGCCCTTTTAATGCTTTTCTTTGCCCCATTAGGCGAAACTGTACGTAGTGTAATATTATCCATGTTATATTCCTCTTTTGTTGTCATCAGTGCCATACTTAATTTCTAAGTATGTATATATAATACACTCGTTATACTCTAAAGTCAACCACTTTTGGTTACTTTTTAACATTTTATTAACTTTGTACCCTATAAAATAACCATTACGACAGGCGCCTTAAACGTATGGTTTCACCGTCTAAACGGCTCTTAAACTGCTTTTTAAGCATTTTTGTTGGTATGTGTACTAGTTTTGGCGGTTAATTGCTTTATTTAAACCGTATTTACGGAGGTCTCCGCTGAATAAATGTAGTTCCATAGCCTTCTTTTCGTCGGTTACAGATATACTAAATCCAGTTAAGTAGTATGGACATGTGATAAACTTATCTAAAAAGATAACAGTCTGTGTAGTCATTTTGAAGTCTTTTGGAAATGGTACTTCGTATGTTTGTAAGTCTAGTTTAGTAGTAATAAATTCAAAGCCTGCATCAGTTAGCCTTAGACCACCTTCGGACTTTTCTCTAGTATTCTGCCACCAGTCAGACATATGCTGTTTAACATTAGCGTCACTAACGGCAACATCTGCTTGCTTTAGAAAGATCTTAGTATAAGTTTCTTTCCAGTTCATTCTTCTGTTACTACTTCACCTGCTGTTAGTTTGTGTACAGCAAACTCATCTGACTTAAATGTATCATTTAATTTTTTAGCTAGATTGTGTGCATGACCCGGATTACTAAAAGAAACTTTCTTATACTTAGGTCCTGGATAGTTTGTGATTGAATTTGATGTTTTTAAGTTGAAAGGTTTCCCTTGATAGAACACTGCCCATATTGCTTCTGACTTTAAAACTTGCTCAGATTTATATGTTGCTTTGTCTACATACTCTAATAATATTGTTGGTTTTGGTCTACTCATATACGTAATCCTTTAATTAACTACGTATATATTTATCTCTTTTGTAGAAGAAAACTACTACTATTAAGCAGATTTACTACTTAATTCAGTTAGTACGTCTTTAAGTTCTTTCTCGTCAATACAGATTACATTTCTTATTGCCAAAGGTTGTTGATATTCTTGTAATAACTTAGCAACTAGTGTGGGATAAAATTGTGGATCAGTAATACTACCTACACATTGATCCTCAGTTTCAAATGTAGGATCAGTAAAAACATAAATGCTAGGTTGTTGTAAAAAAATGACTAAAATAAACCACTTCATTTCCAGCCTGCTCCGCCATCCATACTTATTGTAACAGTTTCGTTAGCGTCACCTTTATTTTCAATAACAAGTTTTTCTAAACGTCCTTGTTGGTTAGCCATAACAATACCAAGTGTAGTTGCTAAATTTTTAGCACTAGTGATATCCATTTTTAATTCTTTAGCATTTGAATTGTCAGCACTTTTTACTTGTGCTAAAAATGCCTGAATAGGCATTGTATTAATTGGATCGTTTGTTTGCATTACTTAACTCCTGCCTCATTGTAAATTCAGTCTTGAAAGGACCTTTATATTCATATGATTCAAGTGTAACTAGTTTAGGACAAAAACTTCTTACCCAACCTTTATTAAATTTAATAATATAATAACCTGCCGCATACAAACTCTTAGATTTTTTACTTTTAGTAAACAATGGTAATTTCTTTTGTACATTATACATTACGTTATAAGGTGTACCACTTGTAGCAAATCCATGAATTACTTTTTCAATACTACTGCCGTCTGATATTCTTGTTTTATCCCAACTAATATTACCTATATAAGCATTAAATTGTTTTGTGTCACTAAAGTATTCAGTACCTGTACTACAACTATACATAAGCCGTTTGTCATCTTCTTTAGACAAAGTACCAATGCGTTTGCCGTTAGATTCAATAATCCAAAATTTATTTTTTAAAATAGGTTTTGCTTTTATCATACTGCTTCCTTTATGTATCTTCCGTTAAGCGGTTCAGCAAATTGCTGAGCCTGTTCCGCAATTCTTTGCATATCATGTTTAGCACAGAACTTCATAAGATAAAGTCCTACTTGCGAAATTTGTTTAGGTTGTTCAATAGCATCTTCGATAACATCATTAATAATACTTCTAATGTTACCAGGCTGTGCTGACAAGTCACATAATACAACATTACGTTGATAGTCATCTAATACACGATGTTCGTCACCGTTATGATCTATCCAACGTTGTAGCATCATATTATTCCAATTAAAGCCTTTGCGATCTTTATCTTCAAATGCTTCTAGTAAGCCTACTTTGTTCTTAGTACCTTTTGTACGTACACCTGGATAAGCACTAAACACATTGTCACTAGTGTCTCCACGCATACACTTTTCAAATAACATAAACTGCGGATTAGGTGCTTCTTTTTCTAATCCTGTTTTCTTATTTATTACACGTTCACCTTTGTCGTTAAAGTAACCTTCAAGTGTAATTGTTTCTTTGTTTACACCGTGATATTGTTTTACATTAGGAGCAATAAGTTGAGCAAAGTCACCATCAGTACTAACAATAATATGATTGTCTTCAGGATGTGATTGTACCCAACCGGCAATAAGATCATCTGCTTCTAGCTCAGGATGTCGCATAACAGTACAGTTTGTTTTGTCTGTAACAAAGTCTTTAAACTCATCAAATATTTCCCAAAAGATTTTATCTTCTTCTGACTCAGTTACAGTCATCTTATCACGAGCAACTTGTCTATTAGCCTTGTAAGGCTCGTAAAAGTCTTTACGCCAGCTACGTCCTTCTAAGCAGAATACAACATGATCTGCGTCAAAGTCATTCCATGCTTTCTTAACACCTGCTAGTGTAATGTGTAGTGCCATACCTACTTTATCATCTATGCTACCTCGTACTACATGTCTAGCACGAAAGAATGTATTTGCTGTGTCTACAAGAATATATGTACTCATATTAGTTTGCCTTTGTGTAATTTATAGTAGTATTATAGCACCAGATCTGGCTTGTGTCAACCATTAAATTCTTCATCTACATAACGCTTCAGTTCGTGATCACCAATATTGTTTGGTACTCTTTTTTTGTAAAACAATTCATAACTATCACTACCATATTTGCCAATTCCGTATAGTTGTGTAGCATCTTCACCGTCCCAATCTTTAAACTGTTCACTCATTCGATACAATCTTTCTGCTCGTACATGTTTCATACCTAAAGGAGCAATTACTTCTTCAATTTCTCTACGCCCTGCGTGTACAAAACTATCGTGTGTACTCCACTTGCTAAAGAACGTAGGTAGTACTGCTTTAACTTGTTTACGGTTTGTACAATTTAAACAAATAACACCGACCATATGTTGCCATACATTTGCTACTTGTTGTTGTACCATTAGATCATCACGCATTATGATATTTCGCTTTTGTCCTTGTCAAGTGGAACAACATTAATATATCCTGCTCCTACATCTGTGCTTTGACCTTGCTCTTCTAACATACCGTATACAATATCTCTAAACCATCTATCTACAATTTGTTCTTCAGGATCGCCATCGACCCCGTATCCATTTTGTTTAAGTTCTACGATAAAGTATTCATTCCAATCAAGTTCAAAGAATCCATTTCGGATATTATCTTTGTTTACTTTCATGTCGAGTACGTTGACCCAAGATTCTTTCTTACTTGTTGCGTAAGCCTTAGGGTCTTTCTTTTTAAGAAGTTTCATTTCTTCATCTTTAACTTCTTTTTCTTTTTTAGCGATAGCTTCTTCTTTAGCACTTACACCAGTTATGTCTTTTAACCATTTCTTCATCACCATCCCGCCTTTCTAATTGCTTCTGAAGGATCTTTAATAGGAGCCTCCATTGCTTTTTTATGTTGTTCGTTTTTATACTTGTTCACTTTATTAAGTTCCCCAGGCATTTCCGAATAAGCTGATATGGAGTCTGGGGGTAAATCGCCATCCTTCTGCCATACACGCTTCAGCCACATCTTTAACGTTGAGGGTGTATTCTTCACTACGTCCACCCAACGGCATAAGATATACCGGACATTCCACCCCGGCACCTCTGTAAGAGTCCACAGCTCTTTTAACTTCATCAAAGTCGCTTTGAGTAGCGACAACAAACTTAAGATACATGTCGCTATCAGTAACAAGCTGATACTCACTAGCCACATCAGGCTTAATAGCAGTATCCCAAGGTTCTCCACTAACACTAAGTTTTGGGGAACAACTCCAAGTGACTTGGATTCTGTCCTGATCGTTGAGATAGTTAAAGAGATTTTCGTGTAGATGTTGTGTAGTGTTTGTTTCAAATGTAACATTTTTTAAATCCTGCATACGTGGATGTTCGAACAGCTCTACGTAAAGACGTTGCCACGCTAACAACGGCTCACCACCTGTCATGATCAAGTGTACATCTTGACCGTTATCTTGTACCCACTTACCGTTAGGAGTAAGTGATAGTAAATGTTCAACTACTTCGTCAACAGTTGCTTGTTTATTAAACTTCTTAAACTCAGGATAGATACTAGCATATGTATCACAGCCTGTATGTATAATAGGTAAGTCGTTAAACTCTTTTGTAGTTTCATGTACGCCAGCGTCTAACAAATCTTGTACTTCCTGATTACGGATAATACCAGCCTTTTGCTTTTCGTCACGCATAGGTTCATTTTGTAAACCAAAGTTCATACAACGAAAGTTACAACCGAATGTACGTAGAAACACACTAGGCACTCCTACAAATTTACCTTCACCTTGTACACTGTAAAATGCTTCTGAATATCTTAATTTTTTCTCTTTACTTTCCACAAGCAAACTCCTGTTGTAGTTTAATGTTATCCATAAACTCTTTCTTAGTACCTGCGTCATCTTTAAACGCACCTTTGAGTACAGTTGTTTGTGTAAGACTACTGTGTGCCTTAATACCCCTGTTCTCAACACAACCATGTGTTGCTTGTACATAAACACCTAAGTGTTCTGCTCCTGTTGCTTTTTGTATTTCACGGGTAATATCGTTAGCAAGTTCTTCTTGTAGGGTACCACGTTCAGCACACCATTGAGCAATACGGGTGTATTTACTTAGTCCAATTAATTTGTCTGCGGCAATAATACCAATGTACGCAACACCTTTTACAATTTGATGATGATGTGAACACATACTTGTAAGTTCACTTCTGACAACTAACATACCTTCATAACGGTCTACACTGTCATTTGGAAATGCTGTTGCCGCAGGCATTGGATCATAACGTCCTGCCATTAATTCATTAATATACATTTTTGCTAGACGTTTACCAGTTCCCATACTGTTAGGATCATTATGCCTATCAATTACAAGTGAGTCTAGCACACTCTCAAAGGCTACAGTTGCTTCTTCAATTAGTGCTTCTTTGTCACCATCTACTAAAACATCACTGATATTGTCACCAGCCCACGATCTAATATTAGCTTCTTTCAGCCTTGCTTTAATTTCTTCACTTTTGTTCATTTACTTCTCCGATGTTAAGGCAGTGGATTGCCTGTAATAGTTTATATTATACAATATATTTAGGTCTATGTCAAGTACTTTTTAAGTTATTTAGGTAATCTGTAGCAATTAATCTATGTATTTCAGTATTATAATGCTCACCATCTAACCTGTATTCGTCCGTTTCTATGTTAATAGCTTTTGATAACTGTAAATAACCTTCTGCGGATGACTTTGCTTTTGTGCCTGATTGCCAATCTCCATAAAGATATGTATTGTCAGGAACAAACACTCTATTATTAATTGACCATTGATACCATTTTATATTACGTCTAGCACACATAGTATCAATTGCTAATAAGTCTAAACAATAATCTTTATATTGTAAAGGTGTTACTAGCTCGTGCCAAAGTTTTGTGTAGATATACTTTTCATGAAAGGGTTTAAAGTCTGCTTGAACTTTCATATCGTCAAATTCAAAACCTTTAAATTCTTCAAAGTTTTCTTGCCGAACTTGATCGATCATTTCGATGTAATTTTCTGTTACACGATGATCTGTATATCTATCTATATTTTCGTCTTTTGGTTGATCGTCATCTAAAAATAAGTCTGCGTTTGTATTTTCACCAGCATCTAAGTTACGTGAACATGACAATAAAAACCTATTCCAGTATGTACTTTGTACAAATACTTCATCAATATCATCATAGCGATCAAACATTGACTTAATCCAAGCAGGATATTTTCTATTACATCCGCCTGGCTGGCTGTATATTACAACCTTTTTATTATTCACTTTAGAATAAATTTCAGCATAGTTATTATCTTGCCATGCTGAAATTGTATTATCTATTTCGTAATAGCCATGAGCATGGCTATCACCAATGAATAGTGTTCTACTCATTAAAGTATTTGTCCAACATTTCTAGTCTATCGTTTGCTGTGGCCATAGCATCCAGTTCTTTTTGAATTGTTTCAATAATATCTGAGTGTTCTCCAATGCCTACAACCTTTTCCATATACACATTAATATTAGTTTTGTGTAATAGGACTTCTGCTTCGGCATGTTTTCTTGCCGCTTCGATCATTTGCTGTTTCAACATAAGTTCCTTTCTTTTAGCATCCATCTAAAGATTCAACTGCGTATTCGTTAAATCCACTAGATAGTTTCTCGTATGATCCCATGTGTGGAATAACATGACGTACTCCACCTTCGGGTTTTTCCATGTCACCTTTGCGACGAGGAATTAGGTGTATATGAGGCCACATAACAGTTTGACCTGCCGCCTCACCACAATTTTGTCCAATGTTAAACGCATCACAGTATCCGCGTTCAACCCAATCGTAACCCCATTTGTATGCCGCTTCCATACATTTTGTTAACGACTGCCAATTTTCTTCTCTCGGAACAAAAAGAATATGTCCTTCTGTTACCGGATAACCGTCTTTAAACACTACAAAGTCTTTTGTGTTAACTAGTGCTTCTTTCCAAGGTATTTCACTAAAATCCATAATTAAATGCCACCATTATACGTTCTTTATCAGTTAGTTGTTGTTCAACTTTGTGATGCAAATGACTCGGAAAAATAATTAAACTTCCTGTCATTGCCGCACAAGTCACGTTGGGTGAGTTTGCTTCATTAAGTTCTGAAACATTTACTCTAGGCCAGTTGGCCTTCATGTTAGGATTAACAAGTGTTAGTCCCGGATGATCTTGATCTGCTTGAATATAGTATACTCCACTCCATGTGTCTGGAAGATGATTGTGTTCTTCGTGGTATGTGTATTTACGATTAATACTAAACCAACTGCTCTTAAGTGAAGGCGTATGTTGTAGTTTAGTTTGTTTGTGACATTCTTGTACACATGTATCGATAAAGTTTTTTAAGTCTTCAAACAACGGATTTTCTAAAATACTTTCATTACCATATGACGTGTATCCGTTAGCAGTATATCTTACAGGAGATGTATCTGTTTTTTCTTTTGCTAATAATTCAGGAACTACAGACTTTTGTAGCTCTTGAGACTTATCGTATACAGCTCTAAATACTTGTGTTGGAAAGATAAACTGCTTTTCAATCATTAATATTCTCCTACGTTTTCCCACGGATAAACTAACCAAACATCTTCTTCGGCTTTATTAACTTCATGACATGTGTAGTTAACTTTATCAAAGTCACTTGCTAAGTTTTCTGTTAGTGTAGCAAAGCGAACATTGTTACCAAACACATTATTCCATTTAGGATCATCGGGCAAACAACTTGCTTTCCAGTCTTGCATAATCCAATTAAACGTAGCACCAGTATCATTAATATCATCTACAATAAGAATGTTTTTATGATGTGGTCCGGCAGTAGGTCCTGGGTTTTCAACATAGCCATATGCATCTTCAGCCATCCAACAGTTACTTTCACTTTCACTATTATCATCACGTAGACTTACTTTAATTGCTTCGCAACGTATGCCAGTCATGTTACTAATAATAGTAGCAGGTACATTACCACCACGAGTAATACCTACAATATAATCAGGCTTCCAATTATCTTTATACATTTGATTTACAATACTAACGCACATTTTTTCAACGTCAGCCCAACTATAATAATGTTTCTTAATCATGATATCCATCGTCCTCGTCTAGTAATTGAATATTTCTTTTTTCAACATGCTTTGTAATAGCCCAACTTGGAACTTCTAAACATGCATCTTTAATTTCTTGTTCTGTATAAGTTTCAGGTTGCCTAATACCATATTTGTTAACTTGTTCGATAGCCCATTCAGTGAGGTCTTGTCTTGTATTAAACATTTTTTAAATAATCCTTATTGTCAATCCATTTACCGTTTTTAACAAAGCCCCAGCTTTGTGCCTTTTTACCCATGAAGAACAAACTCCAACATGGAATATTATTTCCATCTTCGTCTTTAGCAAGTTCTAACCAATGTAAATCTTTTGCTGAACGAAAACGTATGCTACCTGGACCACGCCAAAACTTACCTTGTGGTGTATGTTCCCAATAGCCGCCTTTAATAATAAATGCTCCCCAACTCCACGGATGATCATGTAGTGTAGGTTCGTCACTTACTAAAACTTTATGTAGTGTAATATTAAAAGGAAAGTTTTTCCTGTCTTTTAAAAACAAATACCAACGTACTAAGTAAGGTACTTTTCCGCTTCTATCTGTAATTACACGTTTTCTATTTCTAAAAAATTCAAACATTATATGTTTCTTTCTTTTAATTTGCCTTCGTAGTCTTGCTCTGTCATTTTGTAAATTAGTTTAAACTGCTCATATGCTTTTAAAAGTGCAGGATATTCGTCACACATTTCTTCTATACGTGAAACAAGAGGCATTCTATCTACAAAATCTTTTTGTTCAAAGGTAGGCATATTGTACGTAAACTCTGTACCTGTGTCGTTCATTTCCATACTATCTAAAGTTATAGTATGCGAAGTTGGATCACTGTCTGTTCCACCTATTGTAACTGTTAAATTAGAATCATTAGCAGTAGCATAACTAGAACTAGAAGTTCCAGCAGTATAAGTTATATCGTAATCATCACCCATTGCTTACCTCCTTGTATAATGCTTCACCACTAAAGAAAGATCTTTTTAAGTTGTATAATTGTGTATTCATAGGAGCCTTGTAACTATCATAGTTTTCCATATAATCAATTACTTTGGCAACAAGTTGTGGTCTAAACTTTTTGTATTGTTCAAAGTTTTTAGTCCAAATACTTGGATACTTAAAAGGTTGATCTGCCATTTCACTATAGCTGAGTCTATCTGGAACCATAGGAATAGTATCAACTAACAAACCTTCATACCAACTAATACCTAATGTTTCTTGTAGATTAGCACTGAACACTAGTTTAGCTCTACCTAACAAATTATGATAATCATTTTTTGATAG